>Ga0247610_10000528_pt1 | contig 52457 bp, 51 predicted proteins | sample 174DNAGHGhighgp2_FD_193483 | JGI IMG/M metagenome (GOLD analysis project Ga0247610, IMG submission 193483) | Sheep rumen microbial communities from Palmerston North, Manawatu-Wanganui, New Zealand - 1742 DNA GHGhigh gp2 | ecosystem: Host-associated > Mammals > Digestive system > Stomach > Rumen...
TAGAAGAGAAATGTAAAAAAGAACCAGATAAACTTCATATAGTATTTTTAGATGAAATAACAAATGCATTACCAAGTATACAAGGAATAGCATTTAATATAGTTTTAGATAGAGAAGTAAATGGTAAATGGAAATTACCAGATAATGCAAGAATAGTAGCGGCAGGGAATGATGTAAAAGATTCATTAGCAGCAAATGAACTAGCAGAACCATTATTTAATAGATTTGCACATGTATATATAACAACAACAAAAGAAAGCTGGTTACAGTGGGCAAGTGAGAATAACATACATCCAGCAATATATGCATATATAGCATACAAAGATGGGAAGACATTAAGAAGCAAATATGATGGAAAGAAACCAAATGCAGATCCAAGGAAATGGGAGATGGCATCAAAGATGTTATATCAAACAAATAATCCAGAGATGTTAAGAGCATTAGTAGGAGATGATATAACAAGAGAATTTGTAGAGTTTTGTAATCAAAGAGTAATAACAGTAGAGGATGTAATAAATGGGAATTATACAGAAGAAGAGATAGAAGAGTTAAATACATCAGAAAGATATGCAACAACAATGGGACTATCACAAGTAGGAATAGAAGAAGTAGAGAAAGTAAGAGAATTTGTAAAGAAAATAGGACCAGAGTTTATAAAGATATTTGATGTATTATGGACACATAATGATGAAGAAAGATTAGAGAAGTTAGTTGAAATAAATACATCACAAGGTTTAGTGAAAGGATTAAGAAAAGATGGAAGATAAAAAAGAAGTATTATTTTCATATTTCAAAACTAATGTAGCACCAATATTAGTTGATTTCATATTTGGTAAAGACTTTAATAATGCGGTAATATTATCAGCTGATATAAGTGTTAATGAGTTAAATGGCCATTATGAAGATATTAATTTTGTACCACCTTTTTGGTTTAATGAATTAAAAGATAAAAAGATATTAGTAATTGATAAAATAGATAATGTTTTAAAAGATGAACAATTAAAGTTTATTGAATTATTAAAATATAAAAAGATATCAACATTTAGCTTACCAGATGATGTTGTAATTATAGTAACTGCTAATAAAATAAATAGCGATACTATACATGAAGAAATTCTTTCTTTAGTTGCTAAGATATGAGGTGAATTATGAAATATGATATAGAAGCTTTAAAAAGAAAAATGCTTGTTAAATATCCTTTTTTTGGAAGCATAGTAGCTAATATTGAATATAAAGAAAAATATGATATAAATACTGCTGGAACAGATGGTGAAAAAATATGTTATAATCCTAAATTTTTGGAAAGTTTATCCATTGATGAACAAATATTTACTTTTGCTCACGAAGTATGTCATATTGCATTTAATCATATTTTAAGAAGTGAAGGAAAAGATCACTACACATGGAATGTTGCAACTGATGCCGTTATTAATCAATTTTTAATAAGAGATGGATTGAAAATGCCTTATGGTTGTGTTGATATACCAAATGCAATATATTATGATGCAGAACAATTATATGAAAAAATGTTAAAAGAAAAGCAACTAAATCAACAAAATGAGCAAGGTAATGGAGAAAACCAACAAAGTAATCAACAACAAAATGGACAGGGGCAATCTGATCAAAAAAGTGGTAGTCCTGTAGCTTCTCAAGGGACGAGTAGTAATAATACAGAGCGAAATGTAGATGATAGTTCTCCAAATCAAGAAGATAATCAAAAAGATTCGCAAAATGGAAATCAACAAGATTCTGGAAATGATAAGAATAAAAATGTAGGACATGATGATCATAGCATGTGGGCTGATGCTGTTAAAAAAAATAAAGAAAAAGCAAAATCAGAAAAAAAAGATTCTCAAGATAAAAAAAATGGAAATTCAGATAAAAAAGAAGATGCATCAGTATCTAATCAAGAAAAATCAGAAGTTGAAAAAAAGCAAAAAGAATTAGAAAAGATGGGCGAAAAAAACGCTTTTGATAAGAATCGTGAAGAAAAAAGAAAAGCATTAGAAAAGCTTAAAGAAGAAATAACTAAAAAAGCATCACAAGCTGGAACAACTAGTAATGGAGATTTAAGACAAGTTAATGATATAGGACATTCAAGACCATTAATTGATTGGAGATATGTTTTAAGAGAAACGATAAAATATGATGTTGATTGGTCATATAAAAATGCAACAATAGAAGAAGGAGTTGTATTACCTAATTTAGAAGAAATTCCTTTTCCTGAAACAGAAATACTTTTAGACACAAGTGGATCTGTAAATGAAAACTTATTAAAAAATTTTTTAAGAGAATGTAAAAATATATTGAAGTATTCTAAATTAAAAGTTGGATGTTTTGATACAAAATTTTATGGTTTTAAAGAAATTAGAACAGAAAACGATTTAGAAAATATGAACCTTCAAGGTGGAGGAGGAACAGACTTTGATGTTGCTGTAAATGCATTCTCAAATAGAGTAGAAAATAAGATAGTGTTTACTGATGGAGAAGCTTCAATGCCAAAAAAATCTGTAAATGCAGTATGGCTAGTTTATGGAAATAATAATATATGTCCACCTGGTGGCAAAGTAATTTATATTACTAAAAAATATTTAGAACAGTCATATTCATTTATAGTTAAGTCTAAAACATTATCAAAAAAGTATTAAAGGAATATATAGAAGATATCCACAATATGTAGTTACAATAAGTCTAGTAGAGGAGTTGAACTTAGCGAAAAGATTGATTTTTAACTATTTTTTTGTATAATTTACTTAGGTGGTTCCCATATGAGTATGGATAGTAATTTAATAGTTAAGCGTATTTATTTAGAAAAAGATAAAATCAAAAATTTTAACGAGTATCCATTTAATATAGATATTGTTAAGAACTTTGAAGAATTAAACTTTGATACCCCTGTTACATTCTTTGTTGGGGAAAATGGAATAGGAAAATCAACTTTTATAGAAGCAATTGCAGTTTCTTTAGGATTACCTGCAGAAGGAGGAACTGAAAATTTTAGATATGAAACAAATAATACTACATCTAAATTATCAGATTATTTAAGAATTGGGACATATAATAAACCTAAAACTAAATTCTTTTTAAGAGCAGAAAGCTTTTATAATTTTTCATCGGAAGTTGAAAGACTTGCAAAAGAAGATGGGTATTATAGTTTATATAATTCATATGGTGGAAATTTACATGAATGTTCTCATGGTGAATCATTTTTGCAATTAGTTAAAAATAGATTTACAGATCATGGACTATATATATTAGATGAGCCAGAAGCAGCACTATCTCCTCAAAGACAATTATCTTTATTATATTTAATCGATAAATTAGCAAAAGAAGGAAGTCAATTTATAATTGCAACTCATTCACCAATTTTAATAAGTTATCGTAATGGTAAAATATTAGATTTAAATAATAATTTTAAAGAGGTTGAATATAAAGATACTGACATTTATTCATTATATAAAATGTATTTGGATGAACCAGAAAATATGCAACATAGATTATTTGATGATTAGACAATTTAATTTTGTTGTAAAATCAATAAAACTTGTATACAGTATTAAGACATAAGAGAGGTATTGTATGTATAATTTATTATTATCAAAGGAAGAATTAAATAAAATTAAATCTAGCAAGTTATTTCATCAATGGTTATATGGTTTAATTGATGAAAAAAAATTAACTGAAGAAGAAAATAAAATTATTTATGCATATCAAGTATATTACGATTTGGTTTTAGGTGATAACTTTATCTATAATGTTTTAGATGACTTTCATTGTTATGGAATTGATGATTTAATTAATAATGATAAAAAAATTAGAACTATTGCAGGGGTTTATAATCTATCTGAAGAAAATATCCGTATTCAAGCATTATTGACACTAAAAAGACAAGAAAGGGAAAAAGAAAAATCTACATTAACAAGAAGAAAGAATGATCATAGTTAAAAATAAAAATTTTAAACTATGGCTTTTTAAATGAAAAGGATAACTACAATAGGCAGTCATCCTTTTTTGAATTGCCATTCATTTTATAAAACTCTTCAGCTGCTTGTTCAAATGCAGCTTCACTAAGTAATTTGGGTGGTCTAAATATAAGACTATGTTCACTGTTTTTAATAATTTTCTTATCTTTTAAGTCATTAGTTATTCTTGTAAACGTTTTTGCTTTTTTATATCACTACTATTAACTCCTTCTGATAAATATGCCATTAATTTTACATGTTCTGTTTTTTAATCTTTTAGTTCTTTTCTTAGACAATAATTATCTTTAATTATTTTATCAAGATCATTATTTTTACCATTTATTTCTCTTATTAAATCTAAATTTTCGGTTTTTAATTTTTTGTTTTCTTCTCTTTCATTTTTTAACTTATCATTAATAATAGATAAATTATTAATTACATTTGTAAAATTATCAAAATATTTAGATAAATCTTCTACATCTTTAAGTAAATCTTTTAATCTTGCTTTTTGTTTACCATTTAATTTATATCCTCATAGTCTTCCGAATTCTAAATTATTTAAAACTTCATTTAATTCTTGTGAGGGCTGTTTTATATTTTTAATCTTTTTTTCAAAATTTCTAATATTATAAATTTTCTCTTTTCGCTTTATCATGATGTACCTTCTTTTTTCGAGATACTCTCTTTGATGGTTATTTATAATATCACTTTTTCCTATAAAGACAATAGTTTAAAGACTTTTAGCTAGTTTGAAATATTTTTCCAATTCAGATAAATTATGTTTCTCATTTAAATTATTAACATAAAAAGTATCAATTCCATTGAAGAATAAGAAGGTATAATTATTAATAATTACTTTATGAGGATCTACATAAGCAAGATTAGATGGTTCTAGCCTAATTAAATAGTCTTTTTCAATAGTTATAGAAGTGGAAGTATAATTCTTAGCCCAATTTATTTTCTTTCTTAAATCAGGACTTAAATCAAGTTTCTCTTTAATAATATTTAACATATCATCACTACCTTTCTAAACAACAAAAAAACTTAATTCTTTCGAACTAAGTTTTATCTCAACATCGCTTGGTGCGACGATTTTTACAAATGGAGCAACTGTTTGTGTCATATAAGAAATTATGACACCATACAGATTCACTCAATTGATAAGCAAATTTTATCACAAAAATTTAAAAAATCAAAAACATTTATAAAGCAATCATTCAAATTATGAAATGTAAGTTGAAATTTTTACAAAAAGTGTGTATAATATAAAGCCATTAAGGAGGGTTATTTATGGAAATTGAAGGTGCAATTTTTACTAAAGTAGATGTTGAACCCATTAAGTTTATTATAAAAATGTGTCAAGAAATAGGTATAGTTAATGAATATGGTGAAATGGTAGCTAAATTGAAAGATGGAATGATTGTGCGTCGTGATAATATGTTTGAATCTGAATATATGTTATATGATCAACCTTTTGATGTAAACTATGCAACTTTGTTAATGAACTTATATGAACAAACCTGCAAGTATAGAAATTTACCACAAGAAATTCACAATAAAACTAATGGATGCTTTGGTGATTATAGAACAGCTTATAAATTAGAATTGGTAAGAAAATAAAAACTATGGCTTTTTATATTGCTATATTTGTTCCCTCAGAGGGCATGTTTTTTTAACTTTTTTTATCAGGATAAGAGGGTGGTATCACAATATTAGAATTTATAGATAAATCCTAATAGTTTTGTGACACCATTTTTATTTTGCACTTGCAAAATGCTCCCTCAGGAATATTTTTTAATAATTTTTGTCTTAAATACTAATGAAAATTGCTCCCAAAATGACCTTTTTTTGAAAAAGTTGAGGGAGTGTGATAATGCTAATATAGAAATGTAGAAAAAGACAAAAATAAAAATGTCGAAAAACCTACATTTTTATATTGGCATTATCAAAAAGCTTAAAAAGTCAAAATCATTTATAAATCTTATTATATTTGATATTTGATATTTTGATATTTTCTAATTCACAAATTTGACATTTTACTTTTTTACTTTTTTATTTCTTGACATTTAATATTAATTTTTATATAATATAACAACATTTCAAAGGGGGATTTATGGAAAGAAAAATAAAAAGTATTTATGAATGCTTTTGTGATTATTCAGAAGATGAAATAAATGCTATGATTTCTAATTTGACTTTAGAACAGCAAGAGCTTATTAAAGATAGATATGGTGAGAACCTATATAATCCAGTCACATCTAATAATTTTACTAAAGATAAAAGTGTTAGATTTTATTCTTATTTAATTCCAAAAATGAGAAGATTATTAGCTGAAAGAAAAATTGGTGAATTAAAAGCATCAGTAGAAAAAGAAACCGACTTAAAAGCTAAAGTGTTAGAATTAATTGATAGCAAAAAGAATAGTGTTGAAATATGTGAAATATTAAATATAACTAGTAAGCAATTATATAATTTACTACTTGAACTAAGAAATACAGGAAAAATGATTTCAAGAAAATATTATTCAAATGGTTCAATACAATATAGACCAATTAAAAAAATGCAAACACCAGAAGATTTGAAAATATATAATCCAGATAAAACTATAATAACTGAACCAAGTGAAAATAATATTAAAACTTTAGTTATATCAGATTTACATTTTGGAAATAAGTCAGCACGTTTAAATTTAGTAAGCCGTGCATATAATTACTGTATTAAAAATGGAATTCATATTATATTATTAGGCGGAGATTTAATAGATGGTACTTTTACTTTAGAAGGACAGATAATTTCTGATGTTTATAAACAAATAGAATATTTTATAAACAATTATCCATATGATAAAAGTGTATTGAATTTCGGTGTAGCTGGTGATCACGATTTAAGTGCTTTAACTTCAAATGGTTTTAATATAATCGAAGCATTAAACAATTACAGACATGACGTTGTAATTGGTGACTTTAATAATACAATAATAAATATTAAAAATGATCAAATAATGTTATTTCATAGCATTAAAAATGGAGGTATAAAAAGTAATAAAGCTCCAATACTATTACATGGCCATTCTCATAATTATAAAACATATTTTGAAGGTGGTAAACTACAAGTAAGAATTCCTTCATTATCAGATATTATTACTTTTGTTCCAGCGGCGTTAGAATTAGATTTAAATTTTGATAAAGGATATATCACTAATGCAAATATAAAGCAAATATATTTTGCAAGTAAGGATATAGTGTTAAGTGAAGCTGAATACCATTTTTTAACAAATAGAAATATTAATGATGAGCCTGTAAGAAATATTGAAAAATATAAAAATAATAGTGATGAGCAAGTTGCTTCTGAAGAAAAAAATACTATAAGAGTTTTACAACCTCAGCCTTCACAAATTGAAAAATTTAATAAAAGATATAATAAATAAATATAATTTTAAAGGAGAAAGACATGAATAATGATAATAACGAATTAATAATTAAATCAATTGAAAAATATGATAACTTAATTAATAAGCAAAAAAAGAAAATAATATTTGATAAAGCTATGATAGGATTATCATCGATAACTGCAGGATTAAGTTTAATCTGTAGTATACAAAATTCAACAGACAAAACGAGTTGTGTTATTTGGGCGCTTAATTGTGGATTACAATGTATAATTTCAAGTTCTAATATTCTAAAATTAAGCATTGATAAAAAGGAAAAAAAGCAATTAGAAGATAATTTACAATATTATAATAATTGCTTTGAATCTAATAATCAAACTTTAATAAAGACAAAGAAATAATTTAAAAGAACTATGGCTTTTTAAATGGTAAAATATGCTCCCTCAAAGGGCATGTTTTTTTTACTTTTTCTATCAGGATAAGTATGAGGTGTCAAAACATAAATATTTCAGGGAAATATCTATATTTTTATGACACCACTTATTTTGCACTTGCAAAATTGCTCCCACAAAGTATTTTAACTTAAAGAATTCCTTTATTTAAAAGAAAAAAATGCTCCCATTTTTGATTTTTTTGAAAAATCTGTGGGAGCATATATTATGCTTGTCAGAATATCTAACCCCCTAGATATCTTGTACGCGTTGCATACAAGATTTCGTGGTCTAAGGAATTTCCTTAGAATCCATTTCAACTGTCTTAACATTAGTAGTTACTATTCCTAACCTAAATTTATTGGAAACATTATCTGGACTGTCTATGTCTTTTATAACCGGTATTAATTTAAATGGTTGTTCATCTTTATCAAGATCAAATGTTATTTCTTGTGGCATATCTTTTAAACTATAATTAAAAGTTGGATGCATATGGAAGTTAATTGCTTTTGTTTTTTTCATAGTATCTAAATACTCTTTAACCTGTGATTCTTTTAATGGATAGCTTACATTTAAAATAATTGTTTTACCATTAGTTTCAAAAGCAACTGGAACTTGAGATAGTCCAAGCTCTGATAATCTGTTTACCTTTTCCATATACAATGATTTAATTTTAATATCAACTAATTCAATTCCATTTCTATGATTTTTATTTTTCTTAAAAGTTAATGATTCAATATATTTAGCTATAAACTCTTGTTTCTCTTCTTTTGTTTTTGCTTCCCATTGATTTAAAAAGAAACTATCATCATAATTCATATTCAAAAATATTCTTCCTATATCTCTTTTTGCCATAACTTTTTCTGGTGTATAAGTGTTTTGCCCTTTTAAATTATTTTCTTCAAGTTGCTTTGAAAGTGTATCTAGTTTTTCGTTTATTACATTTAATTCTTCTTTAAAATCATCTAGTTCAACTACTTCAGACATGTAAGCTTTTTTAATTCTTTCTTTTTTCATAATTGTTTCCTTTCATTAAACACCCCCTAAGAAACAACTGATAAATTATATTAAATTACTTTCTAAGACTAAATGCAACTTTTATTTTTTTATAAAAATAAGTTGCATTTACTTCTTTAAATAACAAAAGAGTGGTTGGCAGTTGACATATTGTATCAAATATGTTATAATATAACCACATTTTAAGAAAAGGGGGAATATTTAAAATGGAAAATCAAAAAGTATATGAAATTATAAGAATTGAAAAAGAAATGAAAAAGGATACTGCTAGAACTGCTACTTTTGGCTTAATTGTTACTGTTTCATCTGCACTATTAGGTGGAATGACTATTAGTAATTTTTATAATGGTAATAATTTTTATGGATTAGTTTCATTAATGGGAACTGTTTGCACATTAGGTGGTCTTTTTAATACTGCTTATTCTTATGGAGAAAAATGTAGAGAAAATGCTGCTCAAATAAAAGTTTTAAAAAGACAAGCTGGAATTAATGAAAATAGATAGATTTGACGTAATAACGCTAGGTGATAATAAAAAATATGTAGTTGGAGCAATTATAAAACATAAAAATGTAGATTATTACTTTTTATGTAATAAAAATAATCCTGAACAATATATGTTTTGCTATTTAGAAGACAATAAACTTGTTAAAGTAGAAGACAGTAATTTAATACAAATATTATCATTAATGATTACAAAAGATTTATTTGATAACAAAGAGTCATAGTTTAAAATAAAAACTATGGTTTTTTATATTGTAATAATTGCTCCCTCAGAGAGCATATTTTTTTTACTTTTTTTATGAGCATAAGAGATTGTCCCTTTAAACTATTTAAACCTAGATAAATACTAGGTTATTCATAGGGACAAACTCATTTTGCACTTGCAAAATCCATCCATAGATTTGGACTATAAAATAAAATTTTCTTTATATTATAAAGAAGCTTTATGGTCGAAATTATGGTCGTTAATGTAGTTTGAAATTTAAGAATTAGATTTAGAGAATAGTAATAATTAGTCATAGTTTAAAATAAAAAACTATGGCTTTTTAAATGATTAATATTTAGAACATAGAAATATAAATTTTCTATGTTTTTATTTTATAAGAAAGGGGAGATAATTATGGTAAGAAGAACAATTAGAGTAAATGATTATTTATATTCTAAATTAAGGGTAATGGCTAAATTTTATAATATGAGTATAAATCAGTTAATGATTGAACTTATGGAAATAGGCTATTTAGAAAGAGAAAAAATTGATATTGGATTCAAACAATGGAGGAATAAATAATGAAGAAAGATGTTCATATATATTTAGATTACAAACTTGCTAATAGAATAGATGCCATAGCAAAAATGGAAAAGAGAAAACTTTCCGATATTTACGCAAGAATATTGAATCAAGGATTTGCTCAGGAAGAATTATTACTTAGTTTAAAACTATATGATATTAATTTTAAAAAGATTATTTCAAATACTAACTATACTAAAGCACTAATAAGAAAAATGTATTCTGATTTAAATATAAAATATTCTAATGAAACTAATAAAAACTTAATTGATTTTGATAATTTTTATTTAAAAAAGGAAACAAATTTAAGTGACTAATCCAAACATTATTGTAAGAACTGATTTTAAATTATCAATAAATAATATAGATAGAAATAAATTTAAAATTAAATCTGATCAAAAAAGTGTTAATAGTATGCTAGAATATTTTTCAGACGATAAAAAAAGAATACTAAATATGTTAGATTACTTTACTGGAAAGATTAATAAACATGAAGATATTAATTTAGTTTTAGAAGATGGATATTATGCTAGTAAAGAAGAATATGAAAATAGGAAGAAATATATTAATAAGCAATTTAATAAATCTAATATATGGAGAATGGTATTATCAATAGATAAGGAACTTGTAGATAATAATATTACTTGGAGAGATTTAGAAATTAAATTAGCTAAAGAAATATTACCTAAATTTTTTAAGAAAATGGAGTTTGAAGATGCTAAGAAAATGTGCTATCAATTTTCATTACACACAAATACATCTCATCCCCATTTTCATATTGCTTTTTTAGAAAGAAAACCTAATACTTTAAGTCAAAGTAATACACTTATGTATAGAAGAAAAGGGGAAATACCAGTTAGCGCAATTAAATTCTTAATGAATGAAGTAACACTTACTATTGAAAGAAATAGCAAGTTTAATCCAACTGCAACCTCTATTAATAATGAAATAGAAGATTTAAAGAAATATTTTAATCCTAAAATCAAAAATTTTGTTTTATATGATAAGAGTAATATTTTATTAGAAGAAAAAATATTAACTTTAGGTAAAATGTTAAATGAATATAAAGATAGTGACAAAAGAATTAAATATAATTCAATTAAAGATAAAGATATAAAAGAATTAACAAAAGAAATTAAAGATGAGATATTTGCTAAGAATAATAAACTAAACATTTCTAAAAATGAATTTAATAAAAAAATACAAGAGATGAATAATTATTTAATTAACGTATCAAAAAGAAATAATATTAATTTGAAAGATATTGATTTATCTTATACTAAAAATAAAGAGAAATATATAAATAATTATATTTTAAATTCAATTGTTAATTATGCTAATTATCATTATAGTAATGGAATTAAGAATATATTAAATAAAGATAATGTTATTAGATCACTTATTGTTAATATATATAATAAACACAGAAATCTGTCTAGGAAACAAATAATAATTAATAGTTTTAATAATAATTATGTTCTTGCTAATGAATTTAAAAATGCTATTAGAAATATAAACAAAGAACTTGAACAAGCTGCAGAAGAATTCTATAAGATGAATGGATTAGATAAGTAGGAGGCAAAAGTGAAAATATTTTTAATAATATTTGGAATAACATTGTTAGCATTAATAATGTTATTTATTTTTTGTGCTTGTAAATTATCAAGTATGATTAGTGAAAAGGAAAGAGAATATGAAAAGGATAAAGAGGATATTAATTAGATTATTTGGCAAAGAATACTTTATATTTAAAGATAATAAAGAAGTAAAAGAAATAATAGTATATGGACATAGGATTTATATATTAAGATGAATAAGTTAATAATAATTATTTTAATATTTATATTTATAATTATTTTTAAATATTTAGAGCCATTAATAAGAAAATATAAAATAAAGAACAATAATGAACATGGAAGTGCAAGATTTTCAACTGTGAGAGAGATCAAAAAGAATTTTAATAAGGAAGAAGTAAATAAAATAAATGAAGTTGGTTTCCCCATATTATTTGATAATAACTTAAAAAATGTATGGTTTGATAATGAAACTCCACATTGGGTTTATTTAGGATCAACTGGTAGTGGTAAATCAGTAACTCAAGTTATTCCTTATTGTTCTTTTTTATCGTCTGCATCAAATAAAAGGAGTGCATTTATTACTGATCCTAAAGGAGAAATATTTAATACCACTAGTAAAATGTTTAAGGATAGAGGATATAACATAATTACAATTGATTTTAGAAATCCTGAATTATCAAATAAATTTAATATACTTGAACCAATTATCAAAGAGTATGAAAAATACATAGATTATGAAAATGAAAAAATGGAAACATCAGATGAAAATGAAAAACTTTATTTTAATAATATGTCTATGAATTCTTACGCTGAAACAAATAGACTTATTAGTTCTTTATCAGAAATGATTATGAAAGATAAAGTAGAGCCAAAAGATCCTTTTTGGAATAATAGTGCTAAACAATTACTTGAAGGATTAATTGGTTTCTTTTTAGAAGAATATAAAATTGGTAATATTAAAAGAGAACAAATAACAATGACTAGTATTAGAAAATTTCAAAATAGTTCAATGTCTAATATGAATTTTGAAAAGTTTAAGAAGTATTTAAATAAAAAAGAGTATGGAAGTAAATCAAAGGATAGTTTAACTTCAGTTATAACAGCTAGTGAATCAACTTATCGTAGTGTTACTTCCGTTTTTGGTAATAAAATGAATATATTTGATGATATAAATGTAGCAAATGTTACAAGTGAATCAGATTTTAATTTAACTGATATAGGTAATAAACCAACTGCTTTATATGTTATAGTTCCAGATGAAGATAAAACTTACTATGTTTTAATTACAATAATAGTAGGTCTTCTTTATAGAGAACTGACTAAACTTGCAAATGAACAAGAAGATAAAAAACTTCCATATAAAATAGATTGGTTATTAGATGAGTTTGCTAATTGTCCACCACTTGCAGATATCGAAGCAATAGTATCAGTAGCTAGAAGTAGAGGAATGAGATTTCACTTCTTCATACAATCATTTGCACAATTAAATAATGTATATGGTAAAGATGTAGCACAAATTATTCTTGATAACTGTGGACTTGTTTATTTAAAAACAAATACACAAGAAACGGCTGAACTAATATCTAAAAGACTTGGTAAACAAACAATACAAAGTAGTAGTGTTAGTGAATCAAGTAATAATTCAAATGGTAGTAAATCAACATCTCTAATTTCAAGAGATTTACTTACACCAGATGAAATTAAACAATTGCATTATAAAATGATAATATTTCCAACAAAAGGGTATCCAATATTTAGAGATACAATTCTATATACTAAATTTAAATGTTATCAAAGCGGAAACATAGAAAGAGAAAGACATCCATTGATTAATTTAAAAAATACATATTATACTGTTGAGCAAATTAAAAGGTTTAAAAATAAAGAGGAAGATGATCCAAAAGATTTTATTAGTGAAAAGATAGCACAGGATAAAATAAAATTTAAAAATGTATTAGATGATATTTTAAAAATAATTGGAAGTAATCATTATCAATTAAAATTTTTACAAAAGTTTTATCAGACATATATTTGTGTGGAAACTGATAAGCAATTTACAAAATTAAATCAAAAAGATTTATTAAAACAATATGATAATGAATTTCATTTTGAATTTGAAATGAAAGATAATAAACAAGTAATTAATATATACCAGAAAAGAGTGTTTTAAATAAAAAAGAACTATAATACGACATTTATTATAGTTCTTTTTTATTCTATGTGTTAATAGAATTAAAAGGAAAAAAGGAGGGGTTTTATGTATGAATATAAAGAATTTTTTAATGAAGAAGGAGACACATTAGAAAATGAATTAAAAAATTGTATATTAAATTATTACAACAAATATATTTTATTAATAAGTAAATAAATGATTTTGACATTTAAATTAAAAATGATATAATGACCTAAACTATGAGATTATATGAATTATATCATTTTTAGAAAGGAGAAAGATGAATAATAAAATATTAAATGATGGTAATACATATAAGATAGGAATGTATATTAGATTATCTAGAGAAGATGGTGATGATTTAGAAAGTGAAAGTATTGGTAATCAAAGAAGTTTAATTACTGGATATTTACTTGCTAATGGTGTGACACCATCTGGAGAATATGTAGATGATGGATATTCGGGCTGTAATTTTAATAGACCAGGATTTCAAAGACTACTTATGGATATAGAAGCCAAGAAAATAAATTTAGTAATTACAAAAGATTTATCAAGACTTGGTAGAGATTATATTGATACTGGTAATTATGTAGAAAGAATATTTCCAGAAAAAAATGTAAGATATATAGCTATTAATGATGATATAGATACTTTTAGAGAAACATCTGGTAGTGATATGATGCCATTTAAATTAAGTATGAATGATATGTATGCTAAAGATATTTCTAAAAAGGTAAGAAGTTCATTACTTACAATGAAAAAAGATGGTAAGTATTGCGGTAGTGTTCCCCCATATGGATATATGAGAGATCCTAATGATAAATATAAATTAATACCAGATCCACAAACAGCACCTGTAGTTAAGCAAATATTTGATTTATATATTAATGGATATTCAACTTCAAATATAGGACATATTCTTACAACAGCAGGAGTAAAAACACCAATACTTTGTGATGGACTCGTAAATAGAAGTTATAAATTTGATCATCCTGAAATTTGGAAGCATTCAGCTGTAAGTAATATTTTGAAAAATAAAATATATACAGGTTGCTTAATACAACATACATCAAGCAATTTAAGTTATAAAAATAAGAAAAGAAAACCAATACCAGAATCTGAATGGATTATAAAAGAAAATGCACATGAAGCAATTATTGATGAGAAAACATATGAACTCGCTCAAAACATAAGAAATAGTTATAATAATTATGAAAAAGGTAGGAGAGATGTTGAATATATTTTATCTGGTCTATTATTTTGTAAAGACTGTGGTGGAAGAATGTGCATATCATATGATAAAGTAAGAGACAGAACAACACTAAACTGTAGTAGGTATACTAAATTTAGTAAGTATGATTTATGTTTTTCTCATTATATGAATTATGATAAAGTAGAAAAAACTGTATTACATGCAATTAGAGAATTATGTTTACTTTATACAAATCCAGAAACTTTTGAAAAATTATTTGCTAAACAAGAAAGTCCAACAAAAAAAGTAGATGAAAAGATTATTTATACTCAAAATAAATTAAAAAGACTCGAAGAGAAAATGAAAAAAATATATGATGACAAGTTTGATGGAATTATAAATGATGTTATGTATGTAAAATTAATGAATTTTACTGAACAAGAAATGAATGATCTTAATAAAAAATTACTTGAATATCAAAAAGAAAAAAGTGAAATATTAAATATAGATAGTCTAAGACTCGATTATAAAAAAATAGTTGAAGAATTCTTAAGTATGAAGAATCCAACTAGAGAAATGATGAATAGAATTATAAAGAAAATATATATAACAAAAGATAAAAAATTAGAAATACATTATAATATTAGAGATTTTGAGAACATTGGTTATACCAATTAGTTCACAGAAGAAATTACGTATTTAAGGGCTAAAAGTTCATTTTTTTTACTTTTACTGCATAATTAGTTGAATACCTCCTGGTTTGATGAAGAACTACCATTTGTGGAAGCAGCTGAAATTGGAACAGAAAAAGTTATTAAAGATCATGCAACAATTGGTATAGTAGTAACTACTGATGGATCATTTGGTGAACTTCCAAGAGAAAATTTTATTGAAGCAGAAAAGAAAGTAATAACACAGTTAAAAGAAATTAATAAACCATTTATAGTAATATTTAACACAACTCATCCAACTAACTCTGAAACAGTAAATATTACTAATAGTTTAAGAGAAATGTACGATGTACCAGTAATACCTATGTCAGTTGAATCAATGACTGAAGAAGATGCATTAGAAGTATTAAAAACTGCTGTATATGAATTTCCAATCGATCACATTGAAGTAAATATACCAGATTGGATTGGAGTGTTAAATAGTAAACATCCAGTTAAAGAAGCATACTTAAATAAGATTAAAGAATGTATAACTAGTGTTGATAAATTAAAAGATGTAGATAAAATAAATGTTGATTTTGAATCTACTGAAGAAATAAAAAAAGCATATATTTCAAATGTAAATACAAATACTAGAGAAGTAACTCTTACTTTAGAAGCCCCAGATGAGTTATTTGAAAGTGTTCTTCATGAAGTTGCAGGTGTAAGCATTAATTCAAAAGCTGAATTATTAAAAATATTCCAAGACTTTAATGAAGGAAGAAATGATTATGAAGGTATTAAAGATGCATTAAAGCAAGTTTATCAAACAGGTTATGGTATAGCGTTTCCAAAACTATCTGATATGAAATTAGATAAACCTGAAATTATTAAGCAGGGTGGAAGATATGGAGTTAAATTAAAAGCAGTTGCATCTTCAGTACATATGTTAAAAGTAGATGTTGAAAGTACATTTGAACCTATTATAGGTACTGAACTTCAAAGTAAACAGTTAATTGATTCTTTAATGAAAGATGAAGAAGATATATGGAAAAGTGAAATATTTGGTAGAAGTCTTGATGTAATAGTACAAGAAGGTATACAAGCTAAACTTGCAATGTTACCAGAATCAGCTAGATATAAGCTATGTCAAACTATTACAAAAATGGTTAATAAAGGAAGTAATAATTTAATTGCAATTGTTTTATAGAGTAAACTTTATGGTTTACTTTCTTTATTTTATTAAAAAAATTCATAAAAACTATTGATTTATGCACTAGTTATGGTAAAATGATGATGTAAGCATAGTATGTGCTTAAAAATTGTACGGGAGGTAGAAATAAATGTCTAAACAAGAATTAGTTGAATTAGTTGCTACAAAAGCTGGTTTAACAAAAGCTGATGCTGCTAGAGCATTAGATGCTACTCTTGAAGGAATCAAAACTGGTTTAAAGAAACAAGGTAAAGTTACTTTAGTTGGTTTTGGAACATTTGCTGCTAAAAAAAGAGCTGCAAGAAATGGAATCAATCCATTAACTAAAAAACCTATCAAGATTGCTGCTAAAACAGTTGCAACATTTAAAGCTGGAAGTAAATTAAAAGACGCTTTAAACTAAAAAAGCCTTTGGCTTTTTTTTTAGACTTTAAAATATAAATGGATAAGTTAATAAAAGAAGTATTAAATAAAATAATTAGTAATGGATATGATGCATATTTAGTAGGTGGATATGTTAGAGATAAGTTATTAGGGATTAATTCTAATGATATAGATATCGCTACTAATATGCCTTTTAAAGACGTAAAAGAACTATTTAAATGTGATATAGAATATAATGAGTATTATTCTATTAAATTTAAATTAAATAATTATAATATATCAATAACAACGTTTAGAAAAGAATTAGAATATGAAAATAACAAACCTATTAAAATAGAATATACTTCTAATATAGAAGAGGACTATTTAAGAAGAGATTTTACTATTAATGCAATATATATGGATGTAAATGAAAATATTATAGATTTACATAATTGTTTAGATGATCTTAATAATAAAGTTATTAATGTAATAGGGGATATAAATATTAGATTAAATGAAGATAATACTAGAATATTAAGAGCACTTAGATTTATGAGTATGTATGATTTTAAATTATCTGAGGAATTAAAACAATTTATATTAAATAATAAGCATTTAATAGTGAGTATAAATTATAATAAGAAAAAAGAAGAACTTGATAAAATATTTAAAAGTAATGGATATAAGAAATTTTTAAACTTTGTTAAAGATAATAAATTAGAGGATGTTTTTGAATTTCATATAAACAAAGTAAAAGATTATGATAATTATTTAGATGTATGGAAATCATTAAATGTGAGCAATAACTATATTTTTACAAAAAAAGAAAAGAATTATCTTTTAAATGTAAAATAAATAAATTATAATATATGTAGGAGTAATAATATGGACAGATTAAGAGAAATAATTAAAGAAAAAGATTTTGTTATAAATCCTTTAATACTTAAAAATATAGGTAAATTTAACTTAACTGTTAATGAGTTTTTATTATTACTTTTTTTCATAAATGTAATACCAGAGTTAGATGTTAATAGAATAAATAAGGTTATATCTTTATCTGAAGAAGATATTCTTTCTTCATTCGATTCTTTAGTTAGTAAAGGATTAATAGAAGTTAAAATTAATAAAGAAAAAGATAAAATAACTGAAGAGATATCTCTTGATAATTTCTATAATAAATTATTATTAAATATACCAGAAGATAAAAAAGAAAGTGATATATATAGTGTTTTTGAAAAAGAATTCTCTAGAACATTATCTCCAATGGAATGTGAAACTATTTCGAAATGGATAGATGGTGGAGTATCAGAAGATACTATTAAATCAGCACTAAAAGAGGCTGTTTTAAATGGAGTTTATAATTTAAGGTATATTGATAAGATTATATATGAATGGACTAAAAAGCATATTAAAATAAGTAATGAACTAGGTTCTACACAAGTATTTGAATATGATTGGTTAGAGGATGATAATGAAAGCAGGTAGTATAGTAAAAGAACTAGATAGAGAATTTCCTAATCCTAAAAGTGAGTTAGAATTTAGTAAAGATTATGAAATAGTAATAAGTACTATGTTAAGTGCTCAAACGACTGATAAAAGAGTTAATCAAGTTACTAGAGATATTTATAAGAAATATGATTCACTTGAAAAATTAAGCAAATTATCAGTTGAAGAAATTGAAAAATTAATATCTAGTCTTGGCTTTTATAGAAGCAAAGCTAAGTATTTTAAATCAATAGTGGAAGCATTGCTTCCATATGATAAGGTTCCTAATGATAGAAGGTTTTTAGAAAGTATTCCTGGAGTAGGAAGAAAGAGTACTAATGTAATACTATCTGTTTTGTATAATGAACCATATATAGCGGTTGATACTCATGTAGCAAGAGTTTCAAAAAGATTTGGAATTGCTAAGAAAAATGATGGTGTTAAAGAAATAGAAAATAAATTATATAAATATTTTAAAGGGCAAGATTATAGAAAAATAGGAGAGCAATTAGTTTTGTTTGGAAGATATACTTGTGTAAGCCAAAAACCAAATTGTCATAAATGTGGATTATATAATGAATGCAAATCAAAAGATAAAATAAAAATGGAAGATTAACTTCCATTTTTATTCTGATTCATTCACAACAGGAGCAGTTACTGTAACGTTTTGAGTAGCAGGTTGAGTATATTTTTTCTTTTTGTCTTCTGAAATGTTATATTCAAATGTTACTTGATATGTTACTTTATAATTTCCTTCCTTTTTACGCATATTATCAATTGCTATTTCATTACCGTCACTATCTTTTATAGATGATATTGCAAGTGTTGCAGTATAGTCAGTTATTGTTTCACCATTTACTTTTAATGATGTTATTGCATCAGGTCCGCTACCTTTCCAAGAAGAATCTTTCGTAATTGTAACATCATTTATTTTAATATTAATTGTAACAGGATCTTCGTGAGCACCTAAGTATACAGATACAGTATCACTTGCATTAGCTTTAAATATTGAATAAACAGATTTAACTAATACAGTATCCCAAGAACCACTATAAAGTGATAAATCTATATCATAATTAGTATTAGCAGTCCATCCAACGTATTTAGTGTTTGACCCTTTAGCTAAATAAACTTCAAATCCAAAATCACCAATTACAACCTTATTATATTCAAGTCTTTCTTGATAATATTTAGCAGCAAATTTACCATAACCACTATTAAAATAATTTTCAAGATAAGCACTATCAACTGCACTAGGTAGTCCTGGAGAAGTCCAAGATACATGAGCAACATTGCCTGATTCAATAACACTTAAATTTGATGGTGGTGTTAGTTTAGCATATCTAGATGATGTTTCAGTTGGCTCACTACCACTTATAAACATATGTCTTTCTCTTATATCAGCTGGTGTAAATTCAGAAGCTCTTTGTGCTGGTATAGTACCAAGTTCAACTTCAACTGTAGAAATACCTCCAGGAGATTTAAATTTAGAATTTTTCTCAAACATATTTCTTACTAATAAACCTTGTATTTGATTTCTATTTGATGATGAAGAACTCATAGTATTATAACATTTACAAGCATAATGTTCATCATCTAAAGCATCATATCCATACCAGAATGTCATAGTGTAATCAGGACTATATGTAGCAACCCATGAATCTCTTATTATTGAAGATGTAAGTCCATATTTTCTAAGAATTGAATTGTCATAACTACTAGTACCTGTTTTAGTGGCAATATTTGAATTCATTCCATACACTGTACTTGGTGTAACTGCATACAATATATTTGTTATCATATATGCTGTTTGAGGAGATAAGACTTTCTTTTTAGTAATATCAGGTTCAACAACTTCACCAGTTTCTATGAATTCAACTTTTGTGTATGAATAAGGTTTTGTGTAATATCCACCAGTTGCGAATACTTCATATGCACCTGCAAGTTGAACTGGGTTAACACCAGTAAATCCACCAACTGCATGAGCTTCATTAATAAATTTACTACTTGGACTAGATGTTTCTGGTTTTATTCCAATAGAAGTTACAAAATCATATATTGTAGCATTATCAACTTGTTGAAATGCTTGTAATGCACAAGTGTTTTTAGATTTTGCTAAACATTTTTTAAGAGTTAAAAGACCTTCGTAAGAATTATTCCAGTTATTTATTACAGCTCCAGTAGAATATTTAATTGCATCTTTTTCATCAAAGAACGGAGTATAAGTAGACCATTTATTATATTCGATTCCAGGGCCATATTCAAATATAGGTTTTGCAGTAGAACCTGGGTGAGCATTTGTCATTGTTGCATAATTAAATGTAAGTTCTTTTGTATTTCTTCCAGTTCCGACTGCTATAATTGCTCCAGATTTATTATCAAGTAGCGCAATACCAACTTGAATTAAATCATCTTTAAATTTATATCCTAGTTCACCACTATAAAATTTATTTATTACATCTTGTTTTGAAGCAACCATAGTAGAGTGGATTATCATTGGAGTATCATATGCATTAAAGCCTGTATCTTCTTCAACTGCTTTAACTACTGTATTAATAAATCCTTGATATTTATTTATTGTTGAATATCCTTCAGCAACTAGTAAATCTTTAACATGTATTTTTTTAGCGGTGTCAGCAGTTTCTTGATCTAGATATCCATGCCTTACCATTAAGTTAAGAACTTGATTACGTCTTCCTTCAGCAGCATCTGGATAAATATATGGATCATATCCACCTGGTGCTTGAAATAAACCAGCAATTAATGCAGCTTCAGTTAAACTTAAATTTGAAACACTTTTACCAAAGTAAGTTCTACTAGCTTGTTCAACACCATAAGCGCCACTACCTAAATATGCATAATTTGCATAGAATTCTAATATTTCTTCTTTAGTGTAATTCTTTTCAATTTTGAATATTGACATGTATATATCAGTGAATTTTCTTATAATACCTTCAATACCAGATGCTTCTAAAGAAGTAAATGCATTTTTAGAAACTTGCATCGTTAGAGTAGAGGCACCACCAGCGCCACTATTACCTAGAACTTGGCCAATAGATGCCTTTACAAATCTAGGTAGGTCAAATCCATTATGTTGGAAAAATCTTGCATCCTCAGTTGCAACTAATGCATCAACAAATACTTGTGGAAGTTCATCATAACTAACATTTTCTCTTTTTTCTCTTCCTAAAGTGGCAATTAAATTACCTTCGGAATCATATATTAGAGAAGCTTCTTTATTATATAATTGAGCAGGATCAAATTCAGGAGCACTTTTATATATATAGAAGAAAAATCCTGCCATGCCAATTAGTATACAAATAGCCATAAAAGTAAGAAGAATTAAGAAATAATATCCAATTCTAATTTTTCTTCTTTTAGTTTTTACTTTTTTAGTTTCTTTATTTAAATCTAAATCTTCTTTAATTTTCTTTTCTTTCTTAAATTTAATTTTTTTAGGTTTTAAACTTTTAATCTTTTCAAAATTAATTTTTTTCATTTACTTCCTCCTTAAAATACACCTTATCAACAACTCTTAAATAATCAAGTCTTGGTGTATATTTTTCTTCAATTTTATATGCATTATTTTTAATAAATTCATATGGAATAGATTTTCTTATATCTTCTTTAATAAACTTAATCAATGTTTCTCCTTTAAGTAGATAAAATTCATTATTCATAAATATTATTAAAAAAGCTATTCCTTTATGTCTTAAAACACTTTCAATATGTTTTAGTTGATGCTCCTTTATATTTGATAAAGGGAAAGATGTTTTATTAGTTGTTTCTTTAGCATCAAATTCAATATATTTTCCTCTATAAAGTCCATTATAATCAAGTGTTGATATATGATCGAATACTGCTTTATTGATAACGGCTTTATTATTAGGAAAGGTAACATTAATTACCTTAATAGGCGTAGGCTTTTTAAATATTAATGCCTTATCAGTTACTACATAATATGAGTTAGATTCATTAATTATTGATTCTAAAAACATTCCTCTATTTTTATATGATGTAATCTTCACTGATATCACCTTAATTAATTATACAATATTATAAAAAAAATATCTATATTATTATGTATAGGGACGTAAATATAATATAAATAATGTAGTTGAAATAATATTGACTTTTAATTTAAAATTTTTATATAATAAATCTAAACAAGTAGGAGGGCCATATGACAAAGTTTATCCTTACTTTTACACCTATATTTAAAAAAATGTAATAAGGGAATTAGAGAGTATTGATACACATGTAATAATTGGTACTTCTTTTGACGCTACTACTATGCTTATTGAAACATCTTTAGAAAAAACAAAATTTATTAAGGCATGTTTAGATAAATCTTTAATATTTATTAAACATATGATGCCAGTTGATAAAGTTGAAACAATAACTTATAAAAAAGATAAAGATATAGAACTTTTAATTAAATCATTAAATGAATATATAAAATTAAATAAAAATGATAAATTTGCTGTACAATGTAGAATAAAAAATATTGGATATATAAAAACTGATTATAATTCAAAAGATATAGAAGTTGCATTGGGAATGCATTTTGAAAAAGAAGGCGCAGTAGCAACTTTCTCTGATAATAAAATAATTAATGAAGACATTCATGTTATTTCAATATTTATATATGATAATAATGCATATATTGGTTACTCAACAAGTAAAGAAAATTTAAATTTCCATTGTGATGAGCATAGGATAGCAAGTAGAGAAGGCCGTGAAATCTCTAGAGCTGAAAATAAATTAAAAGAAGCAATTGCAAAGTTCAACATAAAACTATCTGGTGAAGGATACGCATTAGATGTTGGAGCAGCACCCGGAGGATGGACAAAAGTATTATCTGATTATGGATACAATGTAATAGCAGTAGATCCAGGAGATTTAAAAGAAGAATTATATAAAAATTCTAAAATTAAACATATAAAGTGTAGGATAGAAGATTTAACTTTTGAAAATTACTTCGATGTTATAGTTAATGATATGAATGTTGATCCAGAAATAACTGCAAATATAATGAATAATTTAGTTAAAACACTAAAAAAAGGTGGATTAGCAGTAGTAACATTTAAATTATCAAATGTAAGTAAAAGCATGGAAGATATTGAAAAAGCATCAAAAATATTATCTAAGAACTATAAAGTATTAATGGTTAAAAGCTTATTTCATAATAGGCAAGAGGTAACCGCTTTACTTGAAAACAAAACTAAATAATAATTAAAATTCAGTGGTGATTTTTGCAATTCCAAATATGCAGAATGCTACAAATTTATTAACAAAAAGTGCATTTGTTCAAACAAATTTGAATTATAAAATTAAAATTGTTGCAGTTGAAATAATTCAATATTGCTGATATAATGAATATGTTGAAGGAAACTTCATAAAATAAAAAAGGACATACCTCAAAGAGTAGGTGTGCTTCCACAAAATGTGTGCACACTAACATCGTTTCGATGCTAGTGTGCTTTTCTTATTTATATTAAAACTATAAACAATAATATAAGTAATAAGATGATTATGAAAAAGTAAGATTTATCATGTTGACTCATAATTATCACCTCCCTTATTTTTATAGAATAAGGAAGCACACAACTAACATCTATTGAGATATGTCTAAGTCATATTAACACAGTAACTTTTATGATGCAAATAGGGTAATTTTGAAGTTTAATTGAATAAAAATTTAAAAACATATATAGTATTTTTGAATATTGAATAACATAGTCATTTACAAATTTAATTTTTATGCTTAAATTCATAAATTTTGTTTGTATTTTCATATATTATATGGTAAAATACACTTGGCTTTAAGAAAAATAGTCACATTTAACTGATACATTTCTCGAGTGCTTAAATAAGTGAGTAAATGTAGGAGAGGTTATTTGGGTGTAAAACGAAGGAGGAAAAATTATGGCAGTTATTGCTAAAAGTTATTTATTAGAAGCTGGATCACATTTTGGTTGTCAAACTAAAAGATGGAATCCAAAAATGAAAGAATATATTTTTACAGCAAGAGATGATATTTATATTATAGACTTAGAGCAAACAGTTAGTGCTATTGAAGATGCTTACGCTGAACTTCTTAAAGCTTGTGTAAACAGTGGTAAAGTATTATTCGTAGGGACTAAGAAACAAGCTCAAGAAGTTTGTAAAGAGGAAGCTGCAAGAAGTAACTCATATTATGTTACTGAAAGATGGCTTGGTGGAACTCTAACTAATTTCAAAACAATTAGAGATAGAGTAAAAAGAATGATTGAAATTGAAAAAATGGAGGAATCAGGTAAATTTGAATTATTACCTAAGAAAGAAGTAGCTAAAATTCAAAAAGAATATGCTAAATTAAGTTCTTTACTTTCAGGTATTAGAGAAATGACAAGTTTACCAAAAGCAGTTATTGTAGTTGATCCTAAAATGGAATACAATGCAGTAAGAGAAGCTAGAAGATTACATATTCCAGTATTTGGAATTGTTGATACTGATAGAGATCCAGACGATGTAGATTTCGTAATTCCTGCAAATGATGATGCAGTAAGAAGTATTAAAGTTATACTTGGAGTACTTAATAATGCTGTATGTGAAAGTGCTGGTCTTCCACTAGATGATTATGTTTCAGAAGAAGAATTTGCTAAAACTAAGAAAGAATCTAAAAAATCTGAAAAAGTTGAAGTAATTGAAAAAACTTTAGAAGAGTCTGAAGAAGTAGTAGAAGAAAAACCTAAGAAAGCTACAAAGAAAGCAACTAAAAAAACTACTAAAAAAGAAGAAAAAGTAGAAAAAGAAGAAGTTAAAGAAGAGAAGAAACCTGCTAAGAAAACTACAAAGAAAGCAGAAAAAGATTTATCAACTTTAACAGTTGCTGAATTAAAAGCTTTAGCAAAAGAAAAAGGTGTTAAAGGTTATAGCACTATGAAAAAAGATGAATTATTATCATCATTAAAGTAAGGAGGAATTATGAATATTACAGCCGAAATGGTTAAAAACCTTAGAGAAATTACTGGAGCTGGAATGATGGATTGCAAAAAAGCATTAGTTGAAACAAATGGAGATATGGATAAAGCAGTTGATTACTTAAGAGAAAAAGGTATATCAAAAGCTGCTAAAAAAGCAGATAGAATTGCTGCTGAAGGATTATCTAATATCTTTGTAGATGGTAATAAAGCAGTAGTATTAGAAGTTAATTCAGAAACTGACTTTGTTGCTAAAAATGCTGAATTCCAAGAATTAGTAGAAAAAATAGGTAAAACTATTTTAGCTAGTGATGCTAAATCAGTAGAAGATGCATTAGCATTAAATGTTGATGGTTCTACAATTAATGATTTAATTGTTGCTGCAACTGCTAAAATTGGAGAAAAATTATCTCTAAGAAGATTTGAACTTATTACAAAGAAAGATGATGAAATATTCGGTTCTTACTTACATATGGGTGGTAAAATTTCAAGTTTAATAGTTTTAAAAGGTGGTAATGATGCAGTAGCAAAAGATATCGCTATGCAAAGTGCTGCTATGAAGCCATCATATGTATCAAGAGATGAAGTTCCTACTGAAGAAGTTGAACATGAAAGAAGCGTACTTACTTCTCAAGCAATTGAAGAAGGAAAAAAACCTGAATTCGTAGATAAAATTATTGAAGGAAGATTAAGTAAATATTTTGAAGAAGTCTGTTTAGTTGATCAAGCATTTGTAAAAGATTCTGGATTAACTGTAAAAGCATACCTAGAACAAAATAATGCTGAAGTTACTTTAATGGTAAGATACGAAGTAGGTGAAGGTATGGAAAAAAGAAATGACAACTTTGCTGAAGAAGTAATGAGTCAAATAAAATAATTAAGATTAAGAGAGCAGAGTAATTTGCTCTTTTTTTGTGTAATAAATAAAATTTTAGATTTTTTTGTTTGAAAAAAAGTGTTTTCAAAATTTTTTGCGTATAATTATAATAGAGGGAGGTGAAGATGAATAAATTAAGCGTTAAGCAAAATGGTTTTAGAGATTGTGCTTCTGCTTGTCTACTTTCAATAATTAGATATTATGGAGGAGATATATCTAAAGAGGAGATTAGTTACATAATTAAAACTGATAAATATGGAACTAATGCTTATAATCTTATTGAAGGAGCCAAGTCTTTAGGATTTGATGGATATGGGTTAAGAAAAACATATGATGAATTAATTGAGTATGATAATTTACCGGTAATCGCTCATACCAATGTTAAAAATATGTATCATTATATTGTTATATATGAAATAAATAAAAGATATATAAAGATAATGGATCCTGAATATGGAATTAAAAAAGTAAGTCATGAATACTTTAAAAAGATATATTTAGGGGTAATAATTTATTTATATCCAGTTAGTAAAATTCCTAATATTAAAGTTAGAGATAAGTTATTTAATTTAATATTTAAGTATTTTATTATTAATAAATACAAACTTGTTAAATTAATGATTTTATCTTTAGTAGTAACTATTCTAAGTATAATAAATAATATGTATTTAAAAGTATATATTGATTATATATTAAATAACTATTCTTTAAAACTATTAATACTAATAACAATTTGTTTCATAGTGGTAATATTTCTTAAAAATGTATTTGATAATATTAGAAGTAAACTACTAATTAATATTAAGATATTAGTTAGTAAAAATATTACTAATACAAGTTTTAACCACATAATGAATCTTCCTTATCATCACATAAAAAATAAACCAACAGGTGAAGTAATAAGTAGATTAAGAGACTTAGAAAATTTTAAGGACTTGGTATCTACAATTATGTTGAATATATTTGTGAATATTTTTTTAATAATTATTAGTATGATTTTATTAATTATATTAAATAAATCTTTGTTTTTTATAAGTGTTATTGTGATTTTACTTTACATCATAATAGTTTATATTTATTCTCTTATATTCAAAAAACAAATAAATGAAATACAAATTTCAGAGGGTACTTATAATAAAGACTTAGTAGAAACATTAAATGGATATGAAACACTCAATAATTTAAATTTAATTAATGAATCAGTAGATAAAGTAAATATCGATTACATAGGATATTTAAATAAATATAAAAGATTCGAATTCTCTTACGCAAATGAAAGAGTGATAAAAGAAATAATTAATGATATAGGATTAATAATTATTTCTATGATTAGTTTAATGTTTGTGAAAAATAATGTAATGACACTTGGAGATATGATAATGTTTACATCTTTAATATTATTTTTTACTGAACCTATTAAAGAACTTTTAAATTTAGTGCCATCTATAAAATATGCAATGAACTCTTATGAAAGGATAAATGATTTATTAATGATTGATACATGTAAAACTAATAATGAGGATAAATCTTTTATTGATGGAGATATTTCTATTTCTAATTTATCATATTCTTACAACGGAATTAATAATATTATGAATAATATTAATTTAAACATAAAGAAAGGAGATAAATTTTTAATATATGGTAAAAGTGGAAACGGTAAATCTACTTTGATGAAGATATTATTAAAATATTTTGATGAATATAAAGGTATTATTAAAATTAATGATATAAATCTTAAAGATATATCAAGGGATACAATTAGAAATAGTTTCTCATATGTATCTCAAAATGAAATATTATTATCTGATACAATTAAGAATAATATAGCTTTAAAAAGAGATATAAGTGATAAAAAATATAATGAAATTATAAAGATTTGTAAAGTTAATGAAATAATAGATAAAAAACCTTTAAGAGGTAATTTTCTAATAGAAGAAGATGGTTTTAATTTAAGTGGTGGTGAAAGGCAAAAGATAATACTTGCAAGAGGTCTTCTTAAGAAATTCAATATATTAATACTTGATGAAGCATTAAGTGAAGTTGGACTTGAAGAAGAACTTAAAATTATGAAAGAGATATTTAAAAAATATTCTGATAAAACAATTATTTATATTTCACATAAGAAAGAAATTATATCTTATTTTGAAAAGAAATATTTGTTTGAAGAGAAAGGAGAAAAGTAATGCTATCTAATGAAGATTTATGCGAAATTAAGGGCGGTGCTATTAAAGCTGGTGTTGTTGCTTTGATAATAGCTGGTGTTACATTCATTATAGGCGTTGTTGATGGTTATTTAAGACCATTAAGGTGTAATTAATGGATAGAGAAGAATTATTATTAGTAATAGGCGGAGCTTCAACTATAAGTGGAACTGTATTAAATGCAGTGGTAAGAGCAGTTAATGCAGCACTTGAAGTTGGACGAAGTCTAGGAACTGCTATTAGAAGAATAAAAACTGGTCAATATTGTACCGCAAGATAAGGGGAAAACCCTTATCTTTTAATTTAGTAAAATAATTGTAAAGTTGTTTCTTTTGTAACTTAAATGTATACTAATTATAGTGAGGTAGTAAAGATGGATGACAGAGTCTTAAGGTTTTTTAATGTAATTAAATTAGATGAATCAGAGTATTCTTTTTTTAATGGAGCAACTGTCAAAAAAGTAGATGTTGATACTAAGAAAAAAGAATGGACTGTTTATTTAAATTTAATTAATTTTTTACCTCTTAATACATTTAAAAATATGTATGAACTTAGTAAAAATATACCTGATGTAAATAAAGTTCATTTTGTTTTTGAAGTTAAAAATAAAGATTATTCCTTATTAGAGGATTATTATAATTATTATTTTGATAAATTAATGGAAAATTGTCCTATGCTTTCAAGTATGAAGGATAATTTTGTGTTGTTTGAAGAAAATAATATAACTATAGATGTAATAAATAAAGCAGAAGAAAAGAAAATATTAAGTTTAAAAGAAAAGATAATTAGTTTTTTAACTAATATGGGATTTGAAAATATAACTTTGTCTACTAAAATAAATGAAGAAGCTAGAAATAATATTAAAAAATTGTTAGAAGATACTTCTGAGATAGTTCTTAATACTAATTCAAAACCAAAACTAATATTTGGTTCTCCTATAAAAGGAGAGGATACTAAGATATCTAATATTTTTAGTGAAGAAGATAATATAATTGTAAATGCTTATGTATTTGGTAAAGAAATAAAGAATATACAAAATAAGTTTACTTTGATTACACTTAAAATAAGTGATAAAACTGATAGTATGTATGCAAAAGCATTTTTAAAAAATGAAGCTGATGTAAAGATACTTGATGATAGCATAAAAGAGGGAAATTGGTATAAATTTGCAGGTTATGTTAGCAATGATAAATTTATTAAGGAATTAGTTCTTAATATTAGGAGTGTTGAATCTCTTGATGTTAAATCTTTAGAAAGAAAAGATGAAGCTAAAGAAAAAAGAATTGAACTTCATGCTCATACATTTATGAGTCAAATGGATGGATGCGTTGATGCTTCTTTATTAGTAAAGCAAGCATATAAATGGGGACATAGAGGAATTGCAATTACTGATCATAATGGGTGCCAAGCATTCCCTGATGTATACCATGTAGTTAAAGATATTAATTCTAAATTACAAGAAGGAGAAGAAAAGTTTAAGGCAATATATGGAACAGAGCTTACTTTAATAGATGATTCTGTTGATATTGTTGTAAGAGGAACAGATCAAGATTTATTAAGTACTACATATGTTGTATTTGACTTTGAAACAACTGGACTTAATGCAGGTGGAGGAGATTCCATTATCGAAATAGGTGCAGTTAAAATTTGTAATGGAGAAATAATTGATAGATTCGATGAATTAATTAATCCTGGGCATAAATTAAATCCTAAAATATCTGAAATTACTAATATAACAGATGATATGCTTAAAGATAAAGACAATGAAGAAAATGCTATAAAAAGATTTATAGAATGGTATAAAGATCTTCCGATGGTTGCTCATAATGCAAAATTTGATGTCAGCTTTTTGGAAAAATGTTATCAAAAGTATAATTTAGGAGAATATAAAAATACAGTATTAGATACACTAGAAATATCTAGATCTCTTGATTCTTCTTTTGGTAAACATAGTTTATCAGCATTAGTTAAAAGATATGATGTACCATGGGATGAAGATGCTCATCATAGAGCGGATTATGATGCTGAAGGAACAGCTTTAGTATTAAATAAAATGTTAAGAAAACTAAGTAATCAAGGATTTAAAACCATAAATGATTTGAATAATTTAGTTTCTAAAGATGAAATATACAAATTTGGTAGAAGCTACCATGTAAATATTCTTGTTAAGAATAAAGAAGGTTTAAAGAATTTATTTAAACTTATTTCACTTGCTAATACAAAATATTTATATAGAACTCCAAGAATATTAAGAAGTGAAATAGAGACTCACAGGAATGGATTATTAATTGGTAGTGGTTGTTATGAGAGCGAAGTATTTATTGAAGCTAGAAGTAAAAGTGATGAGGAGCTATCTAATATAGTTAACTTTTATGATTATGTTGAAATACAACCAGTACCATGCTATAAGCATTTAATAAATACTGGAGAATTTTCAAGTAAACTTGAATTAATAGAGCACTTAAAAAAAATAATAAAAGTTACAAAAGATTCTGGAAAGATAATAGTAGCAACTGGTGATGTTCATCAATTAAATGAAGAAGATACTATAACTAGAGAAATAATAGTTAATCAAAAAGTACCTGGTGGAGGAAGACATCCTTTATCAAAATATGGACTTGAAAATGTCCCATCAATGTATTTTAGAACAACAGATGAAATGATGGGTGAATTTGATTTTATTGATGAAAAAGAAAGACACGAATTAGTAATAGAAAATACAAATAAAATATTTGATATGATTGATACATTTGATGTAATAATTGAAACAGGTGGAGTACCTTTCTCACCTAAAATAGAAAATTCATCAAACGAAGTTACTAATATGGTTTATGAAAAAGCATCATCATGGTATGGTGATGAATTACCAATTAATATAGAAGAGAGAATCGCTAAAGAGTTATATGGAGATGGTATAACTAATTATTTTGAAGATAACAAAACAATGCATGATACTTTATTAAAAGGTTATGAAGCAGTTAAAGAGGTAATAATTAATAAACTAAAAGAAGATAATAATGATTTACCAGAAGATGAATTTAATAAGTTAGTTAAAAAGAGCATGGGTGGAATTATAGGTGGAGGATTTGATGTTATATATTTAATTGCCCAAAAACTTGTAAAACATTCTAATGATTCTGGTTTCTTAGTTGGTTCAAGGGGATCAGTTGGCTCTTCTTTTGTAGCGACTATGATGGGAATAACTGAAGTTAATCCACTTCCAGCACATTATAGGTGTTTAAATTGTAGACATAGTATTTTTATAGATGAAAATGGAGAGTCTTTAGGTAAAACTTATTCTTCAGGATTTGATTTACCTAATAAAAAATGTCCAGTATGTGGAGAGAATTTATATAAAGATGGACAAGATATGCCTTTTGCAACTTTCCTTGGATTTAATGCAGATAAAGTACCAGATATAGATTTAAATTTTTCTGATTTAAACCAAGCTGATGCTCATGAATATACGAAAGTATTATTTGGAGAAGATAATGTATATAGAGCAGGTACAATTGGTACAGTAGCAGAAAAAACCGCATTTGGTTTTGTAAAAGGATATCTTGAAGAAAAAGGAATATTTAAAAGACGTGCTGAAATAGAAAGGCTTGCAATAGGATGTACTGGTATTAAAAGAACAACTGGTCAGCATCCTGGTGGCATTGTAGTAATACCTAAATATATGGATGTGTTTGATTTTACACCTTTCCAATACCCAGCAGATGATCCAACTTCTGCATGGAGAACAACTCATTTTGATTATCATGCAATTGATCAAGATGTATTAAAACTAGATATATTAGGTCATTCAGATCCAACTCAATTAAGATATTTACAAGATTTATCTGGAATGGATGTGACTAAAGTACCACTTGATGATAAGGAAACTATGTCAATATTCTTATCACCAGATGCATTAGGTGTTACTAAAGAACAAATAATGTGTGAAACAGGCACTCTTGGTGTTCCTGAATTTGGTACAAACTTTACTATAGGAATGCTTACTGATACTAAACCAAAAACATTCTCAGAATTAATTAAAATATCAGGTTTATCTCATGGCACTGATGTATGGTTAGGTAATGCACAAGAATTAATTAGAAACAAAGTAGTTCCATTTAAAGAAGTAATTGGATGTCGTGATGATATAATGGTATACCTTATGTACCATGGAGTAGAACCAATTAAAGCTTTTAAAATAATGGAATTTGTTCGTAAAGGTAAAGCTTCAAAGGACCCAGAAGGATGGGCTGATCATGTTAAAACAATGAAAGAAGCAGGAATTGAAGATTGGTTTATTAATTCATGTGGAAAAATAAAATACATGTTTCCTAAAGCACATGCAGCTGCGTATGTAATAAGTGCCTTTAGAATAGCGTGGTTTAAAGTACATAAGCCAGCATTATATTATGCTACATATTTTACATCAAGAATTACTGATTATGATATAGATACTATGATAGCTGGATATGATAAAATAAAGGAAAAAATAGCAGAAATATCAAATAAAGGATATGATGCAACTAATAAAGAAACATCTGTGTTAGAAACTTTAAAAATAGCTTTAGAAGCAACTGCTCGTAATATTAATTTTTTACCAATTGATTTAAATAAAAGTGGAAGTACTAATTTTATATTAAAAGATGAAAATAATATTTATCCACCATTTTCAACAATAGATGGTCTTGGCGATACAGTTGCTAAACAAATAGTTTCTGAAAGAGAAAAAGCACCATTTGTAAGTATAGAAGATTTACAAAATAGGGGTAAAGTATCATCAACATTAATCGAAAAAATGAAATCAATGGGTATATTAAATGGGCTTTCAGAAAGCTCTCAATTATCATTGTTTTAAAGATAACGCAAAAAAATGTTTGCGTTATCTTATGTTATAATATATAATTATATTGGAGGGTAATATGTTTGATTATTTAAATGGATTAATAACTAAAATAGAATCATCTTATATTGTATTAGATGTAAGTGGTATAGGATTTAAAGTATATACACCAAATCCTTATGTATTTGAAGAAGGTGCAATTTCTAAAGTATATTTATATAATCATGTTAGAGAAGATGAAAATACATTATATGGTTTTAAAAAAGAAGAAGAAAGAAACTTGTTCTTAAAACTTATAAATGTAAAAGGATTAGGGCCAAAGCTTGCTCTTCCAATACTTGCAACTGGATCAGTAGAAGGGATTAAAGATGCAATTAATAGAGAAAATATTATGTATTTAAAAAAATTCCCTAAAATAGGTGAAAAAGTGGCTAGACAAATAATATTAGATTTAAAAGGAAAAGTAGAATCTACTGGTAATGTTGTAAATACAGAAGATGAATTATATGAAGTATTAATAAGTCTTGGATATAAACAAGCAGATATTAATTCAGTAATTAAACAAGTTAACAAAGAAGCAACTATAGAAATGCAAGTAAAAGAAGCATTGAAGTTATTATTGAGGTAGTTATGGCTAAATTAGTATTATATTATGCAACAATGAATTCTGGTAAGAGTTTTGATCTTATTAGAACTGATTATAATTATAGAGAAAATGGATTTAAAACTTTAGTTATGAAACCATCCAAAGATACAAAAGCAGAAAACTATATAGAAACAAGAGCAGGACTTAGAAGAAAAGTAGACTATTTAATAGGTGTAGATGATAGCATTATAGATATTTTAAGTAATAAACTTGATGATGTGTCTTGCATATTTATAGATGAAGCACAGTTTTTAAATAGAAAACAAATAGAAGAATTAAGACTTTTAACTGCTTCTACAAATATATCAGTAATATGTTATGCTTTAAGGTTAAATTTTAAAGGAGAAATGTTTGAAGGAAGTAAATATCTATTTACTGAAGCAGATAAATTGATAGAACTTAAAACACTATGTCCTTATTGCAATGAGGAGCATATAGCAAGATATGTAGGAAGAAGAGTAGATGGTGAATTTGTTTATGATGGTGAAGAAGTAGTAATAGATGGAGCACAAAGTAATGTAGAATATATACCATTATGTGAACAACATTTTTTAGAATTAGTTAAAAAACAAGATTTAAATAAAGTAAGGAGGAGGATATATGGAAGATGAAAGAATAATAACAACTAGAGAATTATCAAGTGATAACTTTGAAAAAACAATAAGACCAACTCATTTTGATGAATATATTGGACAAGAAGAAGTCAAAAATAATATGATGGTTTTTGTTAAAGCGGCATTGATGAGAGAACAAGTTTTGGATCATGTATTATTATACGGCCCTCCAGGCCTAGGTAAAACAACACTTGCTCATATAATCGCTAATGAACTTGGTAGCAATATAAAAACTGCAAGTGGTCCTACAATAGAAAAGAGTGGAGATCTTGCAGCAATACTTTCTACTCTTGAACCAAATGATGTTTTATTTATTGATGAAATACACAGAATTCCTAAATATATTGAAGAAATATTATATAGTGCTATGGAAGATTTTAAATTAGATATCATTGTCGGCAATGATGGAGGTACTAGAAGCATTAATATAGATCTTCCACCATTTACATTAGTTGGAGCAACAACAAGAGCAGGGGACTTATCTTCCCCATTAAGAGATAGATTTGGGATAGTTTGTAAATTAAATTATTATACTGATGAAGAATTAACTAAAATTGTTAAAAGAACAGCTAAAGTATTAGATTTAGACATAGATGATGATGCTGCTATGGAAATTGCTAAAAGAAGTAGAAAAACACCTAGGGTAGCAAATAGACTATTAAAGAGAATTGCTGATTTTGCTTTAGTAGAAGGCAAAGGTGTTATTACTAAAGAAATAACTAAAAAAGCATTAGAAAGATTATCAGTTGATTCATCAGGACTTGACCAAACTGATATTGAATATTTAAAATCAATTATTGAGAAATTTAATGGTGGGCCAGTTGGTATAGAAAGTATTGCGTCAACTATAGGCGAAGAAATAACAACTATAGAAGATGTTATAGAACCTTTTTTATTACAAGAAGGATATGTTAAAAGAACTTCTCGTGGTAGACAAGTAACAGAAAAAACATATAAATATTTTAAAATAGATAAAAATTTACAATTATTTTAAAATAAAAGAACTATTTGAATAGTTCTTTTTTAAATTCATCAATTATATTATTCATTAAACTTATATAGTTTGAACCATTTAATCTTTCTTCTTGAGTTATTGTAGTAAATGGATCAATTTCTATTTTAGTTAATTTATTATCATTTATAAAAGTATTAACAGATTCACTAAGTTCTTCGCCTTTAATTGCATATATATATTTTACATCTTTACTAGATATTAGTTTTCTTGCTTCTGATAAAGCTTTATCTAATGATTCATTAGTTGGATCAATTGATACAACATTTATGCCATACTTAGTTAAATAGGTAAATGTATTTGTTGTAACAAGTAAAGTTTTATAACTTCCATTTTTGCTTAAATTATATATGTCAACATCAATTATTGAAATATTTTCTTTTAATCTTTGATAGTTCTTTTCTATGCTATTTTTAACTGTAACACTATCTTCATAATCTATTAATGTACTTTTAATATTCCTACATACCATTAAGAAATTAGAAGGATCTAACCAAAGTTCTTCAATTCCTTTTGTATAACTCATACCTTTCATTGCATCAACTATTTCAATACTATTATTTTTATTTAATATATCTCTAGCGATTAGTCCTTCAGAACTTAAACCATTATACACAAACTTGCTACTTTTAGCATAATTATTTAATAATTTTTCAGTTAATTTGAAATCCTTATAATTCGAACCATCTGGATATATACTGGCAACTTTAGTATTTTCGCCATATATAATTTGAGTAGCGTATTCAACAGGGTATATAGTTGTATAAATATATTCATCACTAAAGTCATCAACATTTAAACATGCACTTAATAAAAAGCATGCACATATTATTAATAAAAACTTAATTTTTTTCATTTTTCCTCCTTTGAAGGTACTGGATCATATCCGTAACTACCTAGTGGGTTACACCTTAATATTCTTTTAATACCTAAATAAAAACCTTTAATAACTCCAAATCTATTGATAGCATCTTCCATATAAACTGAGCAAGTTGGAGTGTATCTACATTTAGAATGAGATGATATTGGAAGTTTTCTATAAAAATGTATTAAACTAATAATTAATTTTTTCATCATTATAATTATACAATAAAAAGTGAAAATATTAAACATAATTAAAAGCCATTTACATATTTAATAAAAAATTGAAGATTTATTCTTCAATTTTTGTTTGAACCACAAAATTATTTAAATATTCATTATATGCATCTATTTCTGAAGATGTGTCAATTAGTGAATAAGGTAATCCTTTTTCAGCTAATATTTTTTTTACAAAATATTCTGTTAAATATGGGTTTCTCATGAATAGTGGACCTATTGTATAAGTTCCATAAAAGTTCTTATAAGTGTATCCTTCATTTATATCATTAGGAAAATTACCACAACCTTTAATTACTGAAAACAAAGGACTTTTTACATTATAGATTGTTCCACATCGATTTTGGAAACCTATAATTAGTTTATCAATTAAATTTGATTTAAATATTACTTCACCAGTTATTCTAAATTTAATTTCTTTTGTATAATTTTCTATATCCATTACTTTTGTATAATAATCAAATATGTTTAATGCATTTATTTGCTTTTTATTAAAATCAATTATGTATGCTCCAAATAACTCTAACGCATTCCCGGTCATAAAGAAATATTTATTATCTTCGATTGCTTTTTTAATCTCTAATTTATATTTTTTTAAATCTTCAAGTACTAATAATTGATATTCTTCAGTTCCACTGCCAATATAAAATATATCATAATCTTCAAAATTTATTTCATCACCAATTGTAAGAAAATGAATTTCTACATCTATATTTTGTCTTTCAAATGATGCTTTTAATGCTCTTATATTAGCATTTTCTCCGTATAGATTCATTAAATCATAATATAAATGTGCTATCTTAATTGTCATGTTTTTCACCACCTTTAAGTAGTTTATTAAGTTCTATGCCTGTATCAAAACATACAACAGGGTATATAGTACCATTTGTATTTTTATTTACAACATCTATTAATTCTTCTGTATAATCTTCAACTAAAATACATTTATCTTTAGAAATTCCAGCATATAATAATCTATTTAATATGTTATATCTGAATTTACCAACAATTACAATTGAATCTATTGAATCATCTTTTAATTCTTCAAAGTCAATATCCCATAACCATGATATATCATTTTCAGCATACCTTCTTGAGCAGTGATTAAATCCTGTTACAACTGTTTTAATTCCTTTTTGACGTACTATATAATCTAATGATTGCTTATAGCTTAAATTATTTTCACTTTTACTTAATAATATATGCCAAGTTCTATTATCATGAATAAATACTTCATTATCTTGTTTATCTTTTATAGTTTTAAAGTATTCTAATATTTTTTCTTTGTCAATATTTATAGATCTACCTAGAGTATAACAAGCTAAATATGCATATACTGAGTATAAGAATTCATCTTTAATTAATATTTCATCATCATTAATTCTTATTAATCTGTTTTCTAAATCTAGTGAATGTGCATAAAAATTTAAATTAGGTCTTCCAAAATCATTATTTTCACATTTATATTTGCCTAAATGTCCATAATGATAATAATCATATATTAATTTTTTGCCACAAATAGGGCAGTAAGCAGCATCTTTATAATTATAAGGTGAATCAATTGAATAATCGTTTTTCTTTATTCCATAATATAAATTATTTTTATGGTTTAAAGATAGTCTGTATACAATTGGGTCATCTGCATTAACTATTAATGTGGTATTGTCTCTAACATTCTTTTTCATTTCATTAAATATATAATCTGGGTGTGCATTTCTTGGAGGTTGATCTCTAGTTATATTTGTAAGTACATAATGAGTTAAATCAAAATTTTTTAATATGGCAACTGAATGCTTTTCATCGAGCTCCATTAATAATACATCTTTTTTATAATTTCCTTTTAAGTCGGAATTTGCAAGTATTAATGATGTAATACCATTAATTGCATTGCTTCCACTTGAATTATAAGCATAAGTAAGACCTGAATATTCTAGTAAACCTGCAATCATAGAAGTAGCAGAGCCCTTTCCTGAAGAACCACTAACACCTATAACATATTTAGGATATTTTATTTCTTTTAAAATATTTTTATCTATTTTAAGTGCAATACTTCCACCAATAACAGTACCTTGTTTTCCAAAAAGTTTACTTATTTTATTTATAAAATTACAAGCCAATATAGCTAATACTTTCTTCATCTTATCACCTATAAATATTTTACCTCAAAATAAATATACTGTCTATAATTAACTAGTTTTGTCGATATTAATGAAATGTAAAGTAAGTTAATATAAAATTTAAAATAGAGGTGATAATATGAACATGGTTTATAAGGATGATACATTATATGTTGATATATTAAATAATGATGAAATAAATAATATTTTACATTTAAAAAGACAAATATTTAGTGTTTTAAATCAATATGAAGTAGGTAATGTAATCATTAATCTTAGAGGAAATAATTATAATAAAACATTAATGAATCATTTAATATGTGATTATCATAAAAATTATAAAGGTAATTTTATTATAGATATAAAATAAAACTACTTTACAGTAGTTTTATATTCTTCTTTATATTTATCTTTTAAAACATATATATCTTTACTACTCATAAATAGTAAGACACTATTTTTGTACTCTAATAGTTTATTAACTGTTTCTAAAGATATTAATTCTCCATTATTAAGATATTTAATTATATCATTAGATGATACTTCATCATATCCAATTTCAATTCTGTCTTCAGATATCTCTGTTACATATGATTTATCTGCTAAATTAAGAGCATCAGCAAAGTCTTTAGCAAAGAATTTAACTCTAGATTTAGTATGAGGCTTAAATATAGCAATTATTTTTTTATCAGGATATTTCTTTTTAGCAGCTTCAATAGTAACTTTTAATTCAGTTGGATGATGTGCATAATCATCTATTAAAATATTATCTTCAAATTTTTCTTCAATAAATCTTCTTTTAGCGGGTTCTATTTTTAATATTTGTTCTTTTATAATATTTTTATCAATATTCTCTAAGTAACATATTCCAATTACACTTAAAACATTTAATAATAAGTGATCTGCTACAAAAGGAAATTTATATGAATCAAATAACTCATTATTAATATACACTTCAGCAGTAGACTCATTAGTATCATGAGTTATATGTTTCATAACAATATCATTATCTTCATTAAATCCATAATAAAGAATTTTTTTATTTGTTTTAATACTTCTAATGTTTTTATCATCACCACAAGCAATAACTGTATCTTTAATTTTATTTATAAATGAAATAAATGCATCTTTTACATCATCTAAGTCCTTATAATAATCAGTATGATCAAGTTCTATATTAGTTATGATAGAGTAGTAGGGATGATATTCTAAGAAATGTCTTTTATATTCACAAGCTTCTAATACAAAATATTTATTATCTTTTTTAGCATATCCAGAACCGTCCCCAATAAGATAATTAACACCAAGTGGTTCTAAAACTTTACTCATCATAGTAGAAGTAGTAGTCTTACCATGACAACCACTTATAGCAATTAATTTATAATTTTTAGTAACTTCGTCTATCATTTGTTGATATGAATAAGTTTTAAGATTTAATTCTTTAGACTTTCTTACTTCTTCATTTTCATCACCAAAAGCATTTCCCTTAACAACAATCATATCTTCTTTAATATTGTCTTTGTTAAATTCTAATATTTCAATATTTCTTTTATTAAGTTCAACTTCAGTAAAGAAGTGTTCAGCTTTATCACTTCCCATTACTTTATATCCTAAATCATACATAATACATGCTAGTGAAGACATTCCACTACCTTTAATTCCAATAAAATAATAAATCATAATATCACCATATTAATTATATAATAAAAAAGCACTTAGTTAAAAGTGTTAATTTCAATTGGTGCTGAAAACAGGAATTGAACCCGCAACCTACTGATTACGATTCAGTTGCTCTACCAATTGAGCTATTTCAGCATTAAGAAAACCAACTAAAAGTTGGTTATTTTTATATTGGTGACCCATATGGGATTTGAACCCATGAATGTCGCCTTGAGAGGGCGATGTGTTAACCATTTCACCAATGGGCCATTAAAGAATTATTTATTTAAATATTCTTTAAATAAGTTAATTCTTTTATTAATTGATTCTTTACTTAATAATTTAAGTATTTCATATAAGTCAGGTGACATTGTTCTTCCTGTAACCATAACTCTTATTAATTCACAAATATCACTTACATTACCTAGATATTTATCAGGATTTAATTTGTATTCTTTATTATCTGGGCAGAAGTTATATTTAACTGAAAATTCTTTGATTTTATTAAACCAATCTTGTTTTTCATCTTCTTTATTATAAACATTATTAAAGTAATCTTCAAGTATTTCTGGTTTATAGAATTTTTTTATTTCTAAGTCCTTATAACTATCTACAGTAAATAATTCATCAAACATAAATGATATTTCTTTTTTAACATCTGAATAACTACTTATATCTTTTCTTGGTCTTTCAACTTCACGTTCAATATTTAATACATTGATTGTAAAATCTTTATTATTTTTAAGTAATTCATAAAAATCTTTATCATATGTTTCTAAATATTCCAAAGTTTTATCATATAAGTCAGATGCTTTCAATCTACTAATATAAGTTTTAGATATATTGATTAATTTTTCTAAATCGAATAGGGGACCACTTGTACTAACTTTATCAAATGAGAATGTAAAATCTCTATATGATTTACCTGGATTTTCAAGAAGCCATCCATCAAAGTTTGTATTAACTAGTGTTGCTAAGTATAGTTTAATTGCTTCAGTAGGTACTCCTCTTTCGGCGTAGAATGAAATAGCAGCTTCAGGATCTTTTCTTTTGCTTATTTTTCTAACTGTATTTCCATCTTTAATATTTACTGCAAGTGTATGAGCAAATTTAGGAGGAACAAATCCACAAGCATTCCATAATTCTAGGTGATATGGAACAGAAGAAATATATTCTTCGCCTCTTGTAACTGTTGTAACTCTCATAAAGTGATCATCACATACATGAGCGAACGCATATGGAGGTATTCCATCTGATTTAACTATTACTTGGTCAATATCATTTTCATGAAGTTCAATAGTTCCTTTAATTAAATCTTTAAATACAAATTGTTTATTAAAGTCTCCCATTGATTTTAATCTTAAAACCCATTTATCTCCATTATCAATATGTGATTTTACTTCATCATATGTAAGGTTTCTACATTTAGCATATTCTCCATAATATCCAATTCTATCTTTTCTTTCTGTTTGAACTTCTCTCATATGATTTAAATCATCTTCAGAACAAAAGCAAGGATAAGCTCTCCCAATTGAAACTAAGTACTTAGCAACTGTATGGTAGATATTTACTCTTTGAGTTTGAATATAAGGCCCATAATTACCACCTTGTATTGGATCTTCATTTATTATATAGTTATAAGATTTTAAATCATCTAAGATAAGTTGAACACCATTATCAATGGCTCTTTTAGCATCAGTATCTTCAATTCTTAATATAAATACACCATTAGTTTGATATGCAAATACTTCTGGTATAAATGATGCATATAAGTTTCCCATATGAACTCTTCCAGTAGGGGAAGGTGCAAAACGAGTAACTTCAGCTCCTTCAGGTAATTTTCTTTCTGGATATTTTTTTTCTAAATCTTCGATAGTCGTTGTAACATCAGGATATAGAAGATCTGCTAATTTTTTATAATCCATAATTTCACTTCCTTTTTTGGTTGCCCTAGAAGGATTCGAACCTCCGGTGCTGGAGTCAGAGTCCAGAGCCTTACCACTTGGCCATAGGGCAATAAACAAGAGTATTATACTACATTTATATATTAAAATAAATATTTATAAATAAAAAAAGCAACAAATGTTGCTTAATTATCAAATGGTGACCTGTACGGGATTTGAACCCGTGAGTGCACGCGTGAAAGGCGTGTGTGTTAACCATTTCACCAACAGGCCAACAAAAATGGTGGGCCTGAATAGACTTGAACTATCGACCTTGCGCTTATCAGACGCACGCTCTAACCAACTGAGCTACAAGCCCTTTTTTGTTTGACTTTTATATTCTATAATATTTTTAAGATTTTTGCAACTGTTTTTCTTGAAAAAATGAAAAAATCTTGTATACTATTTAGTAGGAGAGTAATTAAAATGGACTTAGTTTTTAAAATTTTTGTATATAGTTGGCTAATTTCTATATTTTTTGGAATTATAGTAGCGGTTTCTTATCCGTTATTTAAAGAAGAAATAGATAATAAATATGAATTATTTATACCACTTTATAATTTATTTGGATTATGTTCTTTTAATGGATATGATGAAAAATTTGGACTGTTATTTTTAATACCTTTTATAAACATTTTATCTATGATGTTTATGTCTTATAAGTTGAAAGATAGATATTTAGTAAGTAAAGGATTTAGTATTGGTTTATTGTTATTACCAGTAGTATTTATGCCTATACTTGCTTATTCAAACAAAAATGAAAATGAGAGTACTAATGAAGAAGCAGAAGTATTTGAAGTAGAATCAGAATCAATTAAAGAAGAGCCAAAGGTAGAAATCAAAAAAGTAAATATTAAAGGAAAGAAAAACAAAAAGAAAGAAAAAGAAAAAGAACAAATAGATATTCAAGAAGATTATGCTTCTAAAGAAGAAGTTGACAGTATATTTAAACTTCAACCAAAAGCATCTGGGTCTGTTAATAATAAGCCTTATAAAGCTAAAAGAGTTAGAGTTAATGAGCAATTTATAAATAGTGCTCCAGCAGAAAGAGAAAAAATAGAGAAGATTGAAAAAGGAGATAATTAAAGACTTTTCAGTCTTTTTTTTTCGTGATATAATGAATTAGTGAGGGTAGTAAGTATGGCAGAATATAATGAAAAATCTATAAAAATATTAGAAGGACTTGAAGCAGTAAGAAAAAGACCAGGTATGTATATTGGTTCTACTGATAAAAGAGGACTTCATCATTTAGTATGGGAAATTGTAAATAATAGTATTGATGAATCAATCAATGGTTATGGTAATAAAGTAGATGTGATACTTCATAAAGATGGAAGCGTTAGTGTAGCGGATGAAGGACGTGGAGTTCCAATTGGAATGCATGAGAGTGGTAAATCTACTCCTGAAGTTATTTATACAATACTTCATGCTGGCGGTAAATTTGAAGCTGGAGGATATAAAGTAAGTGGTGGCCTTCATGGTGTTGGTTCTTCTGTAGTTAATGCTTTATCTAAATGGATGAAAGTAACTATTTATAGAGAAGGTAAAATATCAGAGATTACATTTAAAAATGGAGGACATGTAGATAGTCCTTTAAAGACAATTGGTACTACTAGAAAAACTGGCACTACTGTAAGATTTATGCCAGATGATGAAATATTTTCAACTACGAAGTTTAGCTTTACTACTATATGCGAAAGGATGCAAGAAAATGCATTCTTGACTAATGATTTAACAATTAATGTAATAGATGAAGAAGATAATAAAGAAATAAGTTACCATTACGATAATGGCCTTGTTTCATTTGTAGAATATATTAATGATAATAAAACTCCATTAAATAAAGTTATAGATATTCACGGAGAAAAGAATGGCATTGTTGTTGATGTAGCAATGCAATACACTGAAAGTTACGATGAAAATATATTATCATTTGTAAATAATGTTAAAACATCTGATGGAGGTACTCACGAAATTGGATTTAAAACTGCTCTTACTAAAGTATTTAATGATTATGCTAAAGCTAATAGTTTACTTAAAGGCAATGCTTCACTTGAAGGTGGAGATGTTAGAGAAGGATTAAGTGCGATTATTAGTTTAAAAATACCAGAAGATTTATTACAATTTGAAGGTCAAACTAAGAATAAATTAGGTACACCAGTAGCTAAAAGTGTAGTAGAAAGTCTTGTATATGAAAAATTAAGTTATTATCTTGAAGAAAATAAAGAAGTAGCTTTAAAAATAATGGATAAAGCTTTAAAAAGTAAAATTGCAAGAGAAGCAGCTAGAAAAGCAAGAGCTGAAGCAAGAGCTGGTAAAACTAAGAAAACAATTGAAAGAACTTTACTTGGTAAATTAACTCCTGCTGGTAGTAAAGATTATAAGAATAATGAATTATTTTTAGTAGAAGGTAATTCTGCTGGTGGTACTGCTAAAACTGGAAGAGATAAAAATCATCAAGCAATATTGCCTTTAAGAGGTAAAGTAATTAATAGTGAAAAAACAAGTATTACAGAATTACTTAAAAATGAAGAAATAAAATTAATTATACATGCAATTGGTGCTGGATTTGGTCCAGAGTTTTCGCCAGAAGACTCAAATTATGGAAAAGTAATAATAATGACCGATGCTGATGATGATGGAGCACATATACAAATATTACTTTTAACATTCTTCTATAGATATATGAAACCATTAATTGAAAATGGTATGCTTTATATTGCAAGACCACCATTATATTTAGTTAAGTTTAATGGTGGACATAAGTATTTTAATACAAATGAAGAATTACAAGAATTTAGAAATACATTTAAAGGTAATTTCTCATTACAAAGATATAAAGGACTTGGTGAAATGAATGCGGATCAATTATGGGAAACAACTATGGATCCAGTCAATAGAACTTTAGTTAAAGTTACTATTGAGGATGCACATTTAACTGAAAAAAGAGTAAGTGTGCTTATGGGTGATCAAGTAGAACCTAGAAAAGAATGGATAAATGAAAATGTAGACTTTTCACTTGAAGATGATTTTAGGAGGGTTAAATAATGGCTAAAAAAGAAACTGAAACTTTAATTGAAAAAATATTTGACTACTCACTAGAGGAAATAATGGGTGATAGATTTGGAAGATATTCTAAATATATTATTCAAGATAGAGCACTTCCTGATGTAAGAGATGGCCTAAAACCAGTTCAAAGAAGAATACTTTTTTCGATGTATAAAGATAAAAATACATATGATAAACCAACAAGAAAATCTGCTAAAGCAGTCGGTAATGTAATGGGTCAATATCACCCTCATGGAGACTCTAGTATATATGATGCAATGGTTCGTATGAGCCAAAATTGGAAACAAAGAGAAATCCTTATAGATATGCAAGGTAATAATGGTTCTATTGATGGAGATGGGCCAGCTGCTATGCGTTATACTGAAGCAAGACTTGCAAAAATAAGTAACGTACTTTTAAAAGATATAGAAAAAGATACAGTAGAAATGGCTCCAACATTTGATGATGAAGCATTAGAACCAACAGTTCTTCCTGCACATTTTCCTCAACTTTTAGTAAACGGAGCTAATGGTATTTCAGCAGGATATGCAACAAATATTCCACCTCATAATTTATCTGAAGTAATCGATGCAACTATTAAAAGAATAGATGGTCCAAATTGTAGGCTTGATACAATAATGGAAATTATAAAAGGTCCTGATTTTCCAACTGGTGGAGTAGTTGAAGGAATTGATGGAATAAAACAAGCTTATGAAACTGGAAAAGGTAGAGTGGTTGTATCATCTAAATATGAATTTGTAACTGGTAAAAAAATAGATCAAATAATTATTAATGAAATTCCATATGATACTTTAAAATGTAATATTATTAGAAAGATAGAAGAAATAAGACTTGATAAAAAAATAGATGGAATTATAGAAGTTAGAGATGAATCTGATAAAAACGATAATTTAAGAATAGTAATAGATATTAAAAAAGAAGCTAAAAAAGATTTAATAATAAATTATTTATTAAAAAATACTGATTTACAAATAAATTATAATTTTAATGTAGTAGCTATTGTAAATAGAAGACCAAAAACACTTGGACTTTTAGAAATACTTGATGCATTTATTGAGCATAAAAAAGAAGTAGTACTTAGAAGATGTAGGTTTGATCTTGAACATGCAGAAGCAAGAGTACACATTTTAGAAGGCTTTATAAGAGCACTTGATATTCTTGATGAAATTATTAAAACTATTAGAAGAAGCAAAAACAAACAAGACTCTATTGAAAATTTAATAAAAGAATTTGAGTTTACTAGAGTTCAAGCAGAAGCAATTGTAAATATGCAATTATATAAATTAAGTAATACAGATGTTACTGATTTAAAAAATGAACTTGAAAATTTAAAAGCATTGATATTAGATCTTAAAGAAACTCTTGAAAGCGAAGAAAAATTAAAAACTGTTATGAAAAATGAGCTTAGAGAGATTAAGAAAGAATATGGTAATCCTCGTAAAACAGTTATTAAAGATGAAGTTAGTGATATTGTTATAGATGAGTTAGATATGGTAAGTAAAGATGATTATATTGTGACAGTATCAAAAAGTGGTTATGTTAAAAAAGTATCATTAAAATCATATAATGCTTCTTCAGAAGAAACAACTGGGCTTAAAGATGGGGATTATGTTGAAGGATTATATAAACTAAATAATTTAGATACTTTAATAGTATTTACTAATAAAGGAAATTACTTATATATCCCAGTTAGAAATATTAATGAATATAAATATAAAGATATTGGAATGCATATAAGTAATATAGTTTCAACTAGTGAAGGTGAAACATTAGTAAGAAGTATAGGAGTTCCTAAAAAAGATAATTTCTTGTTAACAGCATTTACTAAAAAAGGTATGACTAAGTCATTTAATGTTAGTGATTTAGAAGTATTAAGATATTCTAAACCAATAACAATGTTTAAATTAAAAGATGATGATGAGTTAGTAAATGTTTCAATATCTAATGGAACAGAGGTATTAATTGTTACTAAAAAAGGTATGTCTTTAAAATATAGTTTAAATGAAATACCAGTATTAGGTCCTAAAGCAAGTGGAGTAAAAGCAATTAAACTTAGTGAAGGTGACTTTGTAATAAGTGCATTTGTACTTGATCCTGAAAAAGAATTTATTTCATTATTTACTAATAGAAATACTGCTAAAAGAGTAAAAGTAGAAGACATTTCTAAAATATCAAGAGCTAAAAAAGGTAATAAGATATTGGCTTCACCTAAATCAAAAGAATATACTCTTATAAAAGCATTTAATACTAATTCAAAAGCAATATTTGGAATAGTAAGAGAAGATATAGTATACTTAAAATCTAGTGATATAAATATAATGGATTTAAGAAGTGTAGGTAGTGTTTATACTAAGAAAGACGTTATAGATGTATTCATCTATCAAAAACTTAAAGAGTTTAAAAAAGAAACAAGTGTTTCTGAAGTAGTTAAAGAAGATGTAACTATACAAGAAGAAAAGAATGAGGAACAACCTAAAGAGAAAAAATTAACAATGAGTGATTTCTTTGATGAATTTAAATTATAAAACTTCATATAATAAAATATGAAGACAAAAGAAGAGTTTAAAAATTTTGTTAATAAAAATCCATCTTTTGCTAATGCAGTTAAAGATGGAACTACTTCATGGCAAGAATTATTTGAACTTTATAGTTTATATGATGAAGATTCAAAAGTTTGGGATAAATATAAAAAGAGAGAAGAAGTAATGAGTGGTATTGCTTCTTCTTTGTCATTATCTTCAATAATTGATACATTGAAAGGAATAAATCTAGATAGTTTTCAAAATAATTTAGAATCAATTCAAAAAGCAGTATCTTTTTTAGAAGAAATAACTAAAAAAGATGATAAAGAAGAAATAAAAACTACTCCAAAAGATGAAAATATAGATAGATTTTATAGTGACTAATGAGATTTGATGTATATTTGAAATTAAAAGAAAAACCTATATATACAAAGTTTATTAGAGAAAACTCTCATTGGTATAAAATACTTAATAGAGATCCAAATATGTTTGATAAAATGATTGAAGATATGAAAGATAAATATAAACTAAGAGTAACAGATAAAATAGATAATGTAGTAGATAGTGTGGATATAATAAGTAAATTTTTAAAAGTTACAAATGAAAAATAGCTATTTAAGTTTTAAAACTTTATAGCTATCTTTCATTTTTTTAGTTTCTTCTTCAAATACTTTCTTATGATAACAAAAATCATAATCCTCAAAATAACTTTTGTAGCAATTTACAATTGCAACCATAAAATCATAATAATTATTTCTATCTATTTGTTCTAATAAATGGCTCTTATTTAATGTAATTCTTGAATAAGTTAATATATCTTTAAAATAATCATAAAAATCTATAACAAATGGAATGAACGTATCATAAAAATTTGTGCTTACTTTTTTAGGAAAAAAGCAATTAATCAATTCTATTCCTTTTTCTTTCATTCTTTTAGTAATTCTTTTGGATTCGATTTCAGTAATCCATTCTTCTAATTTTTCTTCTGCATCTCTATTTACAGTAATTGAAATACCAGTTTTAAGATATGGTTCATTTTCATTAATTAATAATAAATCTTGACTCATGATAGCGTGAATCATTTCGTGTATTAAAGTTCCATCATCAGCTTTAAATAAAGGAATAACTATGTCGTGTTCAATTTTTTTACTATCTTCTAAATAAATTGGAGTGAAGAAAGCACATGAACTTCCATATTTAAATATTAAATGGTTTATTTCTTGTTCTCTAATTGCTTTATCTGTATCACTATATGTATCAAGTGATGTATCATATACTTTTCTGTTAACTATTTTTACAATTTCAAAATCTTCATTTTCTGAATTAAACTCATCAACATGTTTTTTAACACCTTTTAAATAATCAGTAACTTGTTTATATTGCTTTTTAATAATTTTATATCTTTCATTAAAATTGCCTCTATCAAAGACTTTATCAAGAGAATCTACTAATTTTTCTTCTTCATTTACATAAAATATGTAGTTAGCGTTATGCAATCTATAGGTTATTATATCTTTATATTTTTCACCGTAATAATCTATAAATTCTTCACAAGCTGAATCGAGGAAATATTCAAAGTTCTTCTGTAAATATTCTCTAATTTTCTTATATTCCTCAAACCCTAAAAGAAATTTTTCCTTATCCATAATATCCCTCATCTAATGAAGAATATTATAACATATAGGAAACAAAATAGGAAACAAATTATAAATATTTTTGAACTTTTTTCATAGACTCTTCTTGAAATTTAAGTAAATCTTTTGCAAGTTTTAGAGTAGAGTGATCTACTTCTTTTTTATAATCTTTTATTTTCTTTTCGATTTTAGCAACTCCCATAACAAATCCTCTTAAGAGAATATCTGCAATTTTAGAATCTGAATTATCTTTATTTATTTCCATTTTCATTGCTGTATTAGCAGATATATTTGCGATTACATTAGTTCCAGGATTAATATTTTGTTTTTTTAATATCTTTTTAGATTTTTTGTAAATTGATTCATATTCTTTTAATTCTCTTTCAATTTCATCTTTTATTTTATTATCTTTATCTTTTAATAATTTTAATAGTTTTTTAGTTGATTTAACACCCATATCAGATGTTTCATAAATATGTATTAATAATTCATTATTTGTATTCATAATTCCTCCTAAATATAGTATTTACTAATATTTTCTAATTATTTTTACAATAATTGGTAGTTATGATATAATTTAGTAGTGATTTTTATGGAAGCAGAAAAAATTAGAAATTTCTCTATAATTGCACATATTGACCATGGTAAAAGTACTTTAGCAGATAGAATACTTGAAAAGTGTGGAGCAATTTCAGAAAGAGAAAAAAAAGACCAAATTTTAGATAATATGGAACTTGAGCGTGAAAGAGGCATTACTATTAAATTAAATGCAGTAGAACTTAATTACAAAGGTTATACTCTTCATTTAATAGATACACCAGGGCACGTAGATTTTTCATATGAAGTAAGTAGAAGTTTAGCTGCTTGTGAGGGAGCTATATTAGTAGTTGATGCAACACAAGGAATAGAAGCGCAAACACTTGCGAATCTTCATTTAGCTCTTGATAATAATTTAAAAATTATACCAGTTATAAATAAAATTGACTTGCCAGCAGCAGATCCCGAAAAAGTAACTAGTGAACTTGTAGATTTAATTGGATTTGAAAAAGACGAGATAATTTTATGCAGTGCTAAAACGGGAGAAGGTATAGAAGAACTATTAGATGCGGTTGTTAATAGAATTCCAGCACCAGTATCTACTAGTGATAAATTTAGAGCCTTAATATTTGATAGTTATTTTGATTCATATAAAGGAATAGTTACTTTAATAAGGGTAGTTGACGGAAGTATTTCAGTTGGTGATAAAATAAAAATGCTTTCAAATGACAAAGTGTATGAGGTATTAGAATTAGGCAAACATACGCCTAAAGAAAAATCTTTAAAAACTTTATCAGCAGGTGAAGTTGGATATTTAAGTGGGAGTATTAAAAGTATTGAAGATGTTAGAGTGGGGGATACTATATCAAAGAGTGGGGAAGAAGTGAGTAGACTTCCAGGATATAAAGAAATGAAACCAATGGTATTTTCTGGACTTTATCCAATAGATTCTTCTAAATATAATAATTTAAAAGAAGCATTACAAAAATTAAAATTAAATGATTCAGCTTTAACATTTGAACCAGAAACATCAACTGCATTAGGTTTTGGATTTAGATGTGGTTTTTTAGGGCTTCTTCATATGGAAATAGTAGAAGAAAGAATCGAAAGAGAATTTAATATCGATTTAATTGCTACTTCTCCTTCAGTTATATATGAAGTAGAATTAACAGACAGAAGCATTATTTATGTAGATAGTCCTAGCAAAATGCCAGAACCAATAAAAATTAGTTCAATTAAAGAACCTTTTGTACTTGCATCTATTTTTGTTCCTTCTGAATATGTTGGTTCAGTTATGGAATTATGTCAAGATAAAAGAGGAATATATAAATCAATTGAATATATTGATTCTAAAAGAGTAAACGTTATATATGAAATACCTTTATCTGAAATTGTATATGATTTTTTTGATAAATTAAAAAGTTATACTAAAGGATATGCATCATTAGATTATGATTTTATAGGTAATAAAATAAGTAAATTAGTTAAAATGGATATTTTATTAAACGGAGATGTAATTGATGCATTAAGCATAATTGTTCATAAAGATTTTGCTTATAAAAGAGGTAAAATAATAGTAGAAAACCTTAAAAAGATTATTCCTAGACAAATGTTTAGTGTTCCAATTCAAGCAGCGATAGGATCTAAAATAATTGCTAGGGAAGATATCCCCGCTATGAAAAAGAATGTTTTAGCTAAATGCTATGGTGGAGATGTTTCACGTAAAAGAAAGCTTTTAGAAAAGCAAAAAGAAGGTAAAAAAAGAATGAAACAAATAGGTAGTGTTTCAGTTCCGCAAGAAGCATTCTTATCAATATTAAGTATGGATGAAAATGAAAAACAATGACAAATTATTGAACTGCACCCTTTAGAGTAGACGCAAATAAAAAAACAGTTCAATAAAATTATGTTAAAATACATTTCCGAAAGGAGATGTATTTTTTATGGCTAAAAAAGGACAAAAATTTCAAAAATACACTC
>Ga0247610_10000529_pt1 | contig 52453 bp, 33 predicted proteins | sample 174DNAGHGhighgp2_FD_193483 | JGI IMG/M metagenome (GOLD analysis project Ga0247610, IMG submission 193483) | Sheep rumen microbial communities from Palmerston North, Manawatu-Wanganui, New Zealand - 1742 DNA GHGhigh gp2 | ecosystem: Host-associated > Mammals > Digestive system > Stomach > Rumen...
TTGTTCTGCAACTCTCTGGTCTGGAAGTAGATATCGGGGTTCTGGGCGGTACCGCGGGTCACGGGGTGTTCCGGATTCAGGGCGCGCTCACGATATTCCTTGAGGGCTTTCCAGTTGAGGAGCTTCTCAATCTTGCTTTGGTCAGCAGCTTCCACTTTCTGGATTTCGTGGGAGGTGCGGAAACCGTCGAAGAAGTGCAAGAACGGGACACGACCTTCGATAGCGGCCAAGTGAGCCACAGGAGCGAGGTCCATGATCTCTTGCACGGAGCCGGTGGCCAGCATTGCGAAACCGGTCTGGCGGGCGCTCATCACGTCGGCGTGGTCACCGAAGATGGACAAAGCCTGAGCGGCGAGGGCACGTGCGGAGACGTGGAAGACGCCGGGAAGGAGCTCACCAGCGATCTTGTACATGTTGGGGATCATCAGCAAGAGACCTTGTGATGCGGTGTAGGTGGTGGTCAGAGCACCAGCCTGGAGGGAACCGTGGACGGCGCCGGCGGCACCAGCCTCGGACTGCATCTCCACGACCTTCACGGTCTCACCAAAAATGTTCTTTCTGCCGCCTGCACTCCACTCGTCGATGTACTCTGCCATCGGGGAAGAGGGGGTGATAGGATAGATAGCGGCAACTTCGCTAAACATGTAGGCCACGTGCGCAGCCGCGCAGTTACCGTCGCATGTCATAAATTTCTTTTCTGCCATAAAATTATAATTAAGTTGTTGTGAATTAGATATATAAAAATTACTTATATGCCGTTAGTACAAGTTTTTCAGTTTTTCCAAAAAGCGTGCAAAGGTACAAAAAAAGTGAAAGTAAAGATATTGTATTAATGTAAGAATAAAATTGTATTTTTGTGTTTTCTTTTCAAACTATCTAATTAACTGATTTTTAAATGTTTCAACCTGAAATAGATGATGTAATGGCTGCGTTGGTCGATAAAATTGCCGGACCGCACTTGTGGGATGACCAACCGGTTTTCTGCTTCACTTCGGATATAGATTGGGCTTCGGAGGATGTTATTGCGGATTATTTTGCAAAATTGCCGCTTGACTTGCTCAAACTCACCACTTTTGTCACCCATGATTCCCGGATTATTCGTGAAAATTTCGAGAAAGGCCGTATTTCACGCGGCATTCATCCCAATTTCCTGCCCTGTTCTTCGCACGGCAGCACTTTCCGTGAGGTGATTGAAACTTGTGTGTCGTTTGCTCCGGAGGCCACCTGCACCCGCTCGCACCGCGCCTTTGATGTGACCGACACAGCACACATGCTCAAGAACGAATTCCATTTCAAATGCTGCTCCAATACAATCACGACACTGGCGCAGAAAATAACCCCTTATTGGTTGGAATCCAAACTGTTGCAGGTCCCTGTGTTTTTTGAAGAGGGCAGTTTTCTCTATAATCAGCTCGGTTTGTCCATCCAACCCTATTTGAAACATTTCACTTCCCCCGGGTTGAAAGTCATCAGTTTTCATCCCATTAATATGGCTTTCAACACGCCCTATATCGCCTGGATGCGCCAGATAAAGGATTCTCTTTCCAGAGAAGAATTCAACAATATCAGCTCAGAGATGATTGAGAAAAAGAAAAACCGTGAGAGAGGAGCATTCGATTTGGTGATGGAGATTGTCAATTTGGCGCAAAAAATCCAAGCCCCCATTTTGTCCTTGGATGAAATATATCAAAAAACTATAGAATAATAAATTGATTATGAGAATATTAGAAAGCGAACGCATTATATTGAAACCCGTTGAACCGGAAGACCTCCCTTATTTGATGGAGCAACGCTGGGATGCCGATCTTACAGACTATATCATCCACAACCCTATTTCCTCGTACAATCAGCAGCAATGGTACGAGAAAATCTGCCGCAACGGTGATGTGGCGTTGTCTATTTTCTACAAGGAAAAACCGAATGAGAAACCGGTATTGTTAGGTGCGGTGGGGCTTTATGATTTCAATATGCGTCATCAGCGGGCAACATGGAAAACCTTGCGCATCCCCAAGCAGTACCAAGGTCTCGGTCTGGCTTTCGAGGCTTCCGTCATGCTTATTGATTATGGATTCAATACATTGAACCTCAATAAAATAACCAACGATGTATTCCCCGATAATGAGGGCATCATAGCGTTGTTAAAGAAAATGGGATTCAAGGAAGAGGGCCGACTGAAACAACACTACTTCCACCAGGGAAAATTCAAAGATGTGGTGATTTACAGTCTGTTGCGTGAGGAGTATTATGCCTGGAAAGCGGCACAGCAAAAATAGTTACGGTTTTAACATTTTGTAATACAGTGTATTGCTTCTCTTTTCGGTCAGCATCTCCGAGATGAGGCGCAGCATCTGCTCTTCTGTCACATCAAAATAATGCTGGCGTTCATCGAGGAAATACTCCACATTGGAAATAGTCTCTCCTACAGCCAGATTGGTGGCGCGGTCGTCAATTTTGATTTCGTTGTTTAACAGAACCGATTCAGCGCGGTTTTGCACCTTTTGCAGATCGTGTGAAAAGTTATTATCGGGCTTAAAACCATATAGATATGAGCATAAGGCGGCATCCGCATCTTCAATGGAAACGCCTTCCACAGGCCGTCCGCTGATGAGAAACAACCCTTCGTCTGTCGTGCCCATAATAGAAGCGGAGATGTCAGTAAACAGTTTCTGTTCATTAACCAATTTCTGATACAGATAAGAGGACTGTCCTGTGCCGAACATGTCGGAGAGCAGGTCGCAGGCGTAATAGTCGGGATGCATACGGTTGCACATGAGCCAGCCCTTCATCAGCACATCGGAGGGCACATTGCGTTCCACGGTTTTGATCCGTAAATTCTTTTGCGGCAGTTCTTTAGGATAATTTTTCTCGGGCACATCTCCAGGTGGAATATCGCCAAACCATTTTTCCGCTAATGCCGCAACTTCATCAAAATGCACATTTCCTGCCACGACCAGCACCGCGTTGTTCGGGCGGTAGAAGCGGTAATAGAAATCTTTGATCATGTCCATGTCCACCTCGGCGATATGTTCGGGTTTCTTTCCGATGGGCAGCCATTGGTAAGGGTGTCGCTCGTAGGCCATTTGGTTGAACAGCATCATCAGGTCGCCGTATGGGCGATTGAGGAAGTTTTCCTTAAACTCTTCAATCACAACCTGTTTCTGGATGTCCAGCGACTGTTGACGGAAGGCCAGTTCAAGCATGCGGTCCGATTCTAGCCAGAGGGCGGTTTCCAGATTGTTGGCGGGGAGCACCTCATAGTAATGGGTGAGGTCTTGCGAGGTGTAGGCGTTGTTGATGGCGCCCACTTTTTGCAAGACTTTGTCAAAATCGGGCACATTTTTGGAACCTGTGAACATAAAATGTTCCATCAGGTGGGCGAAGCCGGTATGGTCGGGGTGCTCGTCGCGGGAGCCGACATTATAGACGATGTTGCAAGCCGCCAAGGGTGTGGTGTGGTCCTCGTGCACAATCACACGCAGGCCGTTGTCCAGAACTGTTTTTCGGATGGATAGCATATTCTTTCAAAAGGGCTGCAAAGATACGGGATTTTAAATTCATTCAGTTTTGATTATTTTGTATATTTGCCGCCGATGAAAAAACAGCTTGACAAGCGGAATGTTCTCCATTCTTTAGCCCGGATCAGACGCTACATGAAGAAGCACTTGAGCCAGCGGGCTTTGGTGTTGATTCTCAGTGTGTTGATTGGCATACTGGGAGCTTTGGCTGCCATTATCATCAAAAACTTGGTTTATATTACCACCAAGGCGCTCAGCAGCGCGTTTCCCGTGGAAAAGGTCAACTATCTGTATCTCATATTTCCGCCCATCGGCATCATTCTCGCCTTGATATTTGTGCGGCGGGTTGTGAAAGACAACATCGGGCATGGCGTGAGCATTGTGCTGAAATCCATCTGCAAGAGTGATGGAAAACTCCGTTTTCACAATGTGTATTCGTCCATGGTGTCGAGTGCCATCACAGTGGGATTTGGCGGCTCCGTTGGTTTGGAGGCCCCTATGGTGCTCACAGGTTCAGCCATCGGTTCCAACTTGGCGCGCTTTTTCCATCTGAAACCCAAGCAGACCACTTTATTGCTGGCATGTGGTTCCACCGCCGCCATGGCCGCCATCTTCAAGGCGCCCATCGCCGCTATTGTCTTCACTTTCGAGGTGCTCATGCTCGACCTTACCGGTAGCGCAATCTTACCGCTGCTTTTATCTGCCGCCACCGGCACGGTGATGTCCATGCTGTTTTTGGGCCGCAATGTGATGTTTTCCATTGGCAGCACGCAAGAATTTTGGATCTCCAATATACCTTTCTATATTATTCTGGGATTGCTCACAGGTCTTTTGTCTGCCTACTTCCTGCGTCTCTCGCGGTGGGTGGAAAAGCAGATGCGGCGGATTCGGAAACCGTATGTGCGGGCCGTTTTCGGTGGTTTGCTGCTCAGCGGACTTATCTACCTTTTCCCGGTTTTCTATGGAGAAGGATATGAAAACATCACTGTTCTCATCAACGGGGATTACACTTCCCTTTTCGCGAACTCACCCTTGCGGATGTTCGGGTCTAGTGTTTGGATCATGTTTGCGGGTGTTGCGGGCATTGTTTTGCTGAAAGTATTCGCCACTTCGCTCACCACTTCTGCTGGTGGCATTGGCGGTGTGTTCGCCCCTACATTGTTCATCGGTGCGTTTACCGGTTTCTTTGTGGCTGGGGTTTCCAACAACTTGCTGGGCACGCATCTGCCATACGTCAATTTCATCCTGGCAGGCATGGCAGGCGTGATGACCGGTGTGATGCAGGCACCCATGACTGCCATGTTCTTAATCGCCGAACTTTCAGGTGGTTATACGCTTCTTATTCCGTTGATGATCACCGCCGCCTGTTCCTATCTTAGCGTTTTCCCGTTTGAGAAATACTCCGTTTACACCAAGCCGTTGGCTGACAAAGGCAATCTTAAAACCCACAATAAAAACAAGTTTGCGCTGCGCAAGTTGCAGTGGGACCAGTTTATTGACACAGACATCAAGACAGTGCCCGCGCACAGCACCCTGCGCACATACGTGGATATCATTGCCAAGAGCAAACGCAACCTTTTTGTGGTCATTAACGAGCAAAATGTGTTTCAGGGTTTGCTGGTTATGGACGATCACCGCGATATCATCTTCAATCAGGATTTGTACGACCTTGTGCGCGTGGAAGATTTGATGATTGAGCCGGAAGAGTTTATCTATGAGGATGATACGGGTGCTGTGGTGTTGGAAAAATTCAAAAACACCGGCAATTTCAACATGCCCATCATCACACACGACAGGCATTATATCGGTTTTCTTTCCCGCGCCAAATTCCTAACCAAGTATCAGGCGTTTGTGGCGGAGGAATCGGATGATTGAAAGAAGCAAGAGGTACAAGGTGAAATGGGTACAAGGGGTACAAGGGTGAAGTTGGTGAATGAGGTACAATAGGTACATGGGGTGAATGGGGTGATTATTAATTTTGAACTTTGAATTTTGAACTATGAATATTCTTGAAACTCCTATTCCTGGTCTGTTAGTGATTGAACCAGATGTTTACAAGGACACCAGGGGTTATTTTTTTGAGAGTTATAATGAAAAGCGATTGGCTGAAATCGGCATTCAGAAGCATTGGGTGCAGGACAACCAGTCGTGCTCGCAGAAGGGTGTGGTGCGTGGCCTGCATTTCCAGAAGCCGCCTTTCGCACAAGCCAAGTTAGTGCGCATTCTGCAAGGTGCCGCCCTTGATTTTGCCGTGGATATCCGCAAAGGCAGTCCCACATACGGGCAGTATTATTCGGTGCTTCTTACCGCCGATAATTTCCGTCAATTCTACATTCCGGAGGGTTTTGCCCACGGATTTTCCGCATTGGAGGACAACACCATCTTTTTCTACAAGTGTTCCAATTTCTATAACAAAGCCTCCGAAGGCAGTATTCGTTTCGATGACCCCGACCTCAACATTGACTGGCAGGTGGAGCGCCCGCTCACTTCCGAAAAAGATCTGACGGGGCCTTTTTTCAAGGATTTTGATTCCCCTTTTTTGTATTCTGAAAAATAATGGCGAAACTTTGTATTTTTGACTTGGACGGCACGCTGCTCAATACGCTCGAAGACCTTGCCGACTCCGCCAACCATGTTCTTTCCGCCCATCATTTCCCCACGCACCCTGTGGATGCATACCGCTATTTTGTGGGCAACGGAATGCCCACGCTCATACGCCGTATATTGCCGGCTGAATACCGCGACACGGAGGTGTATCAGACTTGTTTTAACGAATTTTTAGAATATTACACGCTACACATGCATGACAAGACCACAGTGTATGAAGGTCTGTCGGAAGTGTTGGAAACACTTCAGCAACAGCATGTTAAATTAGCGGTGGCCACCAACAAAGTGCATAGTGCGTTGGCGCCGCTGATGGCCAATTTCTTCCCCACAATAAAATGGGACGCGTTGTTCGGGCAGCGTGAGGGGATTCCCGTGAAACCTGATCCGCAGATTGTGTACGACATTTTGGCGGCCACGGGTTGCACCAAGGAGGAAACCCTTTATTTTGGCGACACAGCCGTGGATATGGATACAGCGCACGCCGCCGGACTGAAGGCGGTGGGCGTGCTCTGGGGCTACCGCCCGCGCACCGAACTGGAAGAAGCGAAAGCGGAAATTATTATTGAGAAGCCGGAGGAGATATTGTTGCTATAATTAATCGGGGCGGTCACAGAGGACCAGACTATTGTTTCATTTTTCTGTCCCCTGATTACTGATCACTATTCACTATTTTTTGTATCTTTGCCGCCGTAATTAACCCTATCACCTAATCCAAAAGTTGTACTAATGGAAAAGAGAATTGGAACGATTACCGTGCTGGTCAAGGACCGCGCGGTGGCGCCGCTGGTGAACAGCGTGATTTCCCAATATGCAGACATAGTTTTAGCCCGCCAGGGTTTGCCGTTCCGCGACAGTTCCGTTGCGGTGATTTCCCTTATTGTCGAGGGAGACACCAACCATATTAACGCCCTGTCCGGAAAACTGGGGAAAATCGAGAATGTGGAAGCCAAAGCCGTGGTTACGCGTTCAGTGTAATTTTTGGCCACGAGTCACACGAATTTACACGAATTCATTCTATTTTACCCGGTGTCACATTCGCCCACTTTGCCTTTTACCCATTTTGACAACATTAACAATTAAAATAACAACATCATGCAATTTCATCCTGAAAAATGTCGTATCCCCGACGAAATTGGAAAACCCTTCATCGATGCCGATGAACTGTGGGATTACATCAACAACACGAAAAGCACGCCCGAGCGGGTGCGCGAAATCATCCAAAAATCCTTGGACAAGAACCGTTTGACTTTGGAAGAGACCGCCGTGCTCATCAACACTACCGAACCGGAGTTGGTGGAGGAGATTAAAGAGGGTGCGCGCGAACTGAAACGCCGTATCTACGGCAACCGCATTGTGCTTTTTGCCCCGCTGTATGTGGGCAACTACTGTGTTAATAATTGCAAATATTGTGGTTTCCGTTCCTCCAACAAAGAACAGGTGCGTACCACGCTCACCGATGAGGAGTTTGTGCACAACATTGAGGCATTGGAAGAAGACGGCCAGAAGCGTTTGATTCTCGTTTATGGTGAGTCGCCGAAATACTCTCCGGAGTTCATTGCGCACACCACCAAACTGGCGTATTCGGTGAAGAAGGGCAACGGTTCCATTCGTCGAGTCAACATCAACGCCGCCCCGTTGGATGTGGAAGGTTTCCGCATCGTGAAGGAGGCCGGCATTGGCACATACCAAATTTTCCAGGAGACCTATCATCCGGAGGCATACTCATGGTACCATCCGGCCAACACCATCAAGGGCAACTACGAATGGCGACTCACCTCCATGGACCGCGCGCAGCAAGCTGGTATCGACGACAATGGTCTCGGCATCCTCTTTGGCCTGTACGACTGGCGCTTTGAGGTGATGGCTATGATTCGCCACACCAACCACTTGGAGGCCTGTTTCAATGTGGGTCCGCACACCATTTCGTTCCCAAGAATCAAAGATGCTTCGGGTTTAAATATTGATACTAAGTATTTTGTGGATGATGACACCTTTGAGAAAATCATCGCCATCTTCCGTTTGGCGGTGCCTTATACGGGTATGATTCTCACCGCCCGTGAAACGGCTGAATTCCGCGCCAAGGCCATCCAATACGGCATTTCCCAAATTGACGGTGGCACCAACCTCCAAATTGGCGACTACAAATATCACCATGAGGAAATGGAGAAAAACAGCGACAAGCAGGAAGACCAAAACCTGCATCGCGAGCAGTTTAAGATTGGTGATGACCGTAACCTTGGGGAAATCATCGAGGAACTGTTGGACGGCAACTACATTCCGAGTTTTTGCACTGCCTGCTACCGTTTGGGCCGCACCGGCGAGCACTTCATGGAGTTCAGTGTGCCGGGGTTTATCAAACGCTATTGCACCCCCAACGCCATCCTCACTTTGAGTGAATATTTGGTGGACTATGCTACCCCAGAGGTTGCCGCCAAGGGTTGGAAGGTCATCGAGAACAATCTCGTGAATGTGGATGAGAAGTTCCGCGATGAATTGCTGAAGCGCATTGAGCGTATCAAAGCAGGAGAGCGTGATCTTTATTTTTAGTTGAAAAAAATATTGTTTTTATTGGCGGATGACCTTTTGGGTTGTCCGCTTTTTTTGTATATTTGCCCCGCTTAAACACTAAAAAGTAAAATCAATTCTTAATCAATCGAATATGAAAATCTTAGTTTTAAATTGCGGCAGTTCCTCCATCAAATATCAATTATTGGAAATGGAACCGCAACCCGAATTGTTGGCCAAAGGTCTTGTGGAGCGTGTAGGTCTGGAAATGGGCGAGTTCACGCACAAACCTGTCGGCAAAGACAAATACTATGTGCAGACGCCCATTGCCAACCACGAAGTGGGTGTGAAATTGGTGCTCGAGGCCTTGATGGATCCCAAGCATGGCGTAATCAAATCTTTGGATGAGATCAATGCGGTTGGTCATCGTGTGGCCCATGGCGGTGAGTATTTCAAGGAGAGCATGGTTATCGGAGACAAGGAGCGTGAGGAGATCGCCAAACTGTGCGAGTTGGCTCCGTTGCACAATCCGGCTTCCCTGCTTGGCATAGATGTGATGAAGAAACTGCTCCCCAACATCAAGCATGTGGGTATTTTCGACACCTCTTTCCATCAGACTATGCCGCCCGAGGCATTCTTGTATGCGCTGCCGTATGAATATTATTCCGAAAAGAAAATCCGCCGTTACGGTTTCCACGGCACCAGCCACAAGTATGTGGGTCCGAAAGCCGCTGAGATGGTGGGTCTCGACTATAACAACTGCAAGATCGTGAGTTGCCACTTGGGCAATGGCGCTTCCATCACCGCCATTAAGAACGGCAAGTCCATTGACAACTCCATGGGTTTCACGCCGGTGGAGGGTTTGATGATGGGTACCCGTTGCGGTGACATTGATGCCGGTGCGTTGATTTACATCATGGATTCCGAAAAAATGGACACCAAGCAACTCAACACATTCATCAACAAGAAGTGCGGTTTGCTGGGCATTTCCGGCAAGAGTGTGGATATGCGCGACATCCGCGCGGGCCGCGATGCCGGTGACGAGCGTTCCACCTACGCGTTCAACATGTTCGCTTATCGTGTGAAGAAATATATCGGCGCTTACGCCGCCGCCATGGGTGGTGTGGACATCATCCTCTTCACGGGTGGCATTGGCGAGAATGCCTGGTTCCAGCGCGAAGCCATCTGCGACGGTCTCGAATTTCTCGGCACCAAGTTGGACAAGGAAGCCAACCAGAAATATGCCGGCGAGGATGGTATCATTTCCACACCCGAATCCAAGGTGAAATTGGTCTCCGTGACCACCAACGAGGAATTGGTGATGGCGATGGACACATACAAACTAGTAAAATAGTTTGTGTTTTTTTCATAATGTTAATTTGGCCGTCGTTTCCGGCGGCCTTTTTTTTCGCTTTCATGAAAGATATTCGCAGTATTTCGTACGAGGAATTGGAAGATTTTCTGGTTTCAACCGGAGAGAAAAAATTCCGTGCCAAACAAATCTGGACATGGCTTTGGCAGAAAGGTTCCGGCAGTTTTGAGGAGATGACGAACATTTCTGCCGATCTCCGTGCCCGTTTGGCCACCCAATTCACATTCCATCGCGCCGTTATTGCACAAGAGGCGCATAGCAAGGACAAGACTGTCAAATTTGCCTTCCGCTACCACGATGATGCGTTGGTGGAGGGTGTGCTTATCCCGTCGGGCGACCGCGTTACGGCGTGCGTCTCCTCGCAGGTGGGTTGCCCGCTCCGGTGCTCGTTCTGTGCCACTGGTACGATGGGGTTTATTCGCAACTTGCACTACAGCGAGATTGTGGATGAGTATGTGCTGATGGACGCCCGCGCCCGCGAGTTGTATGGCAACGGCATCTCCAATATCGTGTTCATGGGTATGGGCGAACCGCTGCTGAATTTCGACAATGTGATGACTGCCATTGACAAACTTACCGCCAAGGATGGATGGGGATTGTCGCCCACCCGGATTACGCTTTCCACTGCCGGCATTGTGAAGGGCATCAAGGCACTGGCCGACCGAAATTTCCCATGCGGGTTGGCTGTCTCTCTGCATAGTGCAGATCCAGCAGTGCGTCAAGTCATTATGCCAGTGACGGATCACAATAGCTTGCATGACCTTCAGGCCGCCTTAGTCTATTACCATCAGAAAACCGGTGAGCGTGTTACCTTTGAATATCTGCTGTTGTCGAAAGTGAATGATACGCGACAGGATGCTGAGAAATTGGCCCGTTATTGCAGGCCTTTTCCTGTGAAAATCAATATTATAGAGTACAACGAAACCAAGGATGGTATCTATCACCGATCTTACCCTAACCAAAGGGAAGAGTTTATAGAGTACCTTAAAAGTTGCAACATGGTGGTGAATGTGCGCCAGAGCCGTGGCCAGGACATTGCCGCTGCCTGCGGCCAATTGGTGAAGGGAGAAAAGGGGTACATGGGGTGAAGTTGGTAAATGAGGTGAATGGGGTTCATAAAAGATAGGGTTTTACTATCGCCTTGTACTCCTCCGTATATTCGTTTTGTTCGTTTCGGATAACGAGCAAGTGTTCCTCACAGGGGCCATTTTCTTGCGAATACTCCTGTATTACCCTGTGTATCGGTTTTTTAGCGGTTGGTTGTAGGAACACGCGCTTGCGGCAAAAAAGTTTTTCTGATGCCCGCCGGTCAAAGTCCTCACCTTCGGTTTTGGGGAGGATCAGGGCAAAGCGACCGTTAGGATTAAGCAATTTTAACACGCTATCCAGCAGTTCCTCAAACGATAATTGGGCATCGCGGTGTTTGCTTTTCAGGCGGGATGCGTCGGTGGGTTTGAGGTCGTTGCCGAAAAAGGGGGGATTGGAGACGATGAGGTCGAATTTTTGGCGTTGGTCCACAGCGGCCAAATCTTGCACGCGGCCATGGATGAAATGGAAAACATCGGGTGACAAGAGTGGGTATGAAGTGGCGTTTTGCCGGGCTTCCAAGATGGAATTCTCGTCAGGATCGATGCCGAAAACCATGGGATGTGTTTGCGTGTGAGACAGTTGCTGTGCCAAACAAAATGCGATCACGCCGCATCCGCAGCCCACATCCAGTACCGAATGGGCATGGGTCGCATCGGTCAGGGCTGCCAGCAAAACGGCATCGGTACCAATTTTCATGGTACTGTTATCATGCGAAAGTGAAAATTTCTTAAAACGGAATGTTGCCATTAGCAATAGACTTCCAGAACTTTGGATTTGCGGGCGGGCAGGAGTTGTATCTCTTCTATATCGGCAGGGATGAGCACCACCTCGCCAGTTTCCAATCGCTCGCGCTGGTCGCCGCATGCCAGCAGGATTTGGCCGTCCAGGCAGATGTAGATGACGAAAGAGTCAATTTCCGCAAAGGATTTGTTCAGCGGTTGGTCAAATTCCAGCAGGTTGGTGTTAAAGTATTCGGAGCGAACCAGTTTCACCGTTTTGTTCAGTGTGGGCTGGTATTGGACTTTGAAATCCTGGGTTTGCTCATCGAAATGGATGGCTTCGAGCGCCTCTTCCACATGCAGTTCGCGCGGGTTGCCCTCGTTGTCCACGCGGTTCCAGTCGAACACGCGGAAGGTGATGTCGGAGGGCTGCTGTATCTCGGCCAGCAGGACACCCTTGCCGATGGCGTGCACCGTGCCCGCGGGAATCATGAATGTGTCGCCAGGCTGGACGGGATGGAATTGCAGCAAGTCGGCCACAGCACCTTGATTCAAAGCGTCTTGGAATTGCTCTTTGGTCACCGTTTGGTTAAAACCCACATACAGTCCTCCTCCGGGTTCCGAAGCAATCACATGCCACATCTCCGTTTTGCCGCTTTGTCCGTATTTCCGCTGTGCCAGTTCGTCATCAGGGTGCACCTGCACCGACAGGTTGTCCTGGGCATCGATGAATTTGATGAGCAGTGGGAACCCGAGACCGTATTGTTCGTAGTTTTTTTCGCCCACCAGTTCGGTCATGTATATTTCCAGCAGTTCGTTCAGATTGTTTTCTGCCAAAAATCCGTTCACAATCATGGACTCATCGCCTACGAGGCCGGATATTTCCCAACTTTCCCCGCATTGGTTTGCCTCGCTGATTTTTTTGTTTAAAACGGTTTTCAAACGGTTGCCGCCCCAAATCTTGTCTTTCAGGATGGGTTCGAATTTTAAGGGATAAAGGGATGAATCCATAGTGTGATTAATTGGTTTTGAAAAATTGTCGGTTTTTGTATTGGTAGGTGGGTTTGACACGGTCAGGGTTAGCGCCGCGCACACTCTTCATGAAGACCCATTTTCCATTATCTTCGATAAATCCTTGATTCAAGCTGGATTCGGGTACCATGTAAGCGGGGATGCTTTGCAGATTGTCCTCCAGGGGAATCAGTTCTTCGAAGATAATCATCGGACTGTCCACGTTCTTGTATTCGGGTTGGCGGGTTTTGGGGTTCATCTTGCCGGTGCTGACGGCATATTGCTGGTGCTCGTAGTTGAGGTGGAGCGATGCGTTTTTGGAATACTCGAAAATCACGCGACTCACGCGTTCCGTATAGTTTTTGAAAATCCGCGCCCCGAATATGGGGATGGTTTCTTTGTTAAAGTGCAACACCTCAATCACTTTCTGGTTGGTGAAAAGGTCATTGCCATTCCATCCCAGCAGAGTATAATAGGTTAAATCTTTCGATTTTAGTGGAATAATGGAGTAATAAACGGCCCCATACCAATGGTTCTGATTGCCGATGGATGTTTTGGGGTAGTCCAGCGTGCTGCGTTTGTCGTAAAGGGGGAAAAGCACGAATTTTTTGCGGTTTTCATTGTAAACTTGGATGAAGCCGAAATTATCCACCGAAAAATCCTTTTTCATTACATGCCAGGTGAAAATCTTGAAGGTGTTGTCGGGAGCGGTCAATACCGAGAAATTCTTCACCGAATCCCAAGCGAACTTGAAGGAGTTGGGCATTTGTAACACCTCTTCCAGCAGCGACATAAAGTCCTCATTCATAGCCAGTCGGGTGGTTTCGTCGGGCTCGTTCATCACCTGGTCACGCAGTTGGATGAGCGAATCCTCCCATACGCGGAAACCATAGTCCTTGTCTTTCTGGGCGTACCCCAAAAAGAGGGTCATGGTCAGGATTATATAGCAGAGGATTCTTTTCATAAAAACGGGGACAAAAGTAGTATTTTTATTAACAACTGCGTGTGGCTTTTTTTATGTATAACGAGGATTGTGCGTTTTTGTTTTTGATATTTTTGCAAAAAAAATTAACAAATACAATTGTGTCAAAATTAGAAAGTTATGAAAAAATTAAGTGCATTGTTAATGATTTTAGGCTTTTTTGTGGCCGTCAACGCGCAAGCTCCGTATCGCCACAGTATTGGCGCTACGATAGGAAACATGAATGCTTTTTCCTACAAAACATTCTTCACGAATCATTTGGCTTTCAGCATTGATGCCGGTTATAAAATGACGCCAACAGTTGCCACCTATCACAATAAAGGCACTCACTTTGTGTCTCGTCACGGAAGTTTCTTTGCAAACACGATAGAAGTGAACCCCAACCTCATGTATGAGGCACCGACACACGCAGGCGGTTTGCACTGGTTTGTGGGTGGCGGCGTCAGCGGCGGTTACTCTTGGTCAACCACTTATGATGGCTATAATGGTTACTACAAATATTATTATGGCAAGTTCGGTGTGAATGCCATTGGCGGTATTGAGTACAAATTCAACATCCCGCTTACTTTGCAAGCCGATTTCCGTCCTGGTTTCGGTCTGATGTTCAATGAGAATCACGACATTCACTATTTCGACTGGGGCTTTAATTTTGGCGTGAGATACACGATCCACTAATTTGTAAGACGTTCAAATTTCCATAAAAATGGGGCAGTGTGCATTTTTTTTGTACATTTGCCCCATTATTCATTAAAATAGTTTGCTATGAAAAAAATTCTGCTTTTTATCGGAGTGATAGCCGTTGCCCTGATTATGGCGTCTTGCAGTTCCTCCAGTCCCAAGGATGTGACCAACAATTATTACAAAGCCCTTCAAAAAGGCGATTTCGAAAAAGCGCTGAGTTATTCCACCGTGGAAAACAATGAGGAGATTCAGAAGGAAGTGGAAAAATTGAAAGGGATCGAGATGGACATCAAGGATTTTGAAATTGTTTCAGAAACAATTTCCGAAGATGGTCAGACCGCTGAGGTGGATGTGAAATACAGCTATACATCCTCCTTCAATTCTGAGCCGAAGGAGTCCGTCAACAATGTTAAATTGGTGAAGCAAGATGGAAAATGGAAAGTTAAGGGTTGATAGATGTCAACCTTGTGTGAAAGGTAGAAGCAGGTGGACACTTGTTTCTACCTTTTTTGTTTTTGTTTTGATTATTTTATTCGCTTGTTGCCGTCAAAAGGATGATTATCAATTGTTTGTGATACCTGATACACTCGAGTTGCACACAGGTGACATTGCCTTTAGGACGGGAGAGAGTATGGTTAGCAGGAGTGTTACCTCGGTGGACACGGCGGGCGTTTATTCGCATGTGGGGATGGTGATTTGGCACGACCATCAATGGTGTGTTTTGCATGCGGTGCCCAATGAAAGAGCCACGAAAACCGAAAAAGACAGTGTGAAAATGGAACCTATCGGAGTGTTTTTCCGCTCCGACAGGGCGGTGGAGGGGTGTATTTGCCGGTTGCCTCTTGCGCCGGGGGACACTCTGAAACTATTAAAGAAAGGAGAGGAGATATATAGTCGTAAATTATTGTTTGACAAGTCTTTTGACGATCAAGACACCGCTGCTTTCTATTGTTCTGAACTTGTGTGGTTTCTGTATCAGCAGATAGGTTTGGATTTGACGCAGGGAAGAAGACATCGTTTGCCTTTTTTCCCGCCACTTATTTTTTGTTCGGATCTCCACTCCTATCCTGGGCTGCATGAAATTTATCATGTATTATTACCTTCAAAAAAAATTGAAAAAAAATGATTGTATGGAGGATTTATATATATTTGCCGCCCTTTTATTCTGAATAATAGAAAAAACAACTTAACTTTTTAAAAATAAATCTTTTAAATTAAAAAAAACATGAAAAAAGTTCTTCTCTTTTTGACAGTGCTTGTAGCAATGCTACCTGCATTTTTGCGAGCGCAGGACACTCTGGTCATCGGTACCGGAACGTCAACCTCTTATAATACCCCGTTCAATTCTCTCTGGGGTTATTCTTTTGTTGAGCAGCTTTACTATGCCAGTGAAATCAACATGCCGGCTACCATAACGGCTATCAGTTTTTATCACAAACCTTCATCCACCACAACGGACCAAACAAACAACATTGTGGTGTACATGAAAAATGTAAGCAGAACTTCGTTCGCGGACGCTACTGATTACGAACCCGTGTCGGCTGGTGATGTTGTATATTCTGGAAGTTGGACCATTCCTGGAACAGCGGGTTGGACTACGATTACCCTCGACGCTCCTTTTGATTATGATGGCAGCAGCACCCTCATGATTGCTATGCACGAGCAAACAAGCGGTTATAGCACTCGTTATTTTGAATATTCTTCCAATGCAAATTCTGTGATCAGTTTCCATAGCGACAGTGCTGATCCGGATCCTTATAATTTAGGTTCCTATTCTGGAAACAAATATACACAAGGCAACCGCGCCAATCTTAAGATTGAATACACAGCAGGAGTGGTGACTTGTCCCGCTCCCGGTGCGCTTGCCGCAACCAATGTCACAGATGAATCCGCTACTCTTACATGGAGTCCTCGTGGCACTGAAACCAATTGGGATATTTACTTCGCTACTTCACAGACGGATGTTCCGGATTCTATGTCAATTCCTACAGATTTTGCCACCGATACCTTTTATAATATTTCGGGTTTGACCAGTCTGACCAACTATTATGTTTATGTTCGCGCTAATTGCGGTGGCGGAGATGTGAGCCGCTGGCGTTCAATAAGTTTCCGTACCCAATGTCCCGCGTATGCGAATTTGCCTATTGATGAGAATTTTGACACATACGGTACTAACAGCTTCCCCACTTGTTGGACGAAAATATCCTCTTCCACCACCTATCCTTACACATATTCTTCAGCTGCCCATGGTGGATCATACGGATTGTATTTCTATCAAACAACAGCTACAGAAAACCAATATGCATACGCTATTGCGCCGGCTATTGATCCGACCATCGGTTTGAATATGTTGACGGCCCGTTTCGATATGAAACGAACCACTGAGGCTGCTCTTGCCACTTTGGGTGTGATGTCAGATCCTACGGATACCACTACTTTCACGGCTATTCAAACCCTCAACCTGACCACGAATTGGAATGAATTTGAAATTCCTTTGACCAATGTTACGGCAACGGGTAATTATCTGGCCATCAAGTGTGAAGTTGATAGAAGTTCTTCCACCACATACGGATATGTATATTTGGATAATTTCCATTTGGATTACACACCTTCTTGTCGTAGAGTTTTATCCCTTGCGGTTGATGAGAACAGCATTGTTTCGGATGGTGCCACCATCACTTGGGTACCCGAACCCGGACAAAGCTCATGGGATATTCAAATAGTTGCTTTAGGTGATTCGCTTACAGACTATGGTTGGATTACCGTACAAGACACCTATTATGTGTGTACCAATTTGAACACATTGTCACCCTACACCGCCTATGTGCGCACCAATTGCGGCAATGAGGTCAGCGAAATGCGCAGTGTGGCTTTCCTGACGGGTTGTGATGATGTGGTGATGCCTTTCTATGATAATTTCGAGGTTTATCCTGACGGAACCGCCCAATTCCCTCCGTGCTGGCGTTCTATCAGTGGCTCTTCCTACACTTATAGTGGTACCTATTCGTATGGCGGATCAGGAAAATCCATCAAATTCCAAGGTCCTGGTGTAGTGGCCACACCCTTCATCCCCCAAAGTGTAAATGAATTGCAGATTTCATTCCAATTGAAACGCGAAGGGCCAACTTCCGGAACAATGACGGTAGGTTTTATCCCCAGTTTGACAGACACTACCGCCACTATGATCACGATTGCCACCATTACTCCGGCAGATAACGACATGCATTATTATGAGTATAATTTGGACAATATCGGTTCTACAGACCAAGGTTATTTTGTGTTCCAACAGAATACTACCGCCGAAAACTGGTACTATTGGTTGGATGAGGTTCGCATAAATGATATACCTACTTGTTTGAGACCTGAGAATGTGACGATTACTGGTCTTACCGCTTCTTCCGCGACCTTAACATGGTCTCATGGCGGCATCGAAAACGCATGGAATGTGGTGTATGGCACAGGTAATTTCAACCCTGATACGGTGACGATGAATGTGCAATATGTTACGGACACGTTTGTCACCATTGACAATTTGACAGCAGGTCAAACTTATACCTTCTACGTTCAGGCTGACTGCGGTTCAGAGACAAGTCTATTCTCACAACCCGTGTCGGCTGTTCCAGGTATATTTAAAATTAATGAATATGACACATTGACCACTTGTAGTGGTATTTTGTATGACGATGGTGGTGCTTCTGGAAGTTATGGTTCCAGTCGTAATGACCAGATTGTCCTGTTCCCTGCCACTCCAGGTGCTGGTATTCAAGTGTCGGGTACTCTCACCTCCGAAAGCAATTACGACATTCTTACAATATATGATGGCGTAGGTACCAATGGTCCTGTGTTGTTCAGCGGATCTAATTCCTCTGGTATGACTGTGCCGCCTACATATTCCTCAACCGCGTTGACTATAAAGTTTACCTCTGATGGAAGTATCTTTTATGCTGGTTTTGCATTGAACATTTCCTGTGTTTCCTGTGTTCCTCCTACGCCCACCACCACTACAGTAGGTATGGATGGAGCTACGATTACCTGGAGTGACCAAGACGGCGCTCAATCGAATTGGGAGTTTGTCTATGGCCCTGCCGGATTCAATCCTGACACTGTCGTAGCTGATAATGTAACTTCGACCACACAAATACTGACCAACTTGACACCCAATACCACATACGATGTGTATGTGCGTACTATTTGCGATGTTAATGACACATCAGACTGGTCGGCTGTCCAATCCTTCACTACCTTGAATTCTTTGGCAGCCAGCATCCCATATTCTTGTGACTTTGAAGATCCTACCGAAAGTTCCGCTTGGGTGCTTGTCAATGGCACATGCACCAACCAGTGGTTTGTCGGCACGGCTGCCAACAACACGGATAACGGAACAAACGGATTGTATGTCACCAATGATAATGGTACCTCCAATACTTATACACATTCCGCTTCCGCAGTTTGGGCTTACCGCGACTTCGACCTTACCGGTTTCAATGAATATGATTTATCATTGGATTGGAAAGCTTTAGGCGAATCATGCTGCGATTACATTCGTGTCTATATCGGTGCTCCGTCTGTTCCGGTATCTGGAACTGCAATTACAGTACCTACTGGAGCCACTGTTCTGGTGGACAAGTTGAATATGGACTCAGTTTGGAATACAAAACATATCACCCTTGATGGTTCTGAATATAATGGAACTTATCGTATTTATCTCTTATGGCGTAATGATGGTGGCGGAGGAAACAATCCTGCTGGTGCCGTTGACAATATCAGTATTGTTGGCAAAAACTGTGCTAGACCGTCCAATGTGACAGCGTTGAACACCACGGCTCATACCACAGACCTTACTTGGCATCCGGCCACGGAAAGCGACATGCAATGGGATGTGGTTTACAGTACGACCCAAAACATCAATCCCGATACAGTAACCGTTACTCCTGCAACGGATACAATCCTTACGCTTTCCGGTTTGAATGCCGCTACTACATATTATGTATATGTGCGTACCAACTGTGGCAATAGCGAGGTCTCCACTTGGACGAATGTATATTCATTCCTGACCGAATGTGATGATTACACATTGCCTTATACGGAAAACTTTGACAACTCTACTACCAATTCACTGCCTCTTTGCTGGACTTCTGTGGGCCCATATTCTACAAAACCGTATGTCTCCAGCTCTTCTTCCAACTCATCTCCTAATTCACTTTACATGTATTCATACGGAACTACCACATTTGCTATGGCTGTTTCACCTATTATGGATCAAAATGTGGATTTGAGTACACAACAAGTTTCGTTCAAACTCAGAATGGGCAGCACGACCAACCAATTGGTGGTTGGTGTGCTTTCCGACAACACCGACGCTTCCACATTTGTCGCCATTGACACGCTTCATGTTTCCGCTGCCAACGCTTGGGAGGATAAGATTGTTTACCTGAACCATTACACTGGATCGGGTCATAGTATTGGTTTCAAACTCATTTCTCCGAGTGGATATGCCACCTATTTGGATGACATCAGTGTGGATGCACTTCCCACCTGTGTTCCGGTGAGCGGTCTTACCGCTACCAATGCCACAACAACTTCTGTTGACCTTTTATGGAGTCCGGCAAGTGCACTTGATTTCCAATGGGATGTGGTTTACAGCACCGATGCAAACTTTGATCCTGATTCTGCCACCGTTACGGTTGCCACAGATACTATTTTCACACTCAATGGATTGAACACATCTTCTACATATTATGCGTATGTGAGAACAAACTGTGGCAATGGTGATGTGTCCCCATGGTCAGATCTATTGGTTTTCCATACCGAATGCGATGCTGTGACCGTCCTTCCTTATCAAGAAGACTTTAATAATTATACTACAACAGCCACTTCATCCACTCCCCCGACTTTATATCCTAATCACGAGATGCCTACTTGTTGGACTTTCCTGAATATGAGTGCCAATACAACCTCCTATCCTCAGGCGTTCTTGACTTCTTACAGCAGTTATGCTGTTTCTGGTAATTGCTTGTTCTTCAGATCTTCCCATACGACACCTTTATACGCGGCTTTGCCGTCTATCACGGAAGATATCCATAACCTGCAAATCACCTTTACGTATAGAAATGAAGGTACAAATAGTTCTAACGGAACGCTCTCGGTTGGTTATATGACCGATCCGGCAGATGCCACTACCTTTGTTGAACTTTATGCTTGTCCTCAAACCACAACTCTTACGGAAGTGGTTCAAATGCTGAATACGATTCCCGCAAGTGTTACCAGTGCCAATATTGCATTCAAATATACTGGAGGTTCTTACAGCAACTATTATGCAAGTTTAGATAATGTTGTTGTGGAGATGATACCGACCTGCCTTAAACCAACGGATTTAATGGTTCAAGGAACCACCACCACTACTGCGACATTGTCTTGGACAGAAGCAGGTACTGCCACCGCATGGGATATTGAATATGGTGCTCAAGGATTCACGCCAGGTACGGGAACGACGATTCCTGTCACCACCAATCCGTTTACAGTTACGGGTTTGACCTCAGGCACGGTATATGACTTCTATGTGCGCGCCAACTGTGGCGGTGGTGATGAGAGTGCTTGGACAGGTCCCGTTTCAGCAACCCCGGGTTCCTATAATATGCCGACTTCTGGCTCACACACCGTTTCCATGTGTGGTGGAGTCATCTATGATGACGGAGGTGTGAACGGCAATTACTCTAACAATTGCGATGTTACGGTTGTTGTGAATCCGGATCAAGCGGGCTTGTTCGTGCAACTTAACGGAACATATAACATTGAGACAGGATCTTCTTCAAGATGGGATTATCTCCAGATTTTTGACGGTAGCGACAATACAGGTACTATCCTGTTTGACAGCCATAATGGAGACACCTTGACCAATATTACTTCTACTACTGGTCCGCTGACACTCTATTTCCACTCTGACGCTACCACTACTTATAGTGGCTTTGAGATTCAAGTAAACTGCGTAAGCGGATCTACTCCTGAACCTTGCAACGCTCCGACCAATGTGACGGTCAGCGATGTTACAACAACAAGTGCGAATGTGGATTGGGCACAAGAGGGTACGCCTGACAACTGGACCATCAGCTACAAGAAGAGCTCCGCAAACAGCTGGACCACGGTCACAACCACAACACATCCGTACTCCATCACCAACTTGGAGCCCCAGACCAATTACGATGTGTATGTGACGGCCAACTGCGGCGATCAAACCAGTACCCCGTCATCTACAGTCACCTTCGTGACCCAACCGGATGGTGTGAACGGCTATGTGATGGCTACCACCCTCCTCTATCCGAACCCGACCACCGGAGAGTTCAGAATTCAAAATACAGAGTTCAGAATTCAAAGTGTGGAAGTGTATGATGTGTATGGCAAGCTGATCAAGAACATTAAGGTTGATGATAACAGTGTTAACATTGATCTGAGTGAAAATGCTTCCGGTGTTTATTTCACCCGTATTTATACTGATGAGGGTTTAGTGACAAAACGCATCGTGAAGAAATAATCCGAAAGTCATCTATTTAAATAAAACGGAGGCAAAAATTTTGTCTCCGTTTTTTTATTGAGTTTTGAAAAAAATTTTATAGTTTTGGTGGCGTATTTTATAAAAATATTGTAAAGTATTATCTATCAATAAAAAAGCACAAATATTATGAGAAAAAGTCTATTGTTTTTTGTAGCAATGCTTTTTAGTATTGCCATGTTAAGGGCCCAAAATTGTGTGGGACCGACGAATTTGACCGCAACACCCCATGTTCCGGACTATCGGAATGTGACATTAAATTGGATTCCGGCGGTGGATACTAACCAACAACGGGTGTCATTTCCTGGCGCTCTTGCCATGTCAACTAGAATTGGTTGGGGTGGATCTTCGGGCGGTGCCGCCACCTCCCTACCTACGGTACGTTTCCTGACGAGCGATTTGGCTCCTGTAAACGGACATAAAATTACAGCAGTGTCTTTCTGTCCGGGTGTGTCCACCTCCTATGCCGACTTCACCATAGTGATATGGCAAGGCGGAAGCATGAACCCATTGGACACCACATTCAACCCGGGAACCATAATCTATACCCAGCCGATTACCAGCACGCTTACAACCAGTGCCATCAACACCATTCCTCTGACCACACCTCTCACCATTGATTCCACGCAGGAACTTTGGGTGACGATTCTTATCAACACCATGTACGGATACCCCATACACGCATCAAACAGCGATGGGACCTATCACAACCAAAATCTGTACGGAAACATTAACGGTACGGGATGGAGACCCTTGGCAGTGTCTTCTGGTGCGGAATATGTGTTTGACATCGCATTGGAAGTGTCGAACAGCACCAATCTTGTGCAGGGATACAATATCTATTGCAACCAGACACTACTGACCCCCACACCGGTGCTAAATAACACCTTTGTGGATTCACTAACCTCCAACGGAACATTCCAGTACAACGTGACTGCCATCTATGCAGACAACTGTGAGTCTGATCCTATAACCGCAACGATCGAAATGGAAGATGACACCTGTTATATTTTCGAACTTCCGTTCACGGAGAATTTTGACAGACATCCTGGAACCACATCCGGCACCACCAACAACCTCCCGGAATGTTGGCATCATCTGGCCGGCACCTATTCGACGTATGCTGGATACCCCATTATTTACAACTCCACCACCTATTCGCAAAGCGGCAGCAACAGCTTGCGTTTCTACACCACGACCTCCAGTACCGACTATGGGCATCAAGTGGCCATATTGCCACCCGTGGATGTGATGACATATCCAATCAATACTCTGTCATTGGAGTTTGACGGAAGAGCTAATGCCACTTCCAGCAATTTCACCGTGGTGGTGGGTGTCATGGACAACTATCACGATCTGACCACCTTTGTGCCTATCGACACATTTACATCCAGCAGCACAAGTTATAGCAATTTTCTGATCAACTTCAGCAACTATACAGGCAATGGTGCCTACATAGCCCTGGTGGCTCCCCGCGATTTTGTCAGCAATTACGGGTATATTGACAACTTGCAATTGTATGAGACACCCTCCTGTCCGAAACCTCGTGACATAACCTCCACGGTGGCCACACAGAACTCTGTTACCCTTACCTGGAATGAGCAAGGCTCTGCGCAGGAATGGGAAATCGAGTATGGCAATGAGGGCTTTATCCTCGGCACCGGCACGCGAGTGCAGGCATATTCGAACACAACCACGGTGACTAACCTTTCGGCAAGCCATTTTTACGACTTTTATGTGCGTTCGGTGTGCGGCTATGGCGACACCAGCCTTTTCAGTGGACCCTATTCGACAAGCACAGAATGCGGTAACATCTCGGAACTGCCCTACACACAGAATTTTGACGCTTTTGCGGGTTCCACTTCCACATCGGGCGTGAGCAACCTGTTCAATTTCTGCTGGAGCAACCTCAATACCGGAACATCATACAGCAATTACCCCAATGTTTACAACTCCTCCACATCCGCCAACAGCGGATTGAACGCTCTTCGCTTCTATATGTACGGATCCACGGCATACAGCGACCAATACGCCGTGATGCCCGCCTTGGATCCCAGCATCCCCATCAGTTCCGTGATGATGGAATACAAGGCAAGACCTTACTCTCAGACATCTACCTACACTTTCTATGTGATTATAGGTGTAATGAGCGACTCTTCCGATATCAATACATTTGTGCCGGTCGATACTTTGCTGGTCCCCCATACCGAGAGTCTTATATTCAGAGACTATGTCACTTTGTTCAATCATTATACTGGCAACGGGCGTTATATAGCGTTCAAGGGTGTCAAACCCGCATCTACCACGGGTTATAATGTCGGTACCATTGACGACATTGTCCTGTCGTACATACCCACATGTATGCGCCCGATGGACTTGACTGTGACCAGTTACAATAGTGAAGAAGTCACAGTAAACTGGCAACCATACGGTAGCGAGACATCCTGGGAGGTTGCGGTGGTTCCCGCAGGAAGTGCGCCAGAAAGCAGTTTGGCGGTTATTGCAACGGAACATCCATATACGGTCAATATGCTCACCCCTGAAACGGAATATGATGTGTATGTGCGCGCCTACTGCGGCGGCAACGACTTCAGCAATTGGACAGGACCGGTCTCTTTCAAGACCCGTTGCGCAATGACTTCCGACATTCCTTATGAGGAGCATTTTGACACATACGGGACGACTACATCCACGTCGGCCACCTCCCCAGGCCCCATGCCGACCTGCTGGTCTCGTATAACGAACAATACCGCACCCTATCCTTACATTTCCAGCACGCAACATATTGGCGTAGGCGCCCTTTACCTCTATAGTACAACCGCCTATTATTCCATGGGCGTTTCACAACAGCTCGACATTTCCAGCTACCCGGCAAACAGTCTCTATTTGACTTTCAAGTTGAAGAAGACTTCGGCCTCCTACGGGCGCCTGCAGGTAGGTGTAATGACAAATCCCGACTCCCTAGAAACTTTCGTGTTGCTGAAGAACATCTATTCATCAGACCTCCCCACCACTTCCGATTGGGAAGAGTTTACAATAAACCTTACAGAGCAGTACAACACCCCGATATATCTGGCTTTCAGATCTCCTGATGAACTTACTACAGGTGTTTATCTTGACGATGTGGTGTTGGATGCAATACCTACGTGCTCCGAGCCCAGAAACCTCTCTGTCTGTCAAATACAGGGCACATCCGCCATGGTTACCTGGGAGAATGCGCTCTTCGGAACGCCTGTTTATACAGTGCAATATTCTGAATTGGGCATGGACAACTGGTCGTCACCCGAGACAACGACGGGTACTTTCTACATGCTTTCGGGTCTCACGCCCACCACTGCCTACGAGGTGCGTGTATATTCCGACTGTTCTACGGCTTCCTCGGATACGGTGTCAGCAACATTCAAGACCAAATGCTTGATTGGAGGTGAGGTCGCTGTTGGAGATGGCACCACCACCAATGTATATCTGCCTTCATATAGTCTATACAAGCATGGCTATACCCAGCAGATATATACGGCCAGTGAGTTAGGTGGAGCCAACACATTCAAATCTCTCTCTTTTTATTTGGTCAACTTGTCGCAACAGCGTCATTTCTCCATTTACTTGATGCATACTACCGCTACCACTTCATCCGATTGGCTGCCCGCAGCAACCGCACAGTTGGTGTATTCCGGTCCGCAGACATTGGTGGCAAATTCTTGGAACACATTCAATTTCACCACACCGTTTGTGTATAATGGTACCGACAACCTTGCCGTTATTGTGATTGATGCCAATGATAGTTATACTAGCGGCAACAGCTGGCGAGTGCATACGGCCCCATCAGGTACGGGAGCTGCCAAATACACATACAACGATGCTACTGCCTATAGTATCACAAGTGTGCCTACAACGACAAATGGAAGCTCAACCGCTTCCCGCAATAATGTCATCTTCGGTGCGGATTGCGACAGTGTGTGGGTTTGTGTAAAGCCTAATGTCTATGTGTCTTCCGTTAGCAGTGCTGAAATAATCGTCAACTGGGCTGCTGGTAACACTGAGAGCAGCTGGGTGGTTGAGTACAAGGCTGACGGCGACACGGTATGGACTTCTGAAGGCACCGTTTATACCAATACATACACATTCAGCAACTTGAATTCAGGCAGTGGCTATCAATTCCGTGTGTGTGCCCTCTGTTCTTCCGTTGACAGCAGTGAGTGGTCAACCGTGTCGGCATTCACTCCCTGTGAAGACATAACGGTTTTGCCCTATACGCAAGGATTCGAGTCCGCTTCAGGCTCCGGTGCAGCTTATACGGTGGATCCCTGTTTGACCCGCAAAACCAACTCCACCACCGCTTGGCCGTATCCGTCAAGCACGTATGCGGCAAGCGGCTTGTATTCCCTGTATTTCTACGGCAGCACTGCATCCTATTCCTGCTTGGCTTTGCCGCGTATGGCAGAAAGCATCCCGATGGACAGCCTGATGATCCAGTTCAAAGCCCTAAAGACCTCGGCTGCCTATTATATAGAAGTGGGCATTATGGAAGATCCTGAAGATGTCACCACCTTCACCAGCATTGCCTCCTTCTCGCCTTCCATGACCTCCACCACTTCCAATCCGAATTGGGAGATGGGAGATTGCCTGACCAACACCTATACGGGAACCGGACGTTATGTGGCCTTTAGAATTCCGCAAGCGGCCACATCATACATGTATTTGGATGACATCGTGGTGGATTACATCCCCTCATGTTTGCATGTCACGGATTTGGAAGTGAACAATGTCACAACCAACACCGCTGAGATTTCCTGGACCCCCGGACAGGATGAGCAAGCCTGGTATTATGTTTATGGAAAGAAGGATTCCGTGGATTTGGGAACGGCCACCTATCTTACCACCACCTCAAATCCGTTGACCCTTACCGGCTTGGAAGAGAACACGGAATACGAAGTCTATGTAGCAGCCGATTGTAACGAACCCGAACCGAGCCTGTTTATGAGTATCCGGTTCCACACTACCTGCGATCCCATTTCCTCAATTCCCTATTACGAGAGTTTTGATGAGTTTGGCGGTGTCAGTGGCGCGGCTTATTACCCGAACTGCTGGTACAGACACAACACCCAGAGCACCACAACGGAATATCCGTATCTTTACACCACCTATTCAACATCCACTCCGCAATCCTTGTATTTCTATTCCCTCACTTCTTCCACCCCGGCTACCTGGAGCATGGCCGTTGTCAACGAACTCGATCCCAGTATCAGCATCAACACATTGCAGGCGAGGTTCCAGCTCCGTACCTCATCCCTGTCCTATTACATGGTGGTGGGCGTGCTGACCGATCCCGAGAATCCTAACACCTTCACAGCAATAGACACGGCTCAGAATACGGCAACCAGTACTTGGGAAGAATTTTCCATTCCTTTGTCCAGCTATACCGGACAGGGCCGTTACATTGCATTTAAAGGTATAGGCACGCTCTATTTCGATGACCTTTGGATAGAGGAGATACCCAACTGCGACAGCCCGACTGATTTGGTTATTTCCAATGTAACCACTACAGAGGCTACGCTTACTTGGACTGAAGGCGATAGTGAAACAGCCTGGGAGGTTTATATCGTTCCGGAAGGGACGGGAATTATCGGGCAAACCCCATATCCAGTGACCAACACCCCCACACTACAAGTGACCAGCCTCAACGCGGCATCCAAGTATGATGTGTATCTGCGCGCCGTATGCCCTGGCGGAGGCCATAGCAGTTATTTGACGGGTTCCATCACCACCCAGTGTAATCCGTTTACTACGATTCCGTTCCTTGAGAATTTTGATTCTCACACAGGCACCACAGCCACAGCAACCAACAATCTGCCGACTTGCTGGAACTATATTAACACCGGCACCTCCTACGCCGGTTTGCCGAATATATACAGCAGCAGCACCTACGCCCAGAGCGGAACCAACAGTTTGCGTTTCTACACCTATTCCACGACAGCATATTCCGACCAATATGCCATCCTGCCGCAGTTCGACAACACTATGTACCCGCTTACTGGCCTCCAGTTGTTGTTTGATGCCCGCAAATACTCGGCGTCTTATCCAGCCATTCTGGTGGTGGGTGTGATGAGCGACCCGATGGATGCCACCACCTTTGATGCCATAGACACGATAGAAGCAAGTTCCACTACCTATGAGCATTTCGCCCTCTATTTCAACCATTACACTGGAAGCGGCAACTACATCGCCATTATGGCCCCCAAGTTGGACCGTTATAATGAAGCCCAGGTTGACAATCTTGAAGTGTCGCTTGCCCCGTCTTGTATGTCGGTGAAGAGGCTCAGATTCGAGAATATCACGGCTACAACTGCCGATGTGTTGTGGACCCCCAATGGCAGCGAGTATCAATGGACGTTGCAATATCGCGAGCAGAGTGGCACCGACAGCACTTGGCTGGAACTGCCAGTCAGCGGTATGCCGCAAACCACATTGACCAATCTGGATGCTAACCATACCTACGAAGTCAGAGTACAGGCCAATTGTAGCGGCGGCGAGTCCTCGGATTGGTCAAACGTGAAAGTGTTCACCACCGAATGTTTACCGATAACCTCTTTGCCATACTCCACCAATTTCGACAGTTACACCGGTACTACGAGCAGCACGGCAAACAATTTGCCGGATTGCTGGCACTATATCAACAGAGGCACTACTTATACAGGTTATCCTGTTATCTATAACAGCTCCACGTACGCCGTGAGCGGAACCAACAGTTTGCGTTTCTACAGTGGGACATCTTCCGCATATAGCGACCAGTATGCCATCCTGCCCGCGGTTGACGCTGTGCTCCAACCAGTCAATACATTACAACTGGAGTTTGACATTAAAAAGTACAGCACCACATACGCTACCTTTACGATGGTTGTGGGTGTGATGACCGATCCGAACGATGAAAGCACATTTGTGGGTGTGGATACAGTGGTTGTGCCCGAAACAACGGCAGAACACCATACAACCTATTTCAACAGTTATACAGGCAATGGCACCTATATTGCGTTAGTAGGTTTGCATGCTGCACAAACAAGTGTCACCTTTAATTCAGGTTCGGTGGACAACCTCTCCTTGAGTGTGATGCCGAACTGCCCGCCCGTGCAGGATGTAACCGTCACCAACGTTTCGGAGAACAGTGCGGATATCTCATGGACTCCCATCGGGTCTGAAATCACCTGGTATGTCAAGTACAAGGCAGACACTGCCGGCGCAACCTACGATTCGGTATTGGTGAACAACGTGCCTTCGTACCAACTGACCAATCTTATGCCGAACACCCCTTATGAGGTGCAAGTGATGGCCGACTGCGATTTCGGCGAGACTTCGGTTTACTCAAGTCCTGTCGCATTCACCACAATCTGTTCAGCCATTGCAACCCTTCCTTACACGGAGAACTTTGACAACTACACCTCTTCGGCCACCGCGGCCACGGCACCGTCGGGATATCCCAACCACGTGTTGCCCGACTGCTGGAATTTCCTGAACATGAGTGCTACGACCTCCACCTATCCTCAGGTGTTCCTTACTTCGTATAGCGCTTATGCGGTTTCAGGCAAGTGTTTGTTCTTCAAATCCTCCAGCTCAACACCTGCTTACGCGGTGCTGCCTCCTTTCGCCGAGGATATTCAGTCTTTGCAAATATCCTTTACTTACAGAAATGAAAGCACTACCGCATCCAATGGAACGCTTTCCGTAGGATACATGACGGATCCCTCTGACGGCGGTACTTTTGTTGAACTGTATTCATGCCCTAAAATCAGCTCGCTCACTCCGGTAATCCAATTGTACAATGAGGTTCCTGCTTCGGTGACAAACGCTTTCATTGCGTTCAAATACACTGGAGGAACTGCTAACAATTATTATGTGAGTATCGATAATGTTGAAGTGGATGTCATTCCTTGTTCAGTTCCTGACAGTTTGACGGTGAACAATGTCACGATGACTACGGCCAACTTAAGCTGGACGCCCACAGGCATTGAAAACCGTTGGAATTTGCAGTATAAGACAGCTTCTGCCTCCAGTTGGACATTGGTTTCCAACCTGACCACGCCGTCTTACACGTTGACGAACCTACAGCCGAACACGCAATATCAGGTGCAGGTGCAAGCCAACTGCGGCACAGAAGAGAGCGACTGGTCTGCTTCGGTTTCGTTCATGACCATGGACGACCAATGTGCGGCACCAACAAACTTGCATTTGGTGGATACGACGATGACAACCGCCACCTTGGATTGGAACCAGTCTTCTGGAGTGACCAACGAATGGACAGTTTACTATAAAAAGTCAGGAGAGGATATTTGGTCATCTGTAACGACAAACACACATCCATACGAACTTGTGAACTTGGAATCCGGGGAAACTTATGTGGCGCAAGTGACTGCCCATTGTACGAACGGAGTCACCAGCGACCCGTCAGAATCCATCACATTCACCACCTCAACGGTTGGTGTGGAACATTACGAGTTGGAGCATACGGAAGTATATCCGAACCCGACCACCGGCCAGTTCAGAATTCAGAATACAGAAGTCAGAATTCAAAGTGTGGAGGTGTTTGATGTGTATGGCAAATTGATGTATAGTGTTGAGGTGAACGACAACACGGTAACGGTTGATGCCTCCAACTATGCTTCAGGTGTGTACTTCATCCGCATCAACACAGACAAAGGTCTGGTTAACAGACGGATTGTGAAGAAATAAAAACTATCATTTTTTTAACGAAAGGGAGCGAAATACCGCTCCCTTTTTTTGTTTGTGTTGAAAAAATTATATATCTTTGTTGTGCTTTTTGTCGGGTCTGTTTTTTCTGTGTGATTTTGATAATTAATAATCCCATATAATACAAATGTTATGAAAAAGATTGTGTTGTTTTTTATGGCTTTTTTCTTAGGCGTAATGGCATCAACAGCCCAAACGCCGTGTGTTGGTCCCACGAATTTAAGAGCCAGGGCACATGTTCCCGACTATCGTAATGTTACCTTGGATTGGACTTTGGCCGCCGATTCCATGAGCCAAACGCTGTCGCTTTCCAATCCTATGGTATTGTCATCCAGTTTCGGATTGAACGGAGGGGAGGCGGCGACGATGGTGCCCACCGTGCGTTTTTTGCCCAGTGATTTGGCCCCCATGCATGGGCAGAAGATTACGGCAGTGAGCTTTGCGCCAGGCGTTTCCACCTCGTATGCCAGTTATTCCATTGTGATTTGGCAGGGTGGAGGCATGAGCCCCATTGACTATACATTCAATCCGGGTACGGAGATTTACAACCAGCCCGTAACCTCCACTTTGGTGGCTGGGTCTATCAATACGGTGCCCTTGAACACCCCGATAACCGTTGACTCCACACAGGAATTGTGGGTGGGAATCCACATCACCTCCATATATGGCTATCCCATTTATTTGACCCTGGCGGACAATGATTTCCAACACAACCAGAATTTATTGGGGAACGAGAATCATACCGCCTGGGACCCGTTAAGTGTTTCAAGCGGAAACGAGTATAATTTTGTTATAGGACTTGAAGTGACATCCAGCACAAATCTTATTCAAGGATACAAGATTTACAGGAATCAGGTTTCGATAACCCCCGCGCCCATTGCCAACCGCACCTTTGTGGACTCTTTGGGAATCAATGGCGTTTACCAGTATGATGTGACAGCGGTTTACGCCAATAACTGCGAGTCAGCTCCGATCAGTGCCTCTGTCACGATGGACGATGACACCTGTTTCATTTTCGAGTTGCCGTTTGAGGAGAATTTTGACCGTTATACTGGCAGTACTTCCGGAGCGGTCAACAATCTTCCAACATGTTGGCATAATCTGAGCGGCACGGCATCCTCCTTTGCCGGCTATCCGATCATGTACAACAGCACCACCTACGCGGCCAGCGGACGGAACAGTCTGCGCTTCTATACCACAACAGCATCCACCGATTACGGTTATCAGGTGGCCATCTTGCCACCGATAGATATCAACACCTATCCCATAAACTCCTTACAGGTAGAGTTTGAAGGGCGCGCGAATATGGCAAACAACAATTTCACCATCGTAGTGGGTGTTATGGACAATTATTACGACCTCTCCACTTTCCAACCGTTGGACACATTCACGAACACCACCACTACCTACCAGCCGCACATTGCCTTTTTAGACCAATATACTGGAAGTGGTTCATATATCGCCCTGATGGCACCGCGAACCGTAGTCAGCAATTATGGTTGTCTGGACAATATTATAGTTTCCGAAATCCCCACTTGCCCCAAACCGATGTATCTCACGGTTTCGAGTTCAACATCCAACTCGGTGACACTGGCGTGGACCGAGATGGGCGGCGCGCAAGAATGGGAGGTTGAGTATGGACCGACCGGTTTTGCCTTGGGAACGGGAACCAGGGTTCAGGCGATGAATACCACTGCCACCATCAGTGGGTTGTCGCCCAGCGGGTACTACTCCTTCTATGTGAGATCCATTTGCGAGATTGGTGACACCAGTGTGTTTAGCGCCAAAGTGGATGTGGCGATGGACTGCGGTTCCATCAATGTATTCCCCTATGTGCAGAATTTTGATTATTATCCGGTCAGCACCTCCCAAAGCACCTCGACGAATAATCTGGCGCAATTTTGCTGGAGTTATATCAATAACGGAACCTCATATAAGGGCTGTCCGTTAGCATACAACTCCAGTGGCAACGCACAGAGCGGATTGAATGCCCTGTATTATTACAACGCTTGGACGAATGCTTATACCGACGAGTATGCCATTTCGCCCCGAATTTCCTCATCCATACCCATGAATACGCTGATGTTGGAGTTCTCGGCCAAGAGAACATCCTATCCGTTCCTGATTGTGGTTGGTATTATGAGCAATCCTGCCGACGAGAGCACCTTTACCGCATTGGACACAATGTATATAGGCGAAAATGAGCCAAACACCTACAAGCATTTTCTTTACATGTTTGACCAGTACACAGGAACTGGCCGTCACATCGCGCTTAAAAATGTCAAACCTGTGTGTAACCAGTGTTATAATGTGGGATATATAGATGATATTATCATTTCCCAGATCCCTTCCTGTATCAAACCCGGTTTCGTGACAGCCACCCGTACGGGCAGTCATGATGTGACAGTGGATTGGGAGGCATATAACAATGAGTTGGTATGGGAAGTGGTGGTGGTGCCTGCGGGCAACGCCCCCTCCAGCGGAACCCCGCTTTACGCCTATACCCATCCGTTCACGGTAGATCAGTTGCAGGCAGACACAGAATATGATGTGTATGTTCGTTCGCTATGTGATTTGAACGACTTCAGCCAATGGTCTTCTGTGGCCACATTCAAGACCCGCTGCGAAACCATCTCCACGCTTCCTTATACGATGTCATTCGATTCGGATGGGACGGCGACCTCCTCCACGGCCACCTCACCTGGTCCGATGGTGACCTGTTGGGACCGTGTTACCGACAACACCGCACCCTATCCTTACATTTCGAGTGCCCAGCATTCAAGCGGGGTCGGTTCGCTCTACATGTACAGCACAAGCACCTATTATTCTATGGCGGTATCGCAACCGTTAGACCTGTCCGCGTATTCCAACAATGGCGTGTTTATGAAATACAACTTGTTCAAGGACAACGCCACTTCAGGAAGACTGCAGGTGGGTGTCAGCACGAATCCCGACTCGGCGGATGCGTTTGTGTTATTGGACGATATTTACGGTTCGGATCTTCCGGATTTGTTCACATGGTATGAACGTTTTGTAGAGATTCCCGGACCTTATAATACGCCTGTTTATCTGGTGTTCCGTGTGCCGAAGGGAACAACCAGTGGCACCTATATAGATGATGTTGTGGTGGATGAGGTGGTGAACTGCTCGGCACCACGCAATCTCTCATACAGGGAGCTTTCACCAGCTTCCGTGCTGATCACATGGGATCCCGCATTCTTTGGCGCTGAAAGTTATGTGTTGGATTATGCGGAGGCGGGCACTTCAAACTGGTCCAATCCTGTAGTGGCAAATGGCACATCATACCGGTTGTCAGGCCTTACCCCTAATACGATGTATGATGTCCGTGTCAGTTCCAGTTGTTCGATAGGCAGCGCTTCCCCAGCCACGATGACATTCAAAACCAAGTGTCTGGCGGGTGGTGATGCTGTCTTTGACAGCGGTGTGACGGAAATTGCCACCATGCCGGTAAATAATCAGAACAAATATTCATATTCCCAGCAGATTTTTGACGCTTCTGAACTGAATGGAGCTTCCACCATCAACAGCGTGTCATTCTATTACGCTTTCACCACGCCGTTGACCGCCAAAAACAATGTCGATATCTATCTTGCCCATACCAATAAATCCACATTCAACAGTTCTGTTGAGGATTATATTTCAAGTGCCAATTTGCAATTGGTATATTCGGGCAATTTGAATTGCGTGCAGGGTTGGAACACATTCACATTTACCAATCCATTCCAATACAATGGTGTTGATAATCTGGTTTTGGTTGTGGATGACAATTCCAACAATTGCAACAGTTCGTCTTACACATTCCTTTCCCACAATACTACACCTGACTACAAGGCATTGTATTATTTCAACACCGCCGATATCAATCCGTCCAATCCGGAAACCGGAAATTTCAGCAGTTCACGCACCACGAGCCGGAACAATGTGATTTTCGGGTCCCCATGTACCTCATCAGGATATTGTGTGGCCCCAAGAGTATGGGTGGATTCCCTTGCCGAGCATTCCATCAAGTTGTCATGGGTTCCCGGTTATACGGAAACCGCGTGGGCGGTGGAATACAAGTCTGACCAGGAAATGTTCTGGAACTCATTGGGCCAAGTGTACACCACCAGTTACACCTTGACAAACCTGAATGAAAATGTGAATTATGATATCCGTGTTTGTGCGATTTGCTCCACTTCCGACAGCAGTGAATGGGTGCAGGTACGCGCGCACACGCCGTGCCAAGCCGTAACGCTTCCTTACACACAAGGTTTTGAATCGGCAACAGGTTCAGGAGCCACGCATACGGTGGATGGCTGTTTGACACGTTTTACCACCAATACGCAAACAGCGTATCCCTACCCGAACGGCTCGTATGTGTATGAAGGAAACTACTCCCTCTATTTTTACGGTTCCGCTTCGAATTATTCCTATCTGGCTCTCCCGCGGATGAATGAGGCGGTGCGGATGGACAGTCTGCTGATACAATTCCGCGCTCTTAAAACCGCTGAGACCTACAATATTGAAGTGGGTATCATGGAGGATCCGGATGACATTTCCACATTCACCAGATTGGGAATATTCTCTCCGGCGGAAATCTCCACCCAAAACAACCAGAAATGGGATTTGGGTGAAGTGTTCACTTCCGGATATAGAGGTCAAGGCCGTTATGTGGCATTCAGGACCCAGCAATGGCTCGCCTCCTATATCTACCTCGATGACATCACGATTGATTACATCCCTTCTTGCAGACACATTACCGATCTTCAAGTGGGACTAGTCCAAACAACAAGCGCTGAACTCAGCTGGACACCCGGTCAGGACGAGCAGTCGTGGGTATATGTGTACGGTCCTAAAGGGGTTACCGACCCGCAGACATCCTCTTGGCAGACAGTGAACCAGAGTAGTATTGTGTTGAACAACCTCCAGCCGAATACGGAATATGATTTCTTTGTGGCAGCCAATTGCGGCGATCCCACTCCCAGCCAGTTTATGAAATGCAGTTTCATCACCAATTGCGGGATGATCACATCCTTGCCTTATCTGGAGAATTTTGATTCTTATGGCGGCGTGAACGGATCCGCGTTCTTCCCGAATTGCTGGTACAGACCCGGCTCATACAGTCCCAATGAGTATCCCTATCTTTATACGGTTTACTACAATTCCGCTCCCTCCAGTTTGTATTTCTATTCGCAAGGAAACACATATAGTCTGGCGGTTACGAATGAGTTTGACCACAGCATCAGCATAAACTCTTTACAGGTTTCCCTGTATTACGAGTCTTCCACTCCCTCCAACTATCTTGAAGTTGGTGTGATGGATGATCCTGAAAATCTGAGCAGTTTCGTCCCTATGGACACCATACATTGTCATGTTTCCAATCAGTTTGAGCCCCATGTGGTTTCCCTTGCGGGATATACGGGCAACGGACACTTTATCGCCTTCAAAGGCACAAATATGGGTTATTTGGATGATGTGTGGATTGAACCGATTTCCAATTGTTATAATCCTAATCCTGTTACGGTTACCAATATTACAACCACAACGGCCACGGTTAGGTGGTTCCCGGGTGAAGACGAAACCCAATGGGAAATCACGATAGTGCCCACCGGCAGCACGCTGGATGGAACGGCTCCGCAAATTGTCCAAACGGACACATTTTTCAATGTTACCGGATTGAGTGCCGCTTCCACCTATGATGTGTATTTGCGCGGCATCTGCCCGAACAATTTAGGATATAGCGGATATGTGCTGACCTCTTTCACAACCATGTGCGAAGCTCTTCCGTTGCCTTATCAGGAGGACTTTGATTCAGTGGAGGGCACAACAAGTGAAACGGTGAACAATCTTCCCACTTGCTGGCAGTATTACAATACAGGTTCATATTACAGTGGGTGTCCATTGGTGTATAAAAACGCCACTTATGCGGCCAGCGGCTTGAACAGCTTGTATTTCTACACGGCCACTTCCAACTCCTATTCCGACCAGTATGCCATACTGCCCGAATTGGACCATTCGGTCACCCCGTTGACAAATCTGGAACTGCAATTTGATGCAAGAGCCACTTCCTATTACCCGTTTAACCTGGTTGTCGGTGTGATGAGTGATCCGTTGGATATTGCCACATTCACAGCCATTGATACATTAAATCTGAGAAACCCGAATTATGAGACATTCTATATGTATTTCAATAATTATACCGGAACGGGAAATCGCATAGCTTTTAAAGCCATCAAGTTCCCCAATACCGCTTATTATAACACTGGTTATGTGGACAATATTGTGGTAAGGGCCATGCCTACCTGTATGCCTGTCCGTCATATGAGCATAAGCCATATCACATCCACCACGGCGGAAGTGTCTTGGGATCCGAATGGAACGGAAAACGCATGGGATGTGCAATACAGGTTGTGGGGAAATCCGGACACCTCATGGCTGGTGTTGCCAGTCAGTAACGCGCCTTCCACGATAATTACCGCCCTTTCTCCAAATACAGCGTATGAGGTGAGGGTTCGCGCCGACTGTGGACAGGGTGATGTCTCTAACTGGACGGCTGTGGAATTGTTCAGAACAGAATGTTCCCCGATCAACCAGTTGCCATTTACCACAGATTTTGAGAGTCAGACAGGAACCACATCCACTTCCGAAAACAACCTGCCGCTTTGTTGGCACTATCTGAATACCGGAACCACAAACAGCGGTTATCCTGTCGTATATAGTTCCTCATCGTATGCCTCATCAGGAGATAACAGTCTCCGTTTCTATGTGCATACCTCCAACCCATACAGCGATCAGTATGCGATACTTCCGAGTGTGGACACAAATCTTTATCCTATTAACACACTCAAACTCAGTTTTATGGCACGGAAATACACAACTTCCTATGCTTCCTTCAACCTGTTGGTCGGCGTGATGTCAGACCCATACGATATGAGTACTTTTGTTACTGTGGATAGCGTTTTGGTAATGAGTGATACCATCTCCTCTTATACGACATATTTCAGGAATTATGTCGGCAACGGTTCTTATGTGGCCTTGAAAGCCCCCAAAGTTATAACCATCAATTATAACGCTGGAAGTGTCGATGATCTGGTCCTTTCTTCCGCTCCGATGTGTTTGCCGGTGCAGGGTGTTACCGTATCAAACCTCACGGCTACCAGTATGGACCTGTCTTGGACCCCGCTGGGTTCAGAAACAGAATGGATATTGAAATATTCTGTAGATACAGTTGGAGGCCCTTCGAATACGGTCGTGGTGACCAACACCTCGTCATATTCACTAACCAACCTTTCGCCGAACACACCATACAAGATTGAGATAAAATCCAATTGCAGTCCTACAGAATCATCCGTATGGAGTGTTCCCGTGTATGTGGTTACGGAGTGCCTGCCTATTACATCTTTGCCTTTCACGGAGGATTTCAGTGGTTATACACACACTATTAATACTTTTGAAGACAACAATTTGCCTGATTGTTGGAATCATGTGGATCTGGGTGCTTCAATGTCCTATTATCCGATTGTGTATTACAACACCTCCTACGCGCAAAGCCAACCCTATTCACTGCGTTTCTACGCTTCCTCATCTGCTTCCTATAGCGACCAATACGCCATTCTGCCGATTGTTGATGTGGCAACAATTCCTATGAACTCGCTGCAACTCTCTTTCGGCGCGCGCAAGCAAAACGGCACATACCCCTTCACTCCGATTGTCGGTGTGATGGAAGGGAATGATTACAACACCTTTATTCCTGTGGACACCCTGGATGTGACGGGGTTGGCTTATAACACCTATACGGTAAGTTTCAGGTCCTATGCAGGAAACGGTAATCGAATCGTCATTTTCCATTCCAAACCGGCATACTCTTATATTGCAGGTTATATTGACGATATTGTGCTGGATTATCTACCTTGTTCGGTGCCTGAAAGTCTTACAGTCAGCAATGTTGGGGCCAATTCTGCAACGCTGTCATGGACCCCGGTAGGATTGGAGAGCCATTGGAATTTGCAATACAAGGAGGCGTCGGCCACCACTTGGACATTGGTGTCCAATCTGTCCTCCCCGTCGTATTTCCTGACCAATCTGCAATCCAATACAGCCTATCAGGTGCAGGTGCAGGCGGTTTGCGGGGCAGGTGAGAGCGGCTGGACTTCCAGCGCTTCGTTCACCACCATGAATGACCTGTGCCCGGAACCCACCAATCTGCATTTGGTGGACACAACGAATGTGAGTGCCACATTGGATTGGACCCAAAGCGCCGGTACTGCTAACGAATGGACCATCAACTACCGTAAGGTGAACGAGGAGATCTGGAATATGCAAATGGCGAACACCCACCCGTACGAGTTACAGGGTTTGGAATCCGGGGCCTCCTATATGGCTCAGGTGGTGGCCCATTGCACCAACGGGTTGTTCAGTGAACCGTCCAACACCATTACCTTCACAACCGCCACTGTGGGTGTTGAAAACTATGAGTTGGGCCAGACGACCATTTATCCTAACCCGACCACTGGAGAGTTCAGAATCCAGAATGCGGAAATCAGCATTCAAAGTGTGGAAGTGTATGATGTTTACGGTAAATTGCTGATTTCCATGGAAGTGAATGACCATGCGGCCATGGTTGACGCTTCCGGTCTTGCCTCCGGCGTTTATTTCACCCGTATCTGTACGGATAGGGGAGTGATAACCAAACGCATAGTGAAGAAATAGCCGATCGTTGTTGGCCATTTGTTCGATTGTCCCTTAAGAGACTTCCCAATTGGGAAGTCTCTTTTTATAATATCTGAACGCTCTTCACGATTCACTAAATTTCGTACCTTTGCAACCCGATTTGGAAATATCAAAAAACACCTAATTTATATGGAAAGACTTTCGAAAAGAGTAACCACGATGGCCGCATCTGAAACGCTGGCCATGACCGCATTGGCGCGCGAACTGAAGGAAAAAGGAAAAGATGTGATCAGCTTGAGCATCGGTGAACCCGATTTCAACACACCAGAAACAGTGAAAGAGTATGCCAAACAGGCGATTGACGACAACTTCACCCACTATCCTCCAGTGCCGGGTTATGCGGATTTGCTGAAGGCGATTAGCGCTAAGTTCAAGAGAGACAACAACCTGGATTACGCCCCCAATCAGATTGTGGTATCTACAGGAGGCAAACAATCTATTTATCAAGTGGTTATGGCTTTGGTAAACCCGGGCGATGAAGTCATTATCCCTACTCCGTATTGGGTTTCCTATCGTGCCATTGCCGAGATGGCAGAGGGCAAGTGCGTGTATGTGCCGGCCAAGTTGGAGAACGATTTCAAAATCACTCCGGAGCAACTCGAGGCCGCCATCACGCCCAATACCAAACTGATGATGTTCAGCAGCCCTTCCAACCCGACGGGTATGGTTTATACGAAAGAGGAACTCCGCGCCCTTGCTGAAGTGGTGGCAAAGCACCCGCAGATGATGATTATGTCGGATGAGATTTACGAGCATATCAACTTTGTGGGCGGACACGAAAGTATTGCCCAGTTTGATTTCATTAAAGACCAGGTGGTTACCGTCAACGGAGTGGCCAAAGGTTTTGCCATGACCGGCTGGCGTATCGGTTTCATCGGTGCTCCGGTGGAGGTGGCTAAGGCATGCGGAAAGATGCAGGGCCAAATCACTTCCGCCACTGGTTCCATCTCACAACGCGCCGCCTTGCGCGCCATGGAGATGGATCCCAAAACATCGGAAGACATTATTGGAATGCGCAACATTTTCAAACAGAGAAGAGATCTGGTATTCGGTTTGCTGCAGGAAATTCCGGGCTTTGAGGTCCGCTTGCCGCAAGGCGCTTTCTACTTTTTCCCGAAGGTGAAATCCCTTTATGGCAAACATGTGCCTGCCGACTCCGAGTTCGCCCAACAATATGGAAAGACCGTAATTGAGAACTCCAAGGATTTGGCGTTCTACATCCTCCTCGATGCCAGCGTTTCCACCGTGCAAGGCAGCGCCTTCGGTGATGACGACTGCATCCGTTTGTCGTATGCCACTTCGGAAGACAAGCTGAAAGAGGCCTGCCGTCGTATCAAAAATGCCGTGGAGCGTTTGTCATAGGCATTCCGCGAATATGTGGAAAATAAAAAAAGCCGCTGAAAAGCGGCTTTTTTTAAAATCAAACATTATGAACAAAATATCATAGAGTTCTGTTACTCCTGAACAGGGGTTACAGACACGTATGATCTATCCTTGTAGGTTTTCTTGAAGCTAACGATACCGTCAACCAATGCGAACAAGGTGTGGTCTTTACCCATACCCACATTTTGGCCAGGGTTGTGAACCGTACCTCTTTGGCGTACGATGATGTTACCGGCTTTGGCGAATTGACCGCCAAAAATTTTCAAACCTAATCTCTTGCTATGTGATTCGCGGCCGTTCTGTGAACTACCGACACCTTTTTTATGTGCCATAACTTATAGTTTTTTTTCGTTAATAATCAATTATAAAGCGATGTCATCAATTTTGATGGAGGTCAGGAACTGGCGGTGTCCGTTCAGTTTCTGATAACCTTTTCTTCTTTTCTTCTTGAAAACAAGAACTTTGTCACCCTTGAGGTGTTTGAGAACGGTAGCGGTAACGGAAGCACCGTCAACGGTGGGGGTACCAACTTTTACAGAACCGTCGTTGTCAATCAATAATACACGGTCGAACTTGACCTGGGATCCTTCTTCAGCCTGAAGGCGTTGAACATAGACTTTGCGGTCTTTTTCAATCTTGAACTGTTGCCCGGCTATTTCTACAATTGCGTACATTTTTTTGTGTTTTTAGTTTTACTTTTTTGGGGCGGCAAAAATAGAAAAAATATTTAATTCTGGCACTATTATTGCAATTTTTTTTGCACTTATTCGTTATTAATGCGCTTTTCACTATAAAATAATAAAGTTATGAGAGCAAAGATTATTATTAACTGTTTGTTAATCAGTTGTTTGAGTTTTCTTTTCCCATGCCAGCCGATTCATGCCCAATCGGCGACCAAAGGCATGAATTATGTTGATTTGACCACAGCCGCGGAGAAATCTGTCAATGCTGTCGTGTATATTAAGACGGAATTTACGCAGAAAAATTCCGTTTGGGATGATTTTTTTGGTGGTACAATATGGGAGAACCTGTTCGGTTCGGCCCCCAGCATGTATCCGGTGCAGGCCGCCGGCTCTGGTGTGATTGTGTCGCCCGATGGGTATATTGTCACCAACAACCATGTGGTGGAGGATGCTGTGAAAGCCACGATCACGCTGAACGACAAGCGCGAGTTCAACGGTACCATTGTGGGCACAGACCCGAGTGCTGATTTGGCGCTCATCAAAATAGACGCTGAGGATTTGCCTTATCTTACTTTTGCCAATTCCGACTCTGTGAAAATAGGGGAGTGGGTGCTGGCCGTGGGCAACCCCATGAACCTGACCTCTACGGTCACAGCAGGCATCATCAGCGCCAAGGCGCGTCAGCTTGACCTTTCCTCACGCCGTCATCCCACGGAGGAGACCTATTTGCAGACCGATGCGGCGGTGAACTCCGGCAATAGCGGCGGCGCCCTGGTCAACGCCGCTGGCAAACTGGTGGGCATCAACACCGCTATCGCCTCGGGCAACGGCTTCTATACGGGCTATTCGTTTGCCATTCCTTCCAATATTGTGAAAAAGATCTATTATGATTTGAAGGAGTATGGTAAAGTGCAACAGGCCTTTTTGGGCATCTCCATCGCCGAGTTGAACGCCTCCTTGGCCGAAGAATATGGCCTGGATGATGTCAGAGGAGTATATGTGGCTGAGGTACAGGAAGACGGTGCCGCCGCCAAGAACGGGTTCCAGGAAGGTGATGTGATTACCCATATTGACAAAATGTCAGTCAACAGTCTCGCTGAAGTGCGCGGCGTGCTCAAAACCAAGTCGCCCGGCGACAAAGTGCAGGTAAATATCGTCCGGAACAAGGAAAAAATCACCAAAAATGTAACTTTATTGAATAATGAAGGTACAACGGATATTGTTAGGAATTGAGATGTGAGATGTGAGATGTGAGATGTGAGAGGTGAGACGTGGGATTGGAGACTTAAGACATAAGACGAATACCCAGCATTTTTACTTTATAGCATATAAATATTTTACAACTTAATATATGAGACAATTAAAAATTTCAAAATCCATTACCAATCGTGATTCGGCATCTTTGGACCGATATCTGGCCGACATTGGTAAGGAAAGCATGATTAGTGCCGAAGAGGAAGTGGAGCTGGCCCGTAAGATCAAGGCCGGCGACGAAGAGGCGTTGAACAAACTGACTACCACGAACTTGCGTTTTGTGGTTTCTGTGGCAAAACAATATCAGAATCAAGGTATCAGCCTTCAAGACCTGATCAACGAGGGCAATGTGGGTTTGATTAAGGCGGCCAAGCGTTTTGATGAGACGCGTGGTTTCAAATTCATCTCCTACGCCGTGTGGTGGATCCGCCAATCCATTCTGCAGGCCATCGCCGACCAGTCGCGTATTGTGCGTCTGCCTTTGAACCAGGTGGGTGTCATCAACAAGATCAAGAAGGAAACCGCCCGTTTGGAGCAGCAGCTCAAGCGTATGCCTACCACCGAAGAAATAGCCGAAGCTATTGATATGCCGGTTTATAAGGTGTCGGAAATCATGAAGATGAACAACCACCCGCAGTCCATCGACTCTCCGATTTCCCCCAACGAGGAAACCCGTTTCGTGGACATCTTTGTGCACGACAACGATGAGGATACCGACAAGATTCTGATGAACGAGTCGCTTTCTTCCGAGATTCACGATGTGCTGAAGACGCTTCCCGAGAAGGAACGCGAGGTGCTGAAACTCTTCTACGGCATTGACACCACGCATGAGCACACCTTGGATGAGATCGGTGACCGTATGGAACTTTCCCGTGAGCGTGTGCGCCAGATCAAGGAGCGTGCCCTGAAGCGTTTGCGCCAGAACGGAAAGAATAAGAATTTAAAGAGTTACCTATAGAATAGATTTACATCTTTCATGAAATCCACCTCCCGATTGGTTTTGGGATTAGGCATTTGGCTGGTTTCCCTGCTGATTCTGTCATCCTGTGGCGGAAGGCGTAATGTGGAAACGCCAAAACCCGTTGCCTATTTCCGCATCGACCTGCCCGAGCACCAATACCGGCAGGTGGATACGCTTTTGCCGTTCACCTTCGAACAGTCGGAGGCGGCACAACTTTCCATCCGACCCCAAAAAGACGGTTCATACTGGGTGGATGTGGATTATCCCACGCTGAATGCGACATTCAAGATCACCTATTTTCCTGTTCCCCGTCCCGATTCGTTGCGCAGTCTGATGGTGCACGAGGAGAAGATGGTGAAATTCCACTACCAGAAAGCGGACGATGTGGAGTATTCGGTGATTCATGATCCGGAGTCACGCCTGTGGGGCCAGATTTATGACATCGCGGGACGCGAGGTGGCCACCCCCCTCATGTTCTGGATGACCGACAGCACACGCCAATTCCTCCGCTCCACGCTCTATTTCAATTTCACCCCCAACAACGATTCGCTGGAGCCGGTAATCCAATACCTTAGGGAAGATGCGCTTCATTTGATAAACACCTTTCAATGGAAATAAAATATCGTATGAAACGACTTGACCTTTTCTTATGGCTGTTATTATGGATGGTGTTGGGCCAAGCGTCCGCACAGGATACCCTGAAGATGATGCAGTACAATCTGATGTACTATACCAATAATTCCGGGGTGTCCGACTGTAATGCCGTTACCAATAGTCTGGACAGCAAGGACGAGAATCTGCGTACCATTTTCCATTATGTGAAACCCGATGTGTTCTGCGTGTGCGAATTGGGGAGCAATAACACATACGCCGACCGGTTGCTGAACAATGTCATCAATACCAATGGCGTAAGTGGTTATGCCCATGGCCCCCTGACCAATTATTCGGGCGGCACCATTGCCAATATGATTTTTTACGACACGCATAAGTTGTCGCTATACAAACATTACTATGTGACGACTTCTTATCGGGATATCAACGGATATAAGATGTATTACAACTCCACCGGATTGGCACAAGGCGATACGGTGTTTATCACATTTTGGATTATGCACCTGAAGGCCGGCAGTTCGGATGCCAACGCGCAGTCGCGCCATTTGCAGACACAGAAACTGATGAACAAGTTGGTTTCAATTGGGTCACCGGGCAACAATGTGGTGTCAGGCGACTTTAATGTGTATAGTTCTTCGGAACCCGCCTATCAGGAACTGGTTGACTACTCCAACAGCTTGTACCGTTTTTATGATCCCATTGACCGCCCTGGGAACTGGAACAACAATGCGGCGTTTGCGGATATCCATACCCAGTCCACGCACAGCACCAATTATGACAACGAGTGTTTTTCCTCCGGCGGTTTGGACGACCGTTTCGACATCATTTTAGTGTCCCCGTATGTGTTTTATGGCAGTGACCGTGTGCATGTGCTTCCGGAGACATACCATGCCCTTGGACAGGATGGGCATCATTACAACAATTCCATCAATTCTCCGCAGAATCAGGCGATTCCGCAAAATGTGGCTAATGCCCTTTTCAACCAGTCGGACCACCTGCCGGTCATTACGGAGTTTTTGATTGACGCGCAGGTTGGTGTGACACAATACCATCGCGATTTTATGCTCAAAGTGGCCAACCCGGTCCGCGACAACCTCACCGTCTTCATGCAGAACGAGGAGCCCGACCAATATCGGTTTGAGATATACTCCATCGACGGCCGGCTTTTGGATGTCTTTGAAGAATCACTGGATGCCGATGCGCATACGCTCAATCATGCGTTTTCCTATCCTAAAGGAATCTACCTCTTGAAAGTGTCTAACTCCAAGGGACAGAATCAGGTGGTGAAACTGGTGCGATAATGAAAAACAGGGCCGTTTTCCTGCTCTTTTTTGCGTTGCTTTTCGGGCAACTTTCGGCCCAAGTGCTTACAGGTAAGGTTTTTACTATAAATGAGAAAGGGAACAAGGTGCCTGCGTATATGGCACGGCTCCAATGGAAGAACACCGATGTGGGAACCTATTCGGAAGCGGACGGCTCGTACCGGCTGCTATTTGCCAATACCGATACGCTGATTATTTCCTACTCTTTGTATAATCCTGATACTCTGATTGTTAATAGAAAAAAGAAACAATTGGATATAGTGGTTAACCGCTCAAGGGAACTGCAAGAGGTGGTGGTTACCCGACGAAAGAAACCGAAATATGTCCGCAAGGGCAATCCTGCCGTCGAACTGGTGGAAAAAGTGATTGGAAACAAGGACAAATACCGTTTTGAGGCGGCTGATTTTTATCATGCCAAGAAATATACGAAGATGGTCATCACCTTCGGACGGTTTGACATGGATTTTCAGAAAAACAGTTTCAACCAGCAGTTCGCCTTTTTGGAGAAATACATCGACACCATTCCAGACGATACCGTGCCTGTGCTCACGATTGCGTTGCGGGAGAATCTTTCCGATTATTACTATCAAAAGTCGCCCCGCAGGAATGTGGAGTATGTGACCGCCAAACGGATGCAGGGCATTGGAGAGGTTTTGGAGGAGGAAGGCGGCGGCACCAACCTGGATGCCATGTTTGCGGAAGTCAATATCTTCGACAATGATATTGAATTGATGCTCAATAAGTTCGTTAGTCCTTTGTCCTCCACCATAGCCACCTTGTATTACCACTATTTCATTACCGACACGGTTGAGATAGACAGTGTCTCCTGCATTGAACTCTCTTTTGCGCCGGTGAACAGCCGTTCGTTCGGGTTTACAGGGCGCTTGTATGTGGTGAACGACAGCACATATGCCCTGAAGAAATACGCCATCAATGTGCCAATAGATATCAATATGAATTTTGTACGACAACTCATTGTGGAGCAGGATTTTATGAAGACAGACAGCGGTTTGTGGGTGCCTGGTGAAGCGCAAACATTCGCCTCTTTTTCTTTGATTAAGCGGAAAAAAATGCGGCAGTTGTATGTGCGCCAGAATACTATATGGTACCAGCATGAGTTTGGTGTGGGATTACCCGATTCGCTGTCGGCTGGGTTGTCTGATAATAATGTGCTGTATGCCAATGTGTTGAAATACAAGCAGTGGCAATGGCGGAAGATGAGGCCGCAACCATTGACTGCCAAGGAGGCGTTTATAGACAGTCTTTCGGCCGAATTGCGTCGTTTGCCATTCTTCCAAGCGTTGGAAAAGACGGCGGAGATTCTCACTACTGGGTATATTGCCACTGAAAAAGAGCGTAGGAGCAGCCGATTTGACATTGGTCCGGTGTATGATTTTATCAGTTACAATCCGACAGAGGGTATCCGGTTGCGCTTTGGGGGAATGACCACCGCCAAGTTGCACAACCGTTGGTTTATGAACGGTTATCTTGCTTTTGGACTTAATGATCAGCGGATGAAGTACGGGATTACGGTGACGCACAGTTTTGTGGCGAAGGAGCGTCATGTGAACGAGCACCCGCATCACGCTTTGTCGCTCAGTGCCAGCTACGATATGGAGTTGCCTGGGCGGAGTTACGGTTACATGGACCGCGACAACATTTTCCAGTCCTATTCTGCGGGCGATCCGGAACTCTCGGCCCAGTATGTGCGACGGTTCAAGTTGCGGTATGTGAAAGAGTGGCCATTCCGGTTGAGTATGGACACATGGTTGCAGTACGAGGACAACGAGGCGGCGGGCACGCTGGCGTACTGGCGGGTGAACAGCGACGGGACAGCCACGCGGGTGCGATCCTTCACCAATATGGAGTGGGGTTTGAAACTCCGCTGGGCACCGGGCGAGCGTGTCTATAACAGTCAGACGGGCAAGGACAACAATCTGCTGAAACTCTCCAAGAACGCGCCGGTGCTCTCTCTCACGCACACATTGGGATTTTTGGATCTGAAGAACATATTCAACCGCACGGACTTCTCGGTGGAGAAGCGTTTCTGGCTTTCCGCCTTCGGTCATATTGATGCGGAGGTGCAAGCGGGCATTGTGTGGAATGCGGCACCGTTCACCAAACTGTATGTGCCGCCGAGCAACCAGTCTATCTTCCTTACGCCCAATGTTTTCTGTTTGATGAAACCCATGGAATTCATCATGGACAAGTATGTGGGGCTTTATGCCACATACTATCTGAAAGGGTGGATTTTCAACCGCATTCCGCTTTGGAACAAGTTGAACTTGCGCGAGGTGCTCTCGTTCAGCGGGGTGTATGGCGGACTTTCGGCCAAGAACATCCCCGGTCCTGCCAATCCCGGACTCTATGTGCTTCCAGACGGATGCGGGCCCATGGGCAAAATGCCCTACATGGAAATCACCGCCGGCATAGAGAACATCTTTGAGGTTCTTCGTATCGACTATGTGCGCCGCCTCACCTACGCCAAGGATTTGAAGGGGTGGGCCAAGAATGGGATAAGGATTTCGATGCGGATTTCGTTTTAAGGAAAATAAGAGGTTAGAATTGCCCGAAAAGGGGGAGGTTTACATTTGCTATCCTGATATGACAGAAATTGAAGCGACTGTGTTATTGTTGTTGAATACTATAATGAGGGTTCCTGTGTCAATGCCGTGTCTGGAATATCCCAGATTATAATAATAGCAATGATTGAAAGCCGTGTCTGGTTCCCCAAGCAATTCAACTATTTGCTCTTTTGATTGACCGATTAAGTTATAATGATTCTTCAAATCTTTAATCATATCATATCTCAAACTGAGCGTGGATTCCGTTTCTTTCCATTCTTTCCATTCTTTGGAATCAAATTTTTTATTTGTGTTTGAAAACATCAAGTAAAGCACTATAAATAATCCTATAGTGATCACCGAAAATATTAAGATTTTATTTTTTGATATATTCATTGATGTGGAACTTATTTTTTTCTTAATGTTTCCCTGTCAGTTTGATTCATTCCATTTTCATCCAACGTCTTTAGTTTTTTGATTGCTTTATTGTATTGCTCTTCAGAAATTTTATGTTTTGAGATAGACAGTGTCTCGTTTTCGTTCTTGTTAACAACCCACAATCCTTGTTGGTGATAAACATTCAACACCTCTTTTGCTATATTAATTTGGTTAGTAACACCTTGTAACGAAGCCGCAATTTCTCTTCCTATTTGATTGTTTAAAAAATCGACAATTTCATCTGCGACATTACCATTCTGAACCAATGGCATACTGAAATCAACATACCCTGATTCTAATATCGGAATTCCTTCATGGGCGTTAGAAATACGTTCTGAAATTTTATCGCCATATTTATTTGCTATAGTAGCAGACCATAATGCGTGCCTAAATCCATTCCTTTCGCTTCCCACACCCGTCGTCATATTACCATTTTCAGCCACGTGCCGCGCTATTCGACCGCTAATACTGGAAATATTAGTTCCTCCTCTTTTTACAGATCCCACTGCTGATACAATATTCGGATATCGAACTGTTACACCAAGTGTCGCCACATTTCTAGCAAAGTCTGAAATTTCTTGATCTCTTGTAACTTTTACTTTTGTTCCGTCTTTATTAGTGCCGACAATTACAATAAGTTTTTCTTTGCTTTCCAAATCAATAGCACGAACAACATCATTTTCCGCGAACGCATACGGACTATTCCACGGAAATTTCCCTGCTAATGGGTCCACACTCCAGAACCGTCCTATCCTCGCATCATACTGCCTGAACTCATACCCCAAAACAGCCTCTTCTCCATACACCTCATTGTCAGCTTCTTGGCCGTTAAAAAAGTACCGATAACGGGGAGTATGGGGACCGGAAGTCGGAAGCAGGTATGTAGCAGTCAGTTTCATGGGGCGAAGATAGGGTTTTTCGGGTTAGGGAGACATTGGGAATTATCTTTTGACAACAACAGGGTACATTGGGACAATTTTTGATATGAGACTTAATTCAAAGTTCGGCAACGATAATATGTCATTCATCATTTGACGGAGGAATTAACAAAGTGAACAATAGGCCAGCACCTAATGAAAAAACAACGATTTCAGGTAAATGATTAAAAAAATATTGCCACGTATTAGGTGTGGGTCTATAATAGGTTGGCCTTCGCCCCTGTCCTATTGTTCCAGTTTTATAATGAATAACAGAAAGGACAAAAACTAAAACAAAAGAATAATAATAGTATTTGATAAAACGATTAATCTTGTTTTTCCGTTTATTGCGTATGATCGGATTTTGCATTATCTTTGATGTTTTGAGGTAATTTATTGGTATTGAGATTTTGTTTATCATCAAATATGGTCTTGTTTTTATCCCATATATCAAACATGAACTGAGACAATAGTCTATATGTACTTATAGTAGGGTCAGGAAAACTGATATCTGGAGACCATCCCTGTTTATATCCTACATAACCTAAGCCTATTCCTATTGCTCTTTTCCCCAAAGGGTTATTGTACACTTTGAGTCCTGTTGAAAACAAAGCTTCGCCACCTCTCACCATATATGGCAAAGTTTGTGTCGCTAATTGTTCTGCAGATGAAAAAGAAAAAACAGCAAATATCCCTGTAGAGGTGGCTTGAAGAACCTTGTCTGTACGAAGATTATCGGCAAAGGGTCCCGCTGTCTCCTCCCACCATTTTTCATAATCCGACTTGGCAGGGCGAATTTCACCGACATAAGGGAGGTGTTGTTGGGTGGTCACTTTGAACAGAGGCCTTTTCAATTCAACTTCTGGCAGGGCCTTTGATACCACATATGTGGATTGTCTTGCATTGAAATAGGTGTGGACGACACCGCCTTCCATATTTCCTTGGGTGTTTTCTATCCCTTCCAAGCCGTCCATGTCAATAAGCAACACTGGAGAGCAGCTGGCAAACTGGAATGGTGTCAGCATGGGGTAATCCTTTGTCAGCGGATCAACACCCCAGAATCGTCCCAAACGGGTGTCGTACATCCTAAAACTATAGTTTTGAAAACCGCCTTCTCCATACACTTCATTATCAGCCTCTTGCCCGTTGAAAAAGTATCGACACCCCCCTCCCATAGCGGGACGGGAGGATTTTGGCGGGTATGTGGCGGTGTGGTTCATGGCGCGAAGATAGGAATTTTTCGGGTTGGGTATAGCGGCTTGATGTTTTTTTGACGGCAAGGGGGACAATGCAATTAGGTGATTGAGGGAGCTCTGTTGGTGTTCAAAGATTTCAAAATGGTGACAAACACAATCTTTTGGAATTGATTAATAAACAGGCAAGATATCCACGTGTAGCAATTTTTTTTTGTTATCAAAAATCAATTTTATATCAGTCGGGGAAAATCCGGTTGACAATTGCATGCTATAAAAATATGGGCTATCATATTCCAACAATTTTAGCGGTTCTTTTAATACATCTCTTGACTTCAGATGAAAAACAGAAACAACTTCCTTAACCCTCGTTTCTCGATTGAAATCTATTTTCCGGGTATGAATGGTGATTGTGTCATTTTTGAAAAACTCAACGGCCGCCAAACTGATAAAACCGTCTTTTTCAGCATATACAAGTCCCTGGTCAAAATAGTAAAACAAATTGTAACATAAAGTTGTATCAAACCAAATTCCATCTTGCATAGGAAATCTAACTATACATTTATGGCTACTGTCTATATGGTCGGGGACACCCATGATTTCATAAAAACTGTCAACAGCAGATTGAATCAATAGGTCTTTTGACCATATTGAATTAATGTCTAAGACGTATGTTTGCGGTCTCGCCTCAAAAATGGCAACTTCGACAAATATAATCAACAAGAAAACTCTACGCATAAAACTCATTCTTTTCGGGGCTAAAAGCTAATTGTAACGGTCATCAAATTTTTTCTGATCCTCGCTGGGTATCGACATGAGAATTCCTGTAAAACGGCTTCCAGCGTTAGGGTTTGCTCCACTCATATACTTATATCTCACATATGTGTTACCATTTGAGTCTTTGAACCCCCATCCCCCTCCTTCTGGATAGTGTTGGACAGTCGGGGGATTGCCTAATTTGTCCACATGTATTTCCATAAAGTGAATAGTTATTGACTGACCGTCAGGCAATATGATTCGATTCCTATCATCTTGGTACCTCAAGATGTCTGTCACGGGGAAATCAGGTATAAATCGATAAAGATCGACTGAAAAATCACCATTTTTTTTTGCGTTCCTTTCTTTATGAAAACTTGCATATTGTATAGCAAACATTACGGTAGTAATTCTATGGTCATTGTCTATGGCACACCATTTGCTTTTCAATATTTGTGATTCTTTCGTGACCTCCAACACATCTTTTCCCTTTATGACACTTCCCGCTTTCACCCCTCCTACCTCTGTGCTAAACCCAGCTTTGGCAAATATAGCAGCCGCGACTTTCTTGTCTGCAAATTCGAATTGACTTATGAAAGATTTAAAATTATCGCCTTTTTCTGCTGTATATGTCGCATTACCATTTTTATCAACTCCTGGAATCCACTCGTCCTTCCCGTTTGGATCCACATACCACACCGGGTTTCCCGCGAAGCACGCATACGGGCTCTCGTACTCCTTTAACACAGGGTCCACATTCCACCTCCGGCCCAACCTCGTGTCGTACTGCCAGAATTCAGCGGTCAAACTCACCCCTTTTCCATACACCTCATTATCAGCTTCTTGGCCGTTGAAAAAGTATCGATAATGGGGA
>Ga0247610_10000530_pt1 | contig 52225 bp, 46 predicted proteins | sample 174DNAGHGhighgp2_FD_193483 | JGI IMG/M metagenome (GOLD analysis project Ga0247610, IMG submission 193483) | Sheep rumen microbial communities from Palmerston North, Manawatu-Wanganui, New Zealand - 1742 DNA GHGhigh gp2 | ecosystem: Host-associated > Mammals > Digestive system > Stomach > Rumen...
CTGAAGTCCGCTTGGTAACTTCTTTACATTCTGTAATAAGAACTTACCATTCTCGAGTTTCACCTTCTCCTTACGATTCTTTTCTTCGTTCTTAACATACACAAAGTCAGACAGCGCATATTCTGCACACTTCAGCCACAGCTTCTTCTGTAGGTCTACATTGTCATAATGAAGTCGTATCTGATGTATGTCAACCTTTGCTATGTATCCCTCGTCCATTAGCTCCTTCGGGGTTACCTCCTGAATCTTGCTTCCTAATAGACTATGTAACACATATCGCGGTATGGTGTGTTCCTTAGGCAGTGTTCCTGTCATACCGAATACTATCTTCGCATCTCTCATGAAGGGTTGACTAATGATTGTCTTAGTCTGTGCTGCTGTTGCCCTATGTACCTCATCAACAAACACACAGTCGTAGTCATCATAGAAGTGTGGGTTATACTTCTTTGACTTCTTGTCAAGAAACTTAATGAGGCTTTGGAATGTTCCTATGGTGAGGTTTGATGATTCAACTAGCTTACCACCACCCCATACACACTCAGCGTTGAAGAATTCTGCATAATCACTAAAATCGTTATATCCTTGTTTTACTAAGTCAATACTTGGAACAATCATGAGGATCTTCTTCACACCTAAATATTCCATTGCGTATCTGAATATGATGTACGAGATTAAAGTCTTTCCCGCTCTCGTGGCAAGGACCGAGAGACTTTGTTTATATTGTAACACCTTATATGCAGCCTCATATTGATAGTCACGTGGTGTATACTTAAGATTCCATGAATCTACTATCTCCATGAATTCAACAAAGTCATGCGGTAAGTTTCTCTTAAAGTACTTTGTCTCTATACCGTCATATGCGATGTTGTTTGCCTTAAAGAACTCAACTATTGGTTGTGTCATACCGATAGGAGCATACCACAATTTAGTTCCATCCTTCTTAACATATTTCCAGATGAAGTCCTGTGTATATGGGATTCCCTTATATGTTGGTAAATAACATATAGGATCCACTAAGTTAATATATTTGATTAACTCACCAAGTCGTATCTCATCTTGCCTATCATCACACTTGATGAATACATAACGTTGGTCAGTATCTGTATATTTTAAATGTATCATGAGCTAAATCTATATAAAACATGAACGGCTAGAATATTACATGGCATCAATGATTAGAGGGTTTATGCCGTAATAATTCTAGGCCGTTCATGCAAATTTATAAGAACATAATTTATTAGTTCAAAAGATTATCTTGTGCCATTGGAGAAGAAAGTTTCAATTCATCAATGATAATGTTATGATGTGCTGCGATGTCGTATACTTTTTCAGTTACCTCAATATATTTTTCACGAAGCGGCTCCATGAACTTATTGATGTTAACAACTGCACACCATTCTTTATAGCCTGTGAACTGCAACTCACCAATTGTACGAAGCGTACTATCAAGTGTTGGATAATTGATTTCTGTAGGCTGTACGTCGGGATTCCAATATTCATAAAGCACTTTCATTCCGAGTGTGTACTGCCATTGGATAGTCTGCTTATCAAGAAACATTCTAATTCCATTTGCCACTTCCTTATAATTTTCTGAAGGAAGCTCAAACATTGTTTCTGCAGTCTCTTTATCAACTTCGTCGGCCTTTTTAATATATTCCTGCTCAAGTTCTGCAAGTTCTTCTCGTGTCATTGACTGACATTTTTCCTTAAATTCATCTAATTCTTTCTGTTTGTCTAGACTCATCTTCTTAAAGTTTTAATTTATAAATTTATATTTTATCATATGATATGGGTAAACAAAAGTGTACCCAATGTTATCGTTCCTATTACTATATAACATACTAATGTGCCCATCATTTTTTTAAATGATTTTGCCATTTCCTGTCTTCCATCTACATCGAAAATTATTAAATAATTATCTTGTGTTATTGGGCCAACATGCTCTATTTCCATGCTAATGTTGGAATATAGATTTTTCATATTAAATAGTTGTCCCATCAGGTTAAGTTGTCTATATAGCCATGTCTTAACATATTCATTATTATTAGTCCTATCTCCATCTATTTCTATAATAACATTATTAACGTTAAAGTTACCGTCAATATCAATATTAGGATTTATTACTCCATACAAACGGCCTAACCAGTCTTTATCAAGTTCTACATTAAGGTATTGCTTTACTAAGTACTTAAAATCATTTGCATAAAACACATCTTTAATTGCATTACGAACTTTTCTGTAATAACGCCAATTTTTTATAAAATCATAACAACGATATGTTAATCCGTATGTATATAACTTCGCCATGATATAAATTACACGATATAGATTACATCATTTTATTTTTAATATATAATTTAATATATAAAATTATATGCAATAAATTAAAATTTTTTAACAGAAAAAATGTATTTTTTATGAAAATTTTCTTATGAAAATATTAAATTTTTCTGTAAAATATATTATATTTAAATTACATTATAATGGATTATAACTAATAATAATATATTAATATATAAGAACATATGAAAACATTAACAAAATTATTGGAAGGGAAACAATTAGATGTACAAGAAAATGGCGTTAACTATATTGATGCAGAAAGTCTTAAGAAATATTTAAAAGTTGCAAAGAACTTTCTGTCAGATTCATCGCGTCTTATCATTAATTACATGATTAAGCATAACGATACGTATGTTGAGACGTTGGGCGGAAAAGACACTACTGAAAATTGTCTTGTATCATTTTATTCAAAGAAACGTCCTGCTGATGAAGAACTGCGAGAATTATATAACGCATTAAATGAATTAGCAAAGAAAAATAGATTATTAGAATTGCCAACATTACAAACTAAGGCGCAATTTAATGCCATTATCTCTGGGCAAGAAGCTCCAGATAGTATCATCTTAGATCTTAAAACAGAAGAAGGCCGTAATGAAGTAGCAAAAAAATATACAAAGCTTGTGAAGAAAATTGTTCATCAATGGATAGGAAAAGTGAATATGACTCCAGATGAAATAGAATCTGCTGCATGGGAAGGCTTTACCTTTGCGATGAATGCTTATGGAAAAAAGAAAAAATATAAAGATTCGGAAGATGAACATGCAGTTAAAACTTATACCTTTGGACAGTTTGCAGCATATATGATTCGTTTTGCTATTGCTGGTGAAGCAAACAACAGCTCACGATTAGTAAGATTACCGATATCAGCAATTAGTAAAGAAAAGAAAGAAAAAGGCACTATAGCAAAGAACAACACTGTAAGTGGTGATAAGAAAGTAGGTGGTGACGATGACGGTAATAAAACATTGTTTGATTTCGTTGGAGATAATGATACTGCTGAACGTGGCCTTGACCAGCAAGATCTTGATAAGTTGTGGAACGATGTTTATAAAATGCTTGAGAAAGAATTTGACAAAAAAGTCATTGAGGCATGGTATTCTGTTCTTGGATTGAATGGTAGAGAAAAATTAAAGAATAAAGAAGTTGCTGCACGTATAGGATGTAATCCATCATTAGTTTCATATTATTGTAATAACGTAAATACATACATTAAGAATAATCCAAGTATTATGCATAAGATGCGTGAAATTTATGATCTTATGAAAGAATGCTTGCATGATAGAGAACATGATGACGACATCATTGAAGAAGGCTTTAATGTTAATGATGAGATTAACAAAAATAAAAATAATGATGATGAATAAATGAAAACATTGGCTCAATACATACTTGAAGAACTTGAAGAGAAGACAATTGAAAATTTGACAGTAACATATAATACTGATAAGAAAGAAATATATATTAATTGTCCAGAGACATATCAGGAAGACGATATTCATCAGTACATAGATGATTTGTTGTTAGAACAGATGCCAAGCAATCAAGATATCGCAAAGAAGTATTTTAGAAATAATGTAAAATATATTAACGATGCATATTTTGAATATGATAGTTTTCAACGATATACTTATAAGAAAGATAATGTTGATATTGAATATGATTCGGAATTGGGAAAGGAAGTTAATGATGATGTAAAGATTGTTACATTTAAAATAACCAATTTACGATTTACTATGCTGTTTTCTAAATTTGAATTACAATTAACAAATGACGACATTGATGAAACATTAAGAATAATATTTTCTGCCTACGAAAGTAATGATTATAATGATAGTGATATAATTTTTAAATACGATTCATGCGAATATGATGAAGTATAATTTTTCATACAATGTCCTCTAATAATGTTAAAAATGTCAAATATATAATTTATCAAAAAGAATGCTAGATGTAAGTAGATGACAGTAGATGAACATCTAGATGATTTTATGTATTAACATTGATTTTAAAATTTTAACAAAAATTTACACATGAAAAGATGAAACGATTTTTTACAAAAAGAAATATATACATTGCATTATTTGCGATACTATATGCAACTGTTGCTCTTGTATCATTGATACATAGTTTCAGTTTCTTTGGTCTTGCAAATAATTCTGCGATGTCAATAATGCTTGGTACTGCATTTGAGATTGGTCAGGCTGCTGTATTGTTTGCTATATTGACTTCAAGTAAGGACAGAAGCAGAATTATGCCATGGGCACTTATGATATTATTAACATTAGTTCAGATTATTGGTAATGTGTTCAGTTCATATAAATACTTGATGCAGAATAATGTTGCAGATCTACATTATTTCAAGGAGCCTATATTTGTATGGACTGATTTGCCTGATAATGTAACAACCGTATTGGTAACGTACATAGTGGGTGCTATACTTCCTATTGTTGCCTTGTGCATGACCTCAATGATCGCAAACTATCTTGAAGATAATAATGAAGATAAAGAGGATAATACTGAAGAAGTGGTTGAGGAAGTAACTGAGCAGCCTGCAGTTGAAGAACCGGAGAATGAGATCCCAAAGGATGAATATAGTGAAAGTGATGTTGCAGATGAAGAAACTGAAGAAACAAAACCTGAGCAACAATCACACTTCATTAACATATAAAATTTTATACATAAATAAATGAAGGATTCCTGAATTATAATTCAAGAATCCTTTTTATATTTTTATTTATGGAATTTGGGCATCTGTTTTAACTTGACACACTGTTAAACGAAATAGTGATGTTGTTAAATTATCAGTATTGACTAACGACGAACTGTTAGTCTTTTTTGCTTTATATGTTAATTCTGAATCAGTAATCAAATTACCAGTTTGAGTAGTATTACGGTCATTTGTTAAGACTGGCGAATTATCAGCTGTTAATGATGTTGGAGTACCTGAACTTAATTTATATTGATGTGTAACAGTATTATTGTTAAGATTAAATGTTACTTTATGATATACCAACCCTGTCGGTATTATTACATTATATAATTTAACAAAATCACGAGCATCCATGTACTCATTTTGATTTTTTTTAATATTCATTATTTTTTAACCTTTAAATATATTTTTCTCTTGTAAAATGAATCTAGTGATCCTCCTGTTATTTGAGCATTTTCAAAACTAACAGTACTACCAATTACCATATTATACCATAATATGTCATTATCACAATGGGTTGAATCTAAATTTTTAAATTTGTTAAATGTATTATTACCTCTAAAGTTTTCAACATTACGACCTGTCATATTATCATAATTAATATTAATCATTGAATTTGGGTGTGATTCATTATAATCTTTTGCATTATTATAATATTCTAATATGGTTGCAACTATTATATCTATAATTTTATTATAACTAAGTGAGCCTTCCCCATTGTCAATTTCTGTATTTGATACATAACCTCTTAAATCATCAGTTGTTATACCATCTGAATAATTATGATTTATTGGAAAATAATCTTCATAATTTTTTATTACATCCTTAGCATTACATAAACCAAAAATTTTAAATTTTAAATTTTGTAAATTACCTATTTCATTAAACACACTTTGTCCTGCTATTATTTCTGGGTCAGAATTAGGAATATATTTTTTAATGTATACATTTGATTTATGTGAGCATGCATTATTATATAATGTATTTAATGTGCTACTGAATGTAAACGGTAATTGACGCATCATTAAAGATATAAATCCTTCTACATATAAAGTTGCCATTAATGGATCACTTGAATCATAAGATACATCATAATAATCCGGCATATTTGTATTAATATTTATAGTTAATAAACGTGTATCTATTGGTATAAATATATCATAATCATAATTAATAGTATTATTAATATTCCGTGACAAATTTAACCATATTAATATTTCAGGATGATAATTAAATCTTATTCCATCACTGATATTTAGGTCAATTTCTGGGAATCCAACTGTATATATATCTTTTACACGTTTATTTGTTGTTAAAAATGAATCATTTGATAATATTGTAGTTTCATGAATTACGTCTTCATTTGAATTATAAGGAAACGTTATTTTATGATGTACAAATCCTCCAGGAATTTGTAATTGTTTTAATTCTGTTCCTCCTGAACTTAACCCAATATGTTGTGATGTATCTTCATTAACAATCATAAAATATCCACCACCAAAATTTATAAATTTGGGATCATTCTCAGCAGGTATTACTTCACCACTTTGACCTTGGCCTTGATTATCATCAATTATAGTTGGTATAGGCATAATTATTTTAATATTTATATTTTTAAATGATTATTTAAACAGTTCCCGCTAATTGCCAGAGATAATTTCCAAAATCTCCTAATGCATAATCGTTTGTACTAAAATCACCATATACTTCTGTATCTATATATGTATAAAATTCCATTGTTATTGCACTATTGGATTTTTGAATAATTGGACCCCATGCTGTATTTGATGCAGCACCGGTATATGGAGAAATTGTTGTAGTTGATGTAGCATTGTTACCAGTTCCTTGCCACTGATATTTATATCCATATAATGTTACATCATCAGTTACATCAATATATTTATATTCTGACGATGGGCCTGTGATTTCTGTTATGATAATGTTCCAAGTTTTGCCAACACTTATACATTGATAGAATGTGTTTGCTTTTGGACAAATATATTTATAATAATCACTTTGTGGCGTTGCACTATATCCGCTTGAATTTTGTACTGTTGTTCCTGTACCTACAGAAATATACATATCCTCACCAACTACATTTGGGGTTGATGATATATAATAATTATTTTTACAACGTATTCTATACCTATAATCAGTTGTCGTAAATGTACTTAAAATATAAAATGTTTTTGTTGTTGTTCCATCAAGTTCTGGAAGAGTTACAACATGACTTTGATCATCATTATGATTATATATGTATGCAAAAGATCCGTCTCCTAATGATAAGGTATTTGCTGTAATGTCACCAGAAATATATGCGTTTTTCATATATGCTGTTCCACTTTGTCTAACGTTAAATGGAGCATATGTTAATGAATATCTTTCACTTCCTGGTGTTTCATCATGTATTTCTCCAGCAAAAATTCTTACAGGATCTGTTGAAGAAATATGAACGTCATCAGCACTATTTCCGGAATTATTACCTGTTGATATTATTGATGTTATTTCAGTACCATCTTTATCAATCATTTTAGGTGCACCACTTGTGATACCAGCAACAGGATACCCGTTTTGGTCAGTAGCAATCAAATCATGTGTAGAAAGTTGATTTACAAGTCCTTGGTCAGCATAAAGCAATCTTGTAGCAACAAATTCATATTGAGTAGCATCAACCCACATAGAATTAGTGATTCCATCTGATGTAGCAGGATGTTGATAATGAACATAAGAACTACCGGTACATAAATAACTATTTGACATACTAGAAGTTATATATGAACCTGTAATATTAGATTTAGGAGTATAATATTTTGTTTTTCCTGCATTTGTGCCTGTTGTCCAAGTATATGTTACAATATCTTTGTATAATGGTGATGTTCCATCATATTGTGGAGTTCCTGTATTCTTTTTATATTCACCATTTCCATAATATGTATTTTTATTATGAACATATTCACCACGCATTCTTACGATAGGACCGGTGAATCCCTGAGGACCAGTACCCCCCGATGAACCATCTCTTACCACAGGAATTGTTTCAACGTCAATATCAAATGTATTTGCACCATCGTTTGTTACAAGATAAAATACAATATCATTTGACCCTGATGCTTTTATAGTAACATCATTACCTATAGATGCAGTTTTTCGAGATAATGATCCTACAGTTGTTGGTCCTACACTATATTGTATTGATAAATTTTCCGGTAATGTTGAAGAAGTCAAATTTGTTATTGTATCACCATCATATTTTATTACACCAATATTAAATGTTGGATTTAACAACATACCATTTGATGCCAATGAAATTGCATTTGGACTAATAGCAAGTTCATAAGAAACACCATTTTGTCCATTACGTTGCCCAAATATTCTTAATGTTTTTGTGACCCAACATAAATGAGAATCATTTTTATAAATGTCAACAGCAAATGTTACATCAATTCCATTTTGTGGGATTGTTGCTTTATTTATACGAATATATATATAATGCTTATTGTTATTAAAATAATAACACCATCCTATTTTTCCATTGTCTGGCGTTGTGGTATGATTTGCTAATTGTGTTGTGACAAATGCACTATTTGATGGGTTTACAGATGATCCATTGGAAGTATCATAGACTATATTATTTATTTTTAAACTATTACTTGTATCAGTTGTTATTAAATTCAAAATTGTTGTTTTATATCCTGAATTAGATTTTCCTGTTGAATCAACTCCAAAATTCACTTGGTCATTTGTCCAGTCTAATTCAAATGATCCTGTACCAGGATCACCTTGAGGTCCTTTTTGTCCATATTTTGCCCATACCGTAGGTTCAGAAAATGGGAACCAAAGTTTTTTACCAACATATGAACCAATATTAATTCCATTTGTTAATGTTCCAAATTCACTCTTATTGTCATCAGTAACAGTTTTGTATTTTCGTGTACTAACATATTCATAAGAAAGACTTTCATTTACACCTGTTGGATCATCTGTCCATTTGAAATTATCGTTTTTCCATCCTATGATATTTTTTCCATATTCATTTTGTTGGAAACTATTCCACGCAGTTATGTCCTTGTTGTATGTATTTGGAACGGCAATAGTATCGGTGCTTGTGGTATTATTAGATATTGGTCTTTCAACGTCGGATACATGATATATGTATTCAACACCATCACCATCCTTACCAGTTTCTCCATAATGTGACCAGGCCTGTGGGATTGAGTATCTTGACCAATTTTCTCCGTCATATGTTCGTTGAGAAATATATTCCCATTGATATGTAGAATCTATTCCTGATGGATTATCTGTCCAAATTGTCCAATTTTTAGTACCCTTATATGAATCAGAAATCCAATCAGACTGATTAGTAACTGTCCAATATGATGGGTTTGCTCTATTATCAAAATTTGAATTATTTCTATTTGGAATGTATGGATTTGTTGTACCATTCCATGTTCCTGTTGCATTCCAATTTATTTGTTCACTTCCTTCTGGACGATAGTATATATATTCTATATATTTACCATCACGTCCATTTACACCATCAGATATTGCATATGTTACCTCCTCATCAATCAGACGAGATGTTCCTGACTCGGTATACCATAAACTATACTTAACCCATTCAAGGTCAGAGAAGTTTTCTCCAAGTATAACACTATTAACACCATTGCCTATGTATGTAACTGTACCAGTGGTCTTACCGTTTATTTTTTCTGTAACTTCTTCATCATCAATCTTACTTCCCTGCTGGGTTGGATCTTCAAGGTCAAGACCGCTTCCAGAATCAACTGCAGTGCCTCCGCCCTTTTCAACATCACCAGCAGAATCACCTCTTGTTGATAAACCTGAATCACTTGATGTTCCTGATGTGACATTCTTTGGAGTAACTGGGTTTGTTTGTTCTGATGATGCATAAAGTACATTAGTTAAATAACCCATTGTGAAGAAATTACCATTAGTATTATAAGTAGTCGTTAATTGTGAATAACTAATGATCTCTGCCATCTCTCCACCTCTTACGTGCTTAACCATTGGTGTTATTGATGTTGGTGTTGTATTACCTTGAGCATCAATCTTTATTTCAGAATTAGGAATGAACAATTCAAATGTTTCGGCAGGCTCACCATCCTTACCCCAGTGAAGTGTTGATACATTAACTGACTTATAATAATTTTTACCATTATATGTAATTTGGAATTGTATCTGTTGTGTATCGTTAATATAAATCTTGTCATCAGTTAAATTATCACCATCTTTTGTTTTAATATAGAAATAATAACCATTACTCCAACCTGATGTATTACCCACACCATAATTCTTAGGATCAGTTGTTTTTGTTAATGATGCATAATATGTATTAGGAGTAGTTGCATTGCTATTATCATGTTTGAAAATATATCCTAACTTATGGGTTCCGTTTACCACTATAGGATTATTAGTATATGTCAACTTATATTCAGTATATGATATAAGTTCATCACCACTATACAAATTAATCATTGTATATGTGAAGTTGTCACCCTTTATTGAGCTCTTACCATTATTTGTCCCAGATGTTTGTTTAGCATTTACTCCAAGTTGCAGATTATCATTTGTGAAGTCAAATACTAATCCTGAACCACCAGGATCACCTTGTGGCCCTTGTTCTCCATATTTTGCCCAAAGTGTTGGTTGATAATATGGTGACCAAAGTTTTTGATTATCATTTATTATATTTCTATTTCTATAAATATAGAAACATAAACGAGATATTTTTTCATTAGTATATGGTTTAGGATTTGTCCAACCATAATTTGGTGCAGAACCGCTCCAATATGCATTATATGCCGTCATAAATTGTTCTGCACAATGCAATAAAGTATTTTCATTATTGTTAGTTAAATGTTCAGATGATGCATAACTAATTAATGAAGAATATAAAGTTTTATAAGTTCCTAAATTTGCAGTTGATGTTAATAAATATCCGTAATATTTATTTAAATCTTCATCAGTATCATTGATGATATGATAAGTTGTAGAATTGTTTGAACCATCTTTTAAATATGGTAAGTTATATATTAATTTTCTAAAATTGTTGTTTGAAAATGTGCTATATTTTCTAATAGAAACATATTCATACTTATATTCATCATTAACTTCTTGAGGGTTATCTGTCCACCATGTATCTTGTCCTGAAACATCTAAAATATATTCTGATGTATTATAATTTGCAGATGTACACCACTGAATAGGATTATAATTATTATTTGGTGCATTATAATCTCTAGTATTTGTGGTAGAATAATAATCATCTGTCATTTTTCTATAAATATACTCAACGCCATCACCATCTTCTCCGGTATGTCCCCAGTTTGCCCATGGTTGTGGTGTGCCAAATGCTTGCCATCTGTCGTTTTCAGTAGCACTTGTTAAATATCTACGAGACACACGGAACTCATAAGAATATTCCTCAGAAACACCTTGTGGGTTATCAGTCCAATAACCGATTGCTAACTTATTTGTGTTATCAATAAATGAAACAGTTCCATTTGCAGTATATGTACTATTACTATTATTTTTATATCTTATCGATGATACATACTTAGTACTTGTTCCGCTTAATGTAATAAAATTATTATTAGTTATGAATGGATAATCATTATATTGATAATATGAAATGCTATTATTATCAACATAAGAACTTATGTTAGTTTTCCAATTACCTACATTATAATATTCACTAGTATTATTCTTAAAGAAATCTATATCATCTGTAAGTAAGTAAATATATTCTTCAGATTGGCTGTCAACACCATTAGCACCATCATATACTGCAGTTGCCTCCTCTTCATCCAACTGAATAGTATTTTCATTATTAATATAATTGCTTAATGATCCTGTCACAGAAATTACCGCAGGATTATATTTCAAATAGAATGTGTGCTTATTATATGTTGATGGCAATTCAAAATCGGAAATGTTATCAACACATGCAATCTGAGTTGATAAGTTAGCATTTTCTTGAGTATTACCATTAGTTGATATATAACATACAAATAATCCCTTATTCTTTGCATCAGCATTTGTTGTCAAAACACTTGTTGATGTGAATGAATTAAGAGTAATATGCATTCTCTCAAATCCTTCATTATCGGGTGTTCTATGTGGTGTTGTTGTACTTAAATTCAACTTATATATGTCGTCAATTGAAAGTTGTACACCTGATACTTTAAATGTTCTTGTGAATGATGTTCCTGATGGAATATCACCAATCTGTTCTAACGTTGTTGCCGTTAATACAACAATTAACACATTATTTAAGCTTCCCAATGGAAATTCCTGAGGAATACGGGCGCTTACAACATATTGACCATTTTCATTAGTTGTTATTTCTATAATATTAGAGCTGTTATATTCTACTGCAGTATCATTTGTTACAGATACAACATTAGTTTGATTCTCAAGAGATAATATTAAAGAATATTTTGATGTTTCCTGCGGAATACCATTATAATTTAATGATATTCTTGCATTATCTTGATATAGGTTATTTACTTTACCATGTTCGTCAATACCAACGGTTACATTATCATTATCTGTTTCAAGAACCATGTTTATTGAACGTCCATCCTCTGCATAATTTGACCAAAGTTTTGGATTACTGAATGATTTCCATTCTTTTGTAGTTACTGAACCGTTTACAAATCCTTTCTTACGAATGGCAACATATTCATATTTTTTATTAGTGTCTGAACCAACACCCTGTGGTTCATCAGTCCAACCTCTAAAAACATAACTATTAAGTGTGTTATCCCAGTTTCCTACATTTTCTATACACGGATAATCATCTTTCTGATAATCACCTGTATTACTATACCACCCACTTGGATTTTTACCATCGGTCCAAGTAATATTTTCTGGTGATGTTCCTGTTCTGTAATAAATATATTCAACACCATCACCATCTATACCATTCTCTCCAAATATGGACCATGGAAATGGTTGACTAAATGCTCCCCATGTTTTTTGACCACTTGGACCTGTTTTTCTACGATATGCACAGTATTCATAATGATTATTAGGACTAACTCCAACAGGATGATCTGTCCATTCATATTGAATATTGTCTGGACCTAAATAATCATCTTGTTGAGGATCCACATGATTTTCCTCATTTAATCCAATTGTTGGTTGAGGATCTGGTGAAACGGTTGACCATGTAGCAGGATTATCATCATCTTCAAATGTTGTAGCACCTGTACGTGAAGGACAACAGTATATGAACTCAAGATCATCACCATCCTTACCAGGTTCACCATCAGAACCACTTAAACAGATAGGTGTCGTCCAATATTCATTATCACCTACACCATTTTGTCCGTCAATATCCCAGTTAATGATGGCACCATCCTTACGCATACCCTGAATCATCCAAAGGTATTTATTAGTTCCTAATGGATTTCCTGGAGATTCTTTCCAATCTGACCCAGGCATATGTGTATTATCTAATGTTACATCAGGAGCATTGTCATTACTATTATACCATTGATATAACAAAACTGGTTGAATAGGACGTGCCTCTCCAGGAACACCATTAAGCATGAATGGTGTTGTCCAATTATCATCAGAATATTTTGCTTCCCAAGTATTATTATTTGATTCCCATGTAACCCTTCTTGATGTTTGCCAAACAAAGTCAGTGTTTACTGTGTTAGATGCATACGAGTTCCAATCAACCGTTGTACCATTTGCTGTAACTGAAAGTGTTGTGGCATCTGGAGACTGATTTGCAGGATTGTTATTTGTTAACCAATATGAACTATCTAATATTGAACTTGGGAATGATGTATAACGTGTTTGATAATAGTCCATAGGTTGTGGAATTGTTCCATCCTCACCCTTGATTTTTGTAATTACCCATGCTGACCAAGGATCTTGCGATGTTGCACGATTACGTTCAGCACGCCAAATCATATCTTCCCATGTTAAATCATTTGGTAAAGTAACATCTGTTGTTGGGTCAAACCAATCATCTGATGTGTCAATATTTTTAGTTGTTCTTGGACCTGTATTACTATCGTTAGAATATGGAGAAAATTCTACATCATATGTTGGTGTATCTGCAACAAGTGCTGGATCTGACCATTCACTATTATTATCATTGTTGAATGTAAATGTTCTAGATGATGACCAAACGGGACCTGTTTCATTTGGAATACCATCTGACCATCCAGTTGGAACAGGATTATTATATTCACCTCCAGTTGGTGCAGATGGTTTTGTATTACTTCTTTTAAAAACTGTTGATGTAAAATCTCCCTTTAATCCGACAGTTCCCTGCTCTCCTTTTATGCGAATTATAATCCAATCGTTCCAAACTCCATTGACACACGTTCTTTCTGCTCTCCAATACATTTTAGTCCAATCAGCTGATGGATCATTTGTTGGATCATACCAAATTTTATTAGTTACTGTTGAACCTGTTCCACTATTTGTATTATCTGGAATTGGAGGAGTAGTTTCTATACCATTATTATTTACATATTTATATGCAAATTCTACATCATATGTTTCCGTATCTGTCATCTGTCTTGGAGTTGTCCATTCCGCATCATTTGGATTAGTATCAGTAATGACAGCAGTAGTTGCCCAAAGTGTTTCATTACCTGCAGGAATACCATCAGACCAACATTTGAATTCTGTTCCGTTGTTATAACTTATTCTATTAAAATCAGTATGTTGTGCTGCATTTATATATGCATAAAGTTCATTAGGTAATCCTGTATTGTAATTTGCTCCATGAGCTGGAGTGTCTGGAGTATGAATTGATGAACGAACAAAGACTGTACTCTTAAAGTTGCCATTCAAACCACTCTCACCTGGCAAATATATTACAGTTCCATGAGGATCATGATAACCAACTAAGGTATTATCTAATTTTCTTACCTCATATATGGTTGACATAAATACATGAGGTGCAGCCTGTGGAATATTTTCTATTTGTCTTGCCCAGTTAATTGGAAGTGCATTATATGTTGTGTAATCGTCATATTTGTCATCAAGGGCGGTATCACCACTCCAAGTAATTGATGGTGGAGTAGTTGAATTACTTGATGTGTATATGGTAATCTGTGATGTTATGGTATTATTTTTTATGTTATCCCATACTTCTCCATCAGCAGTAGACTTTAAATCAAGTTGAGATTCTATATATGACAAAACATCACCTGTGTATGTGAATGTATGATCATACATCTTATATCCTTCCCAACTAATATTATATGCATTAAATAATGCATATTTTCCTTCCTCAGTTGGAGATATTTTTGCTGAATATAAAATTGAACCTCTTTTAAGTTTTGAACTATCAAAGTTAGTATCGTTAAAATTTGGCATTTTGTATAATAGGTATTATTTTATTAAAATTTAAAATTTAAAATTGTATATTCATTGTTCCACTAAATGAATTATCAGAACGATATACATGATATTGAACTGTGGTAGAATATTGATTTACTTTAATATGATTTGAATTTGTTGCGGGATCTCCTTCTTGCCAATTTTGTACATGTTCATGCCATCCACCAGCGGCTGCAGCTTTTGCTGTGCCAGAACCAAAATATATATTACCAATTGACACAGTTGTTGGCCAAATCATATACCAATATCCATCACCTGTGAATCCTTTTCCAAATATATCTGAAGTTGATAAACTATCTTTAAGATTATGGTAATTTAATGTTGATAATATGTTTGTACCATTATTACAGTTTGTAAATTCTAAGTTTGGATTAGTTGACCAACCTAAGAAATAACGTTTGCCTGTAAATTGTAATGTTATTGTTTTTTGTGCTGATGTTTTTCCATCAGATGCTGAACATGTTCTTGTAATTGTATTATTTCCATCTTGTGTAACTGTTATTTGTGTAGTCTTTCCAGATGTTGATACAGTTTCTGAACCTGACCATGTTGCAGTAACAATATTATTATTTGCGGTACATTTAAATATAAGATTGCTTGATGATGGAGTTGAATCAACTTCAAAACTTCCTCCACCGGAACTTGTTAAACTCATTGGAGTATATTGCTCAAATCCTAATTTTCCATTATTATCAATTATCAATGAATATTGTGTTCCAGAAATTGTTAAAGTATTATTTGTAGAATTTACTCCTATATAGCAATTTATAGAATTATCCTCTCCAATTGAAATATTATTACCAGGAATAAGATTTACTTCTGCATCTTCTAATCTTAAATCAATATAATCATATGAAAGATTCTTTATGTTTTCTGCTACATTATCAGTATAATCATACGCAAGATTCTTTATGTTTTCTGCAACAGAATCAGTATAGTCATAAGATAAATTTTTAATTATTAAATCTTTTGTTTCTATTGTGTTTATTAAATTATGTAAACTCCCATAACTGGTGTCATCTCTTACAAATCCCTTAAACCAATCAACAAATTCTATTACTGAATCTATTGCTTCAGAAACATATGCCGGAGTTGATGGGACGCCAAGAATTCTGCCTAATGTGTTACGAACATATTCTTCAAGTACGTCTGCTGTTATAATGCCATTTGTCAACATATCGGTATAAGCATATGTTGAATTATCAAATGGATTGGGATTATCATTTATTTCACTATATTGTGGAGTTATAATATATGAATATTCATTATTAGGATTACCATTATCTGGTGTTGCCTCAAATCTAATAAATGAATCTCGTGTATTGGCGATAAGATTACTAATAAATAACTCAAACAATCTTCTAAACTCAATTAATTCAGCGCTTCCAGCGTCTTGAAGATATTTAGTAATTTTATTAAGTTTTAGTTTATAATTTATGTATTTATTATAATTATTAATATATGTTGATGTAAGAAGATATGTGTTATCTAAAAATGTAGAATCAGTTCCATCAAGTATGCCTGATGGCTGTTCAAGGTCTGACACTCTTTTTACATTAACAAGATCACTTATTTTTGATATCTTATCAATAGTTAAAAATTTATCGTTTGCCATGTAAAAATCTATTTTATTATATATAAAATTATATATAAAAATATTTAGTGAAATTGAATTTTTTATGATTCATTTATATATTAACTATACAATTCAATTAATCATAATTTAATCATTATCTAAACATTTTACAAATGGCAAACGCAAATAAAGAAGTTCTGAGTTTTCATATTTACATGTGGAATATGTGGAGTAAAGTAGAATGCGGAATTATCTTCAATAAACCTGATGAGGATTGGAATTATTCACTTGGTGAACACATTTGGGATAAGTGGTGCAATTATTGCGATAAGGTTGGTGCCATCGCCGCACCTTCAATGATGGTCGCAAATCTTGATGAAACAAATCTCAATAAGATTATTGAAAGAGCTTGTAATTTTTATGTAGGACGTGCAAATAAAGTTTAACATTTAAATATATTAAATCATGGCAAAGAAGAAAAAAGAAGAACAAGAAAAACGATTAACAAAAGAGAACGCAAGACACATTCCACAGATCATTGACATCAGTGAGGACTGTACTATGACACTCGTCAATGAGAATCTTGAAAATGTAGGAACAGTTGTTGTAGTGAAGAACAAGATCTCACTGTATGATGGTGAGACTGAACCCAGGGAATTCAAGGACTTTGATGAACTGCTTGACTATGTGAATGATAACGATCTGAACTTCTTTAAGTTTCTTGATGCCGATCATCGCTGGCATGAGTACAACCCCAATCCTAAGAAGAAGAATGTTGGTGACTGCTCACTACGTGCTTACTGTGCAGCCTTCGGATGGACCTGGGAAGAGGCATTTGAGAAGTCGTCTGAGATTGCAAAGGACGAGGCACTTATGATGGATACCCATAAGACCTGTGAGAAGGTGATGGAAAGTGAGGGATATGTTCTTGACGAGGAGTTCAAGAAGTCAAAACGCAAGGACCTCACCGTCAATGAGTTTGCTCTTACACATCCCTACGGGACATACTTCTTGAACACCCACGGACATCTGCTATGCGTTAAGGATGGTGAATACTGGGATTCTTGGGACAGTGGTAAGAAGAAAGTGCGAAGGATCTACATCAAGAAGTAATATGAGGGTGCTTCGGCGCCCTTTTTATTTTTAATTTTGTGTATACATAATATATTTTTAAATATACATAAAAAATATTTTACATAATAATGAAAAGTTTATCACAATATGTTTTTGAGGCTTTAGGGGATTATATGATTACTGAAGCATTCAATAGTAAAACAATATCTAAGTTGTTTCAACAACAAAAAAAATCAAATTATGAAGAGGCGTTGTTTTTTATAAATCCTAATATGTCAATGTCTGACTTAGAGGATGTTATATATACAGGAACTGTTCCAGAAAAAGATCCTTTTAAATTTTATAAAGATGTGGTGTTTAAAGAATATTATGAATATAAACCCTCATTAGAAAAAGATGGTAATGATTTAATATTTGTAATTCAAAAAGTATCTGATGATGATTTAGAAAAACCCATATCATTTAAAGATTATGAAACTGATGATTTAACAAGTACCACTGAAAAATTAATAAAGAATAAAAAATTAGCTATAATTTTTTATGATTCAAACAATAAAGAAAATTCAAAAGTATTTATTATAAAGGATTCTTCTAAAGATAATATTGAAAAAATATATAAGGATGGTTTTTCAAAGGTCATTTCTAAAAATCTTGAATATAGAAAAAACGATTTATCTCGATGGCGTAGCAGTGAAACAATAACAAAACGTTGGAATGAATTAGTTGACAAATATGCTAAAATTATTGAAAAAAAATATTCAGGTATTGTAAAATCAATTGATGCATGGTGCAAATCATTGGGAATAAAATCAGATAATTTATTTAAAAAATTATTTAACAAAGATAATGATACAAATGTAGATAATATTGTATTAACAGCAACAGCATTAGCAATAAACGATGTTTGTTTTATAAACAACTCTACTGATGATATGAAAAAACAAAGAATAGAATTTTTTATAAAAAAATATGGAGATTCAGACTATGTTAAATTTTTAAAATATTTAGCAGAACAAGATGATATTAAAAAAGTAGAGAAAATTGCTAATAAATTTGACGGATCAAGATAAAGAAAATAAGATAAATAATATTTTTATATATACATTAAGGTATATATATGATTTATTGAACTCGACATAGGTGAACTCAATTTTTTATTGGGTTCACTTTCTTTATATATAACTTAACAAATATATTGTTACATTTCCACCATGAAACACCATGACGAATATGAACGGAAAACAATTAAACAAAAACTGGAGAGTTCTATTAAAAAATATATCAAGTTAAACAGAAAAAAGAACTCAATAGAGAGCGAGATGGAAAATCTCGAGAGGGACATACAAAAATATAAATTATCATATCAAGAAGCAGTATAGAGGAAAACAATAAAAATTAATATATTTATTAATATATTTATAGGAACTCAATTTGAATATTGGGTTCCTTCTTTTATATATTAATATAAAAATTATAAACTTTAAGATTATGAAATTTGTATTATATTGTGAAATTCCTGACGTTAAAAAAGATCAGTTAAAGAATTGTGTGAATATGATTGAAAGAATTACTCCAATAAAAGTAAATAACACATTTGTTACTGAGGATGACATTGAATATGTACCCACTGATAATCACAACAAAGTTATTCATGATAGGCGTACACCACATATCAGTCGTCCTACAAATATAGATCCTAATCGCGGTTGGGAAGAATATGACAAAATATCTAATATGCCTACATTATGAAAGAATTTAGTGAAGATATACAAAAATTATTAGAGGAAAGATTCCCAGGCAGAAATATATATGAAATGGACCTTGATGAACTAAAGGAGTTCAAGGAAGAAGTTATTGATTTGAGACATGAATATGCCTTACTTGAGAATGCATATAAGGTATGTGCCAATGCAGGGTATGGGTCTTCAGCAAATGAACATTTTTATTTCTTCTTACCGAAGCTTGCATCAGACATCACTGGTGAATGCCGTAATCTTACTCATACGATGTGGGATGATTTGGAAACATTCTTTCATGAAACGTTATGGGAACGTAAGGATGTACAGCAGCAGTTTGGATTTGAGCTTGATGAATCAAAACATGATTGGTATAGGGAACAACCTATAAGTGTATATTCTGATACTGATTCGGTGTATACTACTTATGGATCATTATTTGATGCAATGACTCCAGAAACAGCAGCAAAGTTTGATACTGATGAAAAGAAGATTCAATTTATTCTTAAGTTTAACAAAGAGTTTCTTGACAAACAGAATACGGAATGGTGTGAGAACATATTTAACCCTCGTCATGGAAACAGTATTCATGAGTTTGAGCTTGAAACAATTTCACGGGCACAGATTAATCTTAAGAAGAAAAATTATCTTAAGGCATATGCATATAGTAAGGGTAAGTTCTTCAATCCATATAAATTATCAGCCACAGGAATTGAGCTTATCAGATCATCATCACCTGGGTTTTGTAGAGAAAAACTACCGGAAGTATTAAATAAACTAATGTTTGAACTAAATTCACACAACAAAGAAGAGTTCACAATGGAATTCATCGATACGATGCAGAATCTTCGTAAGGAATTTTATATGGCTGACATTGAATATATTTCACAATCAGTGAATATAGGTAATTATAAAAAGTTCGTTATTGATGATACAGATGAACTTAAGTTTGAGAAAGGGTGTCCAACATCAGTACATGCAATTGCAAGATATAATTATTTAGCACATAAACATGGTCAAGATAATTTAATCACACGGTCAGGCAAGATTAAATATTATAATATATTAATGCCAAATAGACAATCAGGATTCTTTGGGTATCCGAGTGGTATGCTTCCGGAGTGGGCACCACCAATGAATAAGATTGTTCAATGGGAAAAGAATGTAATTAATCCAATTAACAGATTCTTAGAGGTAATGGGAATACCATTATTATTACCGAGTGAGGCTCAACAGATGACTTTGTTTGGATAACGATTTTGAATAATGATTATTATATATAAAATAAGGGAACATTTAAGTGTTCCCTTTATTATTTTTTAATATTTAATTAATATGTAATTATTTATCCTGTCGTTGTTTGATATTGTCAATCATATATGACTGCTGCATATTAATATTATTGTCATTATCATGTTCCCAGTTCAATAATATTCTTACTGCCTCAGATACCATATATTCTGCAGTCTTTACAGGAACATTCTGTCCTAACTGATATGTTATTCTTCCAGCATATTTTTCATCAACCCCTAATTCAAAGTCATGAGGCATTCCCATTAATTCCATATTCTCCCGAATATTAATAAGACGATTTTCGTAAGGATGAATAGTGTTCTCAATGTTACGGAACATTACTGCTGGACATGTGTCAATTGACATCTTTGGTGTGAACATAAAGAATCCCATACCATGATTATACTTATATTCTACATCATTAATCTTACGATGCCATGCTGCCTTTTGTTTATCATTTAAATCATACTCGTCGGTAAATTCACGAAATTTGTCAAACATATTTTGTGAACATAATTCTCCAACTAAATCCTTCTTATGCATCTTATCACGCCAATCTTCTCCATATTCTTTCAGGAAGAAGTCCATAAGAATAGTTGAATAATATCTCCACGGGGATTCTTCATACTTAAGTCCCTTTGGAATAGCCTTAAAGTAATCAGTTGCAGAAATATGTTCATTAACAAAATTGATTATATGCGCTATATCATCCTCATGTTGTTTCTTGAAGAAGAACACAAATGTGCGAGGACGACGCTGACAGTTCTTATGAAGCTGAGTATCTGTCTTAAAATATGTTACGGTATAACCATATTTTTCTGCAAGATTGTTAAACCAGTTACGAAGCGGTTCACCCTTAGGAGTATATAATGCAGGTGCATTCTCAAAGAGATATATCTTTGGCTGAAGCTGAGATAATGTATATTCTGCAATAAACTTCATATTACAATTCTTTACATTCTTTACCTCTTCACCAAATGTTGACACTGTGCTAAGCCCTGAACAGATAGGTACTGCAACTACAAGATCCAAATCAGAATCACATTCATATAAATTGATTAGATTACCTTCTTCATCAACAATTTCCTGATTCATATTATCATCACCATCAAACATAGCTCGATTGTTAAACATATAATATGCAGGCATACGGTTATGTTTCTTTAAATATTGTGTGAGATTATATTCATTACCACATCCTACAATCTCATCATCTTTATTCTTCTTAAAGTCATTTAACCCCTTAAATGATAAAATGAATTCTGCAGGATGGCCTATCGCATTCTCTGCTCCAAAATACATACCGCCAGTCAATGGCTGTATTGCTGCCCATTTAATTTCTTCTTTAGTCATATATTTTCTTATTATATTATTTATTGTTTTAAATGTTTATATGAAATGTTAACATTCCAAATGTTTATATGAAATGTTAACATTCCAAATGTTTATAATGTCTCTCATACACATGTAACGATCCACAGTTATATTCAATAGGTTTCTTCTCACCCATCACAACACCGTTATCAGTAAGATCATTATATAACTTATCATATACATATTTATGCCACTGTAGATCATTATTAAATCCAAATACTGCATCACAACTTCTTTGATAAACTATATATTTTAATTCATAAACTTCAATATCATTCTCTGGGTGTTCAATCTTATTTAAGAAACAATGAACATAATGGGTACACATGAAATCTCTCATATTATCTTTACACCAGTCTTCTTGCATTGACGGTCTTGTATATATCATTACTGCCTGACGAGTACAATAATTTCTTAATAACGAATTAAGACAATGTTTATATTGGTAACCATTATCAGGACTGAATATACACCATCCATAGTTTGAATTGATATATCCAAGTGGTGTTGATACATCTTTCCAAATTTTTGGAGCACCTTCAGGAATATCATTTACATTTAATGACATTGATTCATACCATTCAATCTCACGTTTAGCATAATTATAATTTGGCTCACGAATTATATAATCCTTATCTGCAATGAAATGAACATTCTGAAGTTCAATAGTATTATTTCTAAATTCTTTATTTAAATACTTTTCTTTAAATTCATTATATATGTCAGATGTAGTTTTCATATCATAAAAAATAAAAATTTATAATATAATATATAAATGAATGATAATACTATTAAAATATTTTTATATATATTTAACATATTTTTATAATTTAGATGGCAAAAAAGATTAAATTACGTGATAAGACTGGTGAACAACTTATTCCTGTAACTCGTTCAACTACTGTTGAGATGAATGACGGGGTAACCTTACAAACAGCATATGAAGGTATAAACTTATCACATTATACAAAAGCAGAGATTGATGCCGCAGGTTATTTGCAGTCATTCACTGAGTCAGATCCTACTGTTCCAAGTCATGTAAAGAACATTACTCAACAAGATATAATAAATTGGAACAATAAATTAGATTCATTTACTGAGACTGACCCAAGTATTTCATCATACTTAAGAGCCATTACACAACAAGATATAAATAACTGGAATAATAAATTAGATTCATTTTCTGAAACAGATCCAACTGTTCCTGCACATGTTAAATCTATAACACAACAAAATATTACAGATTGGAATGCTAAATTAGATTCTGAAACACAACTTAGTAAGGGTACAACTACTGGGTCAGGTAATGCAGTAACTGATATATCTGTTTCTAATCATCAGATAACACTTACAAAAGGCTCAACATTTCTTACATCACATCAGAACATAAAGACTATAAATAATCAGACAATAACTGGTACAGGTAATGTTACGATTAATGAACTTCCAACAGTAACTTCAACAGATAATGGCAAGATATTGCAAGTAGTGAATGGACAATGGCAACTTGTAACACCACTAAATCTATATAGTGGAACAGGAGCACCAAATAATTCACAAGGAAATAACGGTGACCTTTATATGCAAATTTAATCAAAAATTTTAATAAAATTATGGCTAATTATATAAAGGTAAATAATCAGTATAGAGAAATACAATCCATTTATAAGAAAATAAGTGGAACATGGACCATTGTCAATGATATACAAAATGTATTTGACAATACACTATATTTTTATGACCCAACATCAATTGACATAAGTGCTACATTACAAATTATTGGTGAATCGCAATATACAGGTAAGTCATTCATATTATCTGCAAAATATGGAGATAGAACCGTATATCCAACTTGGAGTATAACAGCAGGTTCACAATATGCATCAATAAACAATAACGGTAAGGTAACTATAAATTCTGGAGTACAGAATCAGAATATAACAGTTTCTGCATCATGGACAAACAGTATGAATGAAACATATACAGAAACAAAAACAATAACTATTTCATATGATAATGAACTCGCTATTGATGGAGCATCAACTATGACAGGTACCACGGGTAATGTCATCGCAAGATATAATGGAAATGTTGTAACGCCTACTTGGGTAATTACATCAGGAAATCAATATGCGACGATTGATAACACAGGCGCCATCAGTATCGTGTCATCAGGCACGATAATAGTTTCTGCGACATATTCAGTATATACAACCACAAAGACTATAGAACTTATTTATGAAGCTAACACATCAACCGAAACCGTCGTAGATCCTGACACAGGTACAACTACTACAACTACTACAACGACTACGCAAAATCAAGATGGTTCAACAAGTACTTCATCTACTACAATTACAACAAATGAAGATGGTTCAAGTTCTGAAACTGTAACTAATACTACAGAAAATCAGGATGGTTCATCAACATCAACTTCTACAACCACAAGTTCAGACGGTTCATCAAGCCAGAATGAAACAATCGTGAATACTGATGGTTCATCAACATCACAAACGACTACGCAAAATGCAGATGGTACTTCGCAACAATCACAAACTGATACTGCTGCGGATGGTTCGTCAACAAATACTACAACGAATTATAATGAGAATGGTGACCCAACATCAGGAAGCAACAACACAACTGATGTTGAAGGTAACTCTAACACGCAAGAGGTTGAATATGATGAAAATGGTGATCCAACAGTTACAGGATATACTATTGATACTACAGGTAATACAAGTAGCAATGGTGAGGAGGTTAATGGTGGTGATGGCATTAATACTGAATTTGTTCCATTCCAATTTGCAAATGACGGATTCATATTGCACTTCAGATTCGAGACCACTGCAGCAATGCAACCAAGACCACCTGTTGTTGCTGATACTGAGGATAACAGTAATAATTATTTATATACAATATTGGGTGCTAAGGCAACAAAAAAGATTGGTAACAAGTGGCCTGGATTTGAAATACGATGGGCAGTTGCAAAGAATGGTAATGGGCAGTCTGGTACTATTCAACTTAACACAACACTTGCAGGTGAATCATCTACTGATAGAAGAACATTGACTGGTTCAAATAATATTTATGACGTGACTATCACATATGATCCTAACAAGAAACTTCCCGGAACTGTTTATATATACAATTCATGGGATAATATATCAAATAGTGCATTGAAACAGGCAAATAAGAAGATTGATGATAATTTAGATCTTGACTTGACAATCGGTTATTCACTTGATGGAAATGGAAATCAAATTCGTCATGCAGGTGTGATAGTACTTGAATTTAGTGTAACGAAAATATAATTTTAATTAAACTATGTATACTCCGCAAAGTTGGTCAGAACTTAAGACAATATTACAAGAACGAAGAATAAAACAAGGTGTAGGATCTAAACAGAATCCTATAAATCTTAATGATATTGATGTAAGTAATGTTACTGATATGTCTATGTTGTTCACAGGAAGAACACAGTTTGCATACATTGATATTTCTGAATGGAATATGTCAAATGTTACTGTTACTAATAGAATGTTTGCTGGCTGTAAATTGTTAATGTCAATAGGTGACATATCAAACTGGGATATATCTAATATTACTATCATGAAGGATATGTTCAAGAGTTGTAATGTTGACATTATTCCTGATTGGTATGATATAACAACTCATGATAGAAAAGTTTCTACTGATAATTTAATGATGATTGAGGATGTTATACTATAATGATGATTATTTAAAATCATATTGTTTATCATAATTAATAGATTTTTTTAAAATCTTTAATTTTTTTAAATTTTTTGAATTAAAACATTTTTAAAAAATATTTAAATTTTTTGAATTAAAACATTTTTAAAAAATCTTTGAATTTTTTGAATTAAAACATTTTTAAAAAATCTTTGAATTTTTTTGAATTAAAACATTTTTAAAAAAATCTTTGAATTTTTTAAATTATTTTTCTATAATTATTATATTATTAATATATAACATTAATAAACGATATAAAATGAACAAAATTATGCGACATATTAGTTTTTGTAGTTGGTGCTTTGATAGCATTAATGCAGGCGATATGGAAGTATAATTTTGATATGATAGAATATTTTTACGCAATATTTACATTTATACTTCAGAAACCTGCATGAAAATGTGGGTTTCTTTTTTATATATATTATATAAATATGGAGTTATTGGTGTAGTAGTTAACATAACAGATTGTGGTTCTGTTGTCACGGGTGCGATTCCCGTATAACTCCCAAACATATGTCCCATTGCCAGAGTAGACTATTGGGCAGGTCTGCAAAACCTGTATTCGTTGGTGCAAATCCAACATGGGACTCAAAATGCATCGTTAGTTTAATTGGTAAAATGCAGAACTCCAAATTCTGAAGATGTATGTTCGAATCGTACACGATGTGCTAAATTGGGCATTAGATTAGTTGGTGAAATCACGTGACTGATATTCATGAGATCGTTGGTTCGAGTCCAACATGCCCAACAAAGCCTGTGTGACAGAGGTAGTCTATGTGATGGACTGAAAATCCATTTAAATCCGTGCAACTCGGGTCGCAGGCACACAACATAATTGGAAATTCGTTTTTCCAAATTTTTTGGAAATAGCAACCTGTGAGGAATAGGGACTGCCTGCTAAGCAGATCGTTCACTTCGGTGAATAGGGGTCGGAACCCTGCATTTCCGCAATCATTTGGAGTTGATTCATATGAATCAATTCCATTTTTTATTTTTAAATATAGATATATATTATTTTATACAACATATGAAAAGACTAAGACTATTTGAGACTGAATCTCAGTATGAAACTGCTAAGGGGGAGTTTGAATACCCCACTGTAAGTTATGTAGAAGATACTGATACGGTGCATTATATGGAAAAACCTGATCCTAGTAAAGAGTATCTTACATTTGAAGCATTAGAGAATGGCACATTTACATATATGATTTGTTATGGAGATGATTCAGAAGGTGAAACCACTGTATATGCAAGAGCTAAACTACAATACTCATTTAACGGAGAAGATTGGTTTGATTGGGCTAGACCACACGAGACATCTGAATCTATCACTGTTTTAGCAAATCAAAAATTATATGTAAGAGGTTATACTCAATCAATTAACGATTTTTACGGCACTATAAAATTTAGTAGCACTTGTAGATTTAATGTATGTGGATTATTATCATCATTGTTATATGGATATGATTATGCAGATGAAGATTTTATATGGACAAAACAACCTATTAAACGCGGACATTTTTCTAGTTTATTCATTAATTGTGATAAATTAATTTCTGCTGAAAATTTAATATTACCACAAGAATTGGCACAGGGTTGTTATTGTGCTATGTTCCAAGGTTGTACTTCATTAACCACAGTGCCAGAGCTTCCTGCTACTGCTATTACATTAGCAACTCAGTGTTATGATAGTATGTTCTATGGTTGTACCTCATTAACAACAGCACCTGAGTTACCTGCTACTACATTGGCAACTTATTGTTATCAGAGTATGTTCTTTGGTTGCACTGCATTGACAACTGCACCTGTGTTACCTGCCACTATATTGACAATTGGTTGTTATAATAGTATGTTCAAAGGTTGCACTGCATTAACAACAGCACCTGAGTTACCTGCAACAACTTTAGCCGATACTTGTTATGCAAATATGTTTAACGGGTGCACTGCATTGACAACTGCACCTGTGTTACCTGCCACTTCATTGTATAAATGTTATGGGTGTTATAATAATATGTTCCAAGGTTGTTCTAACCTCAATTACATCAAGGCAATGTTCACAACATCACCTTCAACTTCAGAATATACATATAATTGGGTAAGCGGTGTAGCAGCAACAGGAACATTCGTTAAGAACAGTGCTGCACCATGGAATGCAACAGGTGTAAATACAGGTGTAAATGGTGTACCATCAGGTTGGACTGTACAGACAGCAAGTGCATAAATTTAATTATATAAATCATTTTTATACAATTTTTATACAACATATGAAATTATATAAATCATCATTTTATACAATATATGAAAAGACTAAGACTATTTGAGACTGAGTCTCAGTATGAAACTGCTAAGGGGGAGTTTGAATACCCCACTGTAAGTTATGTAGAAGATACTGATACGGTGCATTATATGGAAAAACCTCATGACTATAGTAAAGAGTATCTTACGTTTGAAGCATTGGAGAGTGGTACGATATCCTTCAATATTTGGAAATCAATGGGCACTGACATGATAACCTCAATAAGTTACTCTACAGATAACGGGCAAACATGGACTACCACCAACAATACAGATAACAAATCAGAACATCTCGTCATTAATGTCAATGTAAACCAGGGTGACAAGGTGTTGTGGAAAGGTATCGCAACACAAACTGGGTATAAAGACGAGGATGATTATGGCGACTATGTAGGTTCATTCTTCTCATCAGACTGCGAATTTAATGCATATGGCAACGTTATGTCTCTACTTTATGGGGATAATTTCTACAACAATAAAAACCTGGGTAATACTGACGGCACATTTGCATATCTGTTTAGCGACTATGACGGAGAAAAAACTTGCGAAGTTGTATCTGCACAAAACCTTATGTTACCTGCAACTACATTGACAGAACGTTGTTATTCTGGTATGTTCAACGGTTGTACGTCATTAACCACAGCACCTGTACTTCCTGCTACTACATTGGCAGATTATTGTTATTCTGATATGTTCCTTGGTTGTACATCATTAACGACAGCACCGGAATTACCCGCTACCACATTGGCAACTTGGTGTTATTCTAATATGTTCAATAGTTGCACATCATTAACCACAGCACCTGAATTACCCGCTACCACATTGACAGATTATTGTTATGATAGAATGTTCATTGCTTGTACCTCATTAACAACTGCACCTTCGATATTACCTGCTACTACATTGACACAGTATTGTTACAATTGTATGTTCTCTGACTGTACTTCATTGACAGCGGCACCGGAACTACCAGCTACTACGTTGGAAGAAGATTGCTACAGTGAAATGTTTAAAGGGTGTACTTCATTAACAGTAGCACCAGTATTGCCCGCAACAACATTAGCAGCCCAGTGTTATGACAGTATGTTCAGTGGTTGTACTGCATTGACAACAGCACCTGTGTTACATGTTACTACTTTGGCAGATAGTTGTTACTATCAAATGTTCGAAGGTTGTACTTCATTGACAACAGCACCAGAACTTCCAGCAACTACATTGGCAAATTATTGTTATTATAGTATGTTCAATGGTTGTTCATCATTGACAACCGCACCTGTATTACCAGCAACAACATTGACAGAGGGTTGTTATCAAGGTATGTTCCAAAATTGTACCTCATTGACCACAGCGCCAGAACTGCCTGCTACAACATTGGCAACTTATTGTTATTATGATATGTTCCTTGGTTGCACCTCATTAACCACGGCACCAGAACTACCCGCAACCACATTAGTAAATGGTTGTTATTATTATATGTTCCAAGGTTGTACTTCATTAACCACAGCGCCAGAATTACCTGCAACAACATTGGTAAGTAATTGTTATCAAAGTATGTTCTATGGTTGTACGTCATTAACCACAGCACCAGAACTTCCTGCTACTACATTGACAAGTAGTTGTTATAACTATATGTTCTGTGGTTGTTCTAGACTTAATTACATCAAGGCCATGTTCACAACAACACCTTCAACTTCATATACAAGCAATTGGGTTTATGGCGTAGCTTCAACAGGAACATTCGTTAAAAATAGTGCTGCAGAATGGAATGTAAGTGGTGTTAATGGCATTCCAACTGGGTGGACAGTGGAAACAGCAAGTGCATAAATTTAATTATATAAATCATTATTTTATACAATATATGAAATTATATAAATCATTATTTTATACAATATATGAAATTATATAAATCATCATTTTATACAACATATGAAATATCTAAGACTATTTGAGACTGAGTCTCAGTATGAAACTGCTAAGGGAGAGTTTGAATACCCTACTGTGTCCTATGCAGAGGACATTGATATAGTGCATTATATGACACTTCGAGATAAATACGCGAGAGAATACCTCACATTTGAAGCTCTGGAGAGTGGAACATTTTCATTTAGATTTATTGGATATGACTTAAACAATAATAATTATGACTTATTTTCTTATAGTTTAGATAATGGGGAAACATGGTCACATCACAATGTTGGTGAGGAATATTATGAAGGTATAGATAGTGGTACAATTAATCCAGATGAAGAAAATCCTGCATTGGTTATAACAACACCAACAGTATTAGCGGGAAGCAAATTATTACTTAAGGGATATGGACGTTATTTCACACAATATGAAAATTTTGTTGATTCTACATGTGATTTTAATGTTAGTGGTAATATTTATACATTGATGCGTGGTGAACAGTTGGTAGATGATGAAATTATAGAAGATAATATAGAAGATGATGAGAATTATGATTATTCTTATATGTTCTATAATTGTACACATGTTGTGTCTGCAGAAAATTTATATTTATCAAAATTGACCAACAAAATAAAATATACACGTATGTTTTATGGCTGTACAAAATTGACAACTGCACCTAAGTTACCTATTGTGGATACATTAGTAGGTGGTTGTTATAGTGACATGTTCCGTGGTTGTACATCATTAACCACAGCACCTGAGTTACCTGCTACTACATTGGCAGGTAGTTGTTATAGTGGTATGTTCAATGGCTGCACTGCATTAACAACAGCACCTGAGTTACCTGCTACCACATTGGCAAGTGATTGTTATCGTGACATGTTTAATGGTTGCACAGCATTAACTACAGCACCAGAACTGCCAGCTACCACATTAGTAACTAGATGTTATTATCAAATGTTCTATGGTTGTACATCATTAACCACAGCACCAGAGTTACCTGCTACTACATTGGTAAATCAATGTTATTATCAAATGTTCTATGGCTGTTCAAAGCTTAATTACATCAAGGCAATGTTCACAACAACACCTTCAACAACATATACAAAATACTGGGTAAATAGTGTAGCTTCAACAGGTACATTCGTGAAGAACATCGCAGCAACTTGGACAACTACTGGCATTAACGCAGTTCCAACTAGATGGACTGTTGAGACAGCAAGTGCATAAACATACTTACAACCTCTTAGTCTTATCATCTCTGTATCTCACGATACCAATAAATCAAAAAAATCAAAAAAGCGTTCATATCGGACGCTTTTCTTATATTTTCTTATATTTCTTATATAACTAAAGCTAAAAATATTTAAATATCATTAAATATCATTATTTGTAACCCCCCGTATTTTCATAATCATTTGGAGTTGATTCATACGAATTGATTCCATTTTTATTTTTAAATATATTATAAACTAAATATATAAACAACAATATTATGACATTATTAAAATTAGGAAGTAAAGGTGATGAGGTTAAGATAGTTCAAAAGAAGTTAGGCTTAACTGTTGATGGTGTATTTGGTCCAAAGACAGAAGCTGCTGTAAGAGAATTTCAGAAAAAATATGGAGTATATCCTGATGGTATGGTTGGGCCTAAGACTTGGCCACTTATACAAGCTACATCAGATAATAGTCTTAATACAATAAATAGTAAGCAGGTGGATCCTTCCGTAGTATATGCTCCACTTAAATGTTGTATTTCTAAATATGCAAATAGACAAATTAAGTATATAGCAATTCATTATACTGCAGGGGCAAGTTCAGCTCCAGGCCGAGCTATTAACATGAGATATTCTTGGGAGAAGACAAAAAGAGCATCTGCAGATTTTGGTGTTGACGATAGGGACATGGTCCAATTCAACCCAGATCTTAAGAACTATTATTGTTGGTCTGTTGGAGACAAGAAGAATACTGCTGGAGGTGGTGCTCAACTTTATGGAAAGGCAACAAATCGTAACACTATCTCAATTGAGATCTGTTCAAATCTTAAGAAGGGGTATAGCGCAAGCAAGGTAAACCATGAAGGATGGTATTATACAGAAGCTGCACTTAATAATGCTGTTAAGCTTGTTAAGATTCTTATGAAGAAATTCAATATTGATATTGACCATGTTGTTCGTCATTATGATATCTCTGGAAAGATCTGTCCAGGAATCAAGGGATGGAATAATTACACACTATATGATGCCAATGGTAAAAAAATTAGACAGAATGATAGTAGTGAATGGATAAAGTTCAAAGAAAGATTGAAATAAAATATTATTAATATATAACGAAAAACAATATTAAATATAATATGAAACATTTACGTGAATATGCATTAGAATATATTCTTGAGAAGAAAACTAAATTAAGTGATAAAGAAAATTTTTCTCAGGAAGATTTAAAGATGATACATAACTTTATGTCTAACTTAGATTCAGATGAGTCACTTGCTGATTATGTTGACCAATTAAATAAGATGCTTGCTGATAAGGACGCTAAACAAATTCTTATTAAGGCATTTGGAAAGGCAAAACATGGATATAAATTCAAGGCACGTGGTAATAAGTTACAGGCAATTGCCGTAAAGAAACTTCATCCAACACAATCAGAAATTGATATTGATAAGTCATTAGGTTTTCCATTCAAACATGGTGTTGAAGTTGCAAAGGAGAACGGTGAAAGATATTATGGAAGTAAACCAGTAAGTATGCCATTTCCATTGATTACATTTAATGGTGAATATATTCTTGATGGTCATCATCGTTGGTCACAGACATATGCATTCAATAAGGATGCTAAGATGATGTGTCTTGATATAATTATATCTCCAAAGTCTGACATTAAGAAGATTCACGAGCAGGACATGCTTAAGATTACCCAGGGTGTTCTTGCTGCTAAACGTGCAGAGGATGGGCAGAACGGTGGTAAAATTCCTAAGTCTTCAGTAGAAGGTGCAAACTTATTCAAGATGGATGAGAAACAAATCAGGAATAAGGTAAATGAATATATTAAGATTGATAATGGCAAACCTGCACAAGAACTCGCTAAGGCTGCTAAGCTAAAGAATGTTAATCAATTCACAGATTTATTAACAGATAATTTGTTAGATCTTCAAAAAGAAAATAAATATTATGCTCATAACGGAAATAACCGTGGAGAAATGCCACAGACTGATACAGGTGGCGATGATATGGATAAAGGATCTACTGCAATGCCAGATGTTAAGGGTTCTGCACTTAATAAACTTATAACTGGAACAATTGATGCTAAGGCATTAAATAAATAATAGTTAAGATAAATTTAAGATAAATTTAAGATACGTAATATAATTATTTTTGATAGGGTAGCAAATAGTTGTTACCCTATTTTATTTTGTTATAAAACATCTTAATTTTAATATTTTTATATATCAAAACAAAATTCATGACTATGATAATTTCAAAAATACCTATCTTTATCACTGTTAGAGGAAACAGCGATAAGGTTATACAAATAAATAAAGAATCTCTTAAGTTTTCTTATCTGTTTATCAAGGACTTAAATCTTTTTAATCAGACTTATATTATTTCTGATAACAAAGATATACTTGATTATGCAACAGCATTAGGATTTAAGAAAGAAAACAATATACATTATCCATGCGGTAATGAAAAGGAATTAGAATATCTCGAGTATAGAGCTACATACCGTTATGGTGTGGAGCATAATTATCATCCTGATTGGATAATTATATTAAATGTAAATCAGATATTTAAAAAAGTTTCTTTGTTAAGAGACTGTATTAGTCATATAGATGATAAGTATGATGTAGTAGCGTCATATACAGGAATATCAAACAAGTCACATTTGTTTGTTGATGAGGCACTTAATGATAAGACAATAGATAAGTCACATCTTTTGTCAAGTGTTCATCATCGTGTTAAGATGGTTGATTCTGCAATTTATGCAGTGAAATCATCGTTTGCTTTTGAATGTATGAAATATGATGATCCTGCAGAACATTTTTGGAATGGTAACATTAAATATTTCAAGAACAACTCATTATATACTGACATATTCAATATAGATGATATCTACAAATATTATGATGCAGCCAACACAATTGAAAAAATTAAAGAAGTAGAAAAGAAGTTAGAGAAAAATGGATTCACTGTATAATATTTTCGCAGAATATGGGTGGGCCGGCATCAATGCAGTAATAATTTGTTTAGTATTATTCTATGGCGGTAAATATGCTATCAAGAAGCTCACAAACAATATGCATACTGGCCTTGAGAAGGTAGGCTCAAATCTTACTGACAAGATGGCAGAACAGAATGATAAGTTAGCTGACCAGTTAGCTACTCAGAATGAAAAATTAGTTCAAACAATAGTTGACCAACAAGGCCAATTATTAGGACACTTACTTGATACCAAACAAAACGAACAAAAGAATCATACTGAGATGTTAGGTGAGCGCATGGCACTTACTGAAGAGATTAAGGATGGTCTTAAGGATGTTGGACATATTCATGGTGCACAACGTGTGTTTATTGTTGAGTTTCATAATTCAAATCAGAACTTATCTGGTACACCATTTGCTAAGTGGACATGTACATATGAATGGTGTGAAAAGAACATAGCATCAGTCCAATTTGCCGTAAAGGATCTTCCATTTAGTGGCTTGTCTGGAGCTGTCAATAAACTATATAATTCACAGGAACAACAGTTAGTATATGAGAAACTTGACGATTTGCTTGACGACTGCCCAGCATTGAGAGACTTATTCACTAAATATCCTTGTAACAGTATCATATGTACTGCAATGTATGATAGAGATAATATATTGATTGGAGCACTTATTCTTGAATTTATCAACACTGATATGAGTAAAGTTAATTTCAATCAACTTCATATACAGGCTGCAGAATTAACAAGTTTAATCAATGTAAGATATAAGTACTTAAAATAAAAATTAACACATATTTAACACATATTTAACACATATTAACAATATATAAATAAAAGAACTTTGAATTTTTCGGGGTTCTTTTTTATATTATATATATAATATTATAAATTACATTATATGACTAATGATATTAAAAAGAAAATTAACGAACGACAAAATGCAAATTTAGAAATTCTTGATGAATTGCATAATTATTTTTTGTTGTTTCCAAGCAGCAGATTTGGACAGGCACTTGCCAATCTTAACATTATTGAATATGATAGAACAAAACTTACTCCCGAAGTTATTGACCCATTCTTTGAGGAATCAGTAGATACATTAGAAAAAGTAAAACATACAATTAAAAAACTTAATTAAAAAATTAATATATTATTTATATAAAAAGCAATTATTAATGGCAAAACAGGAAGCAATAAAGATGACAGGACTTATTACTGACGCACTTGGTAATTCTATGTTCCGTGTTGAACTCGATGATGTAGGCACTGAGATCATATGTCATATATCAGGTAAGATGAGACAGAATTATATTAGAATTATGCCTGGCGATAAAGTAGAAGTTGAGATGTCTCCATACGATTTGACTAAAGGCAGGATTACAAGACGATTAAAGGTATAAGAATATGCGTACATTAACAGAACATATACTTGATGCTATTGAAAATATGAATATATTTGAGATGGCAAAGAATAGATCTGATTTAAAGAGGGATTTAAACGGTATGATACAACCATTATTTCAACATTGGTGTCTTGTTAGATATTGTGCATTATATGATTTTGGTAATCAAAATAAAGATCATTGGTGCAGTGAGGTTGCTAATTATATTAATCATATTCAATCAGTTATCACTAAGGGTTACGATAAAACAAAATGTATAAAAGAGATATTCATTAATCAAAACGAATATAACAATAATGTAAATAATAGATTATTTAACACAGTGATGCTAAAGTTTAATTATGAGCATATTGATATATCGGATGAGCAGGCAAACAATATAGTTAATGATTGGATTAAAGGACTTAATAATTTATGTAATGTGATGGGTCAAGATGAACGAAACATCACTATATTTGCAAATGATTATATTAATGATTATATTTTAAAAGTTGAAGAAAGATGAAGATATTAGTTGTCCCTGATGTTCACGGAAGAAGTTTTTGGCAAGAACCATGTAGTCACGTAGAAGATTATGACAAGATTATTTTCTTAGGTGATTACATGGATCCTTATGGTTTTGAGAATATTAGTGTAGAGACCGCTTTATTCAACTTTCAGGACATATTGATGTTCGCCGATAAGAATAGGGCCAAAGTTAAACTGTTGCTAGGTAATCATGATATGCCATATTTCAGTGACACGTATAAAAGTTTTTCAATGTATCATTCTCGGCATTCACAAAAGTACTGCAATGATATTAAGCAGCGTTTTGATGAATATAGAGAACTCTTTAAGATTGCCTGTACTTACGATAATATTCTGTTCACTCATGCTGGAGTAACACCAGGTTGGTTGTACACAGTATTTACTGAACAATATACGTTGACAACACTTGATGATCTTGTGTTCTCATTAAACAATTTGCTTAACACTAATAGAGGGCTTCAATATCTATATATGATCTCTGAAGATCGTGGTGGTCGTGATAGGTATGCATCATGTATTTGGGCAGACTGTAATGAGACTATGTGGTATCAGACTTTGAATACTCCAGAAAAGCTTCCTGAAAAAGTACAAAATATAATCAATATTAAACAAATATTTGGACATACTCTTCAGGCATTCTATGGGGAGAATATGCAGATAGAATATGGTACTGCTGTTGAGAATGGCAACAATAAGATGCTTGATAACTGTCATGCATATGAGCTTGATACGGAAAGTTTCACTATTAAAGAATTATAATATAATAAAATTAATATAAAGATTATGACTAAAAAAATAAAATGGTTTGCGATACAGCCGTTAACTGGTGGTATGTATTTAGGAGCTGAAGAAGCAATTGGCAATCCTGCGGAGGCAATTCTTAGTTTTAAAGGATTAAATGATTATAAGTTACATAAGCTAACTGGAGAACCTGTTAGCTGCGGTAATGAAAGATACCTGACTAATTACTTGACATCAAAGAACAGAATGCCAAATTATTACATCTTCAAGGATAAAACAATGTTTGGTGATGACGTTATTGATGATGTTAATCTTGTTAATGAGGCAGGTGATGGTGTGTCAATTGATTATTCTGACACAGACTTGGTCGTTGCTGTGCCCGTGTGCTCCGGACTTTCAACAGCAACAATCGCGCCAAGCTCAACAAAGAACTCAAAGAACTGTAATATGAGATTTATTGCAAAGTATGCATTAACTAATATTCGTCCAAAGGTGTTCATTATGGAAAATGCTCCAGCATTATATACAAACACTGGAGCACATATGAGAACATATTTTAATCAATTGGCAGAGCAGACAGATTATTCAGTTGTATACATCAAAACAGATACACAGCTTCATAATAATTGTCAACGTCGTCCTCGTACATTTGTTATGTTTGTTCGTGACAGTTCAAAGGGATGCCCGGAACTTACATTTGAGAATAAACACATCAATGTAAAAGAATTCTTTGAGGAGATTGATAAGCATATTAATAATGAACATTTTGTTCCTGGGTATGACTTCTCAAGAACAGTGTTGAAATATTTTCAGGAAAAATGGGGAGATAATTGGAAGAATGAATATATAATTTATAAAACAGGCATTGGTAATATTATTGAACGAAATCTATATGATGATTTTATTAATTATGTAAACGAAACTGTCACTAACGAAAAGCAGAATAAGTCATATATTCATCAAATAGATCATGTAAGATATAAGGTGTCAATTGGCAAGGGATTTTATTGTGACACTCCATTCATTCTTAATGGAGACCACACTCCTGCAGCAATATTTAAAACAATTCCACAAATGTATCATCCAACTGAGGACAGGTTCATTTCATATGAAGAGGCTCTTGCGTTGATGGGTATGCCATATGATTTTACAATGGAACCATGCTGGGCAGGCCACGCAATCGGTCAGAATGTGCCAGTTAAGACTGCTAAATGGGTTGTTGAGAATGCGCTTAATGTAATCAGCAACTGGGAAGCTGAACGTAAATATAAAGATAACAAGGTGTTATTCGCAAATAACATTAAACAAACATATCAAGCAGCATAATCATTATGAAATCATGCATATGTATAATGAGTTATGGTTTACGGTATCATAAATTACTTGAGCGGGTAATTAATCTCACTGACAAATATGACATTTATGTCTTTGTGTCACTTAATGATAAAAAGATTAATGATTATCAAAAATTATTTAATGACACAAAGGTAAACATAAAAATTGCTGATACTAAGTCTGCTGCAGAAAAACGTAATGAATGTGTAAAGTTCATGAAAGAAAATGCAGACATATATTCGTATGGCTTTATAATTGAAGACGACGTTGATATTATATGTGAAAAGATTACGCCTGAGTCTAAAAGAACAACATCAGATTCATATCGTTCAATTAAAACTGATATTGAAGAATTGCTTGACGTGATGATAAGCCGTACTATAGAATATCATGGAGCAATATGTGGCGCATTATGCTTACCATATTTAGGATTCTCAAAACCAGGACGTACATACGTAAACAAATCAATATACATTGGTCAATTTACATTATATGATTGCAGATTTTTACGAGATAATGATATTAATGTAATAACTGATAAAGAGATTACTGATGATTTATTATTAGGGCTTGATATTTTGATGCATGGTGGTATTTCAGTTTCTATTCGTGATTACCGTTTTCTTATGGTAGACTCCAGAGGAAATAATTCAATTGAGCATAGTGAAGATGAGCATGCTCGAGAAATGAACAGAATTCGTTCGTCAAGATTGTATAATATTCCTTTACGAATATCATCAGACGGAATAATAATGCATAAAATACGATATGAAAATTATCATACTGATGAATTACCTAAACTTAAAAATAAAGAAAAGTATGATGTGCTATATGAAATGCTTGATAACGGAAGCAGTTACGATGAATTAAAAAATTACATTATAACAGAAATATTAAAAAAATGATAAATAGTAATATTGCTATATGTATTCCAAGTTATGGGCTTAGGTCAAAAAAATTACTTGATAGTCTAACAAATGATAACAAAATATTATGTGACAAATATGATGTTATATTATTCTTATCAAATTCAGACCCAAAGCTTGACGAATATTATAATTTATATAATGACATTCATATTGAAAAATGTGATGCGGATAATATTGCCCAAAAACGTGAGTTCATAAAAAATTATTGCATTAGTAATAATTATAAGTATATGGTTATGGTTGATGATGATCTTGAGCCATATATTAAGAAGATTGATGCATCGACTAAAAGAACAACATCGAATTCATATCGTTCATATAAGACTACATATGAAGAGTTGATGGAAGTGTTCTTAAAAGAATTTAAAAATAATAATCAGCTTGGTCTTGTCACTTGTAAAATGGCAACATATCTTGGTTTTTCTGAGCCTGGTAAACGATGCATAAATAAAAACCTATCAGTAGGTTGGCTATATATGTATGATGTTGATGTGTTCAGAAATAATGAAGACCTTAAATATGATCCTACATATTCAATAGTTGAGGATGTGGACATGGTAATTCGTGTATTAAAACATAATATATCATGTATGAGTATTTGTGATTATGGGTTTGTTACATGTGCGGTCGATAGCAGTATTCATGTTGATGACATTGAAAGAAACATGAAAGACATCAGAACGGCTGCAAAATATAACCTGCCCATAAAGATAAACAGATATGACAATTTGCAGTTAAAGATTCCGTATGAAGATTTTTATGCGGGTAATGATGTTCATCAGCCGAAGGATACATGGGAGAAAGAATTGTTTAAAATATTACAGAAGAACCCTACATATGATGAAGTAAAAGAATTTGTAAAAAATAAGAAAACCTTCAAAAATAAAAAATTATAATTTTTCGATAGTTAAATTTCGCATTTTTGAGCCAATTGGAATTAATTTTCCAGTTGGCTCAGTTTGTACATTTATAACATATTCTTTTCCTTTTATTTCAACAGACGTTACATTACCAATTACATGAAAATTCGGAAAGAATTCACAGTCAGATCTAAACTCACATCTATTGCTGACATATGACAATAATTCTTTATATGTTAATTGTTTTACAAGCATATGAATCTATCAATTAAAATTAAAAATATTTTTATATAACTAAATATGATTAATTTTCATGAGTTGTATTCAACAAAACACCCCGCAGAAAACTGATGTATCAATGCAAGAATACATTAAGATGAAGAACCAGATGGAGGATCAGGTAGATTATGCATTTGTTCAACGTGTGGTTCAGGAATTAACCCAATCATGTGCGCTTCCAATCCCTGTCCCTGCATCTGCTATTCCACCGTTAATTATACAGGCAGCTCAGCACTTTTGGGACACTGATGACCAATGCGTCGAGGAACGTTATCTATGTTTACCTTATCGTGAAATTCAAAAATGTGGGCCAAACAATGTTGCAAAATTACCTCCACGAGTAATTTCAGTTTTTGGAGTATATAAAACAACTGACACATTTAATTATGGAGTGATGGGTGATTTTTCACTTGAAAGAATGATATTGAATAATTCAGCACTTGCTGCTGGAGCAGGTGGCACTTTATCAGATGTATTTGGGTCTGGCATGGGATTTAATTTAACAGATGTTACGGCAGCTTTGTATGAAGTTGCCACTTATAAAAGTATGTTTGATGCTCCCTTAACATTTAATTACAATTATATGTCAAATGATTTAGCTATATTAGGAGCATTGGGACATTCTGATTTGATATTACAATGTTATATTCGTTGTAAGATACAAGATATGTATAAGAATTATGATTTCTTTAGATACTGTGTATGCCTTGGGTTAAGAAGCATGGCAGTCATCATGGGTACATTTGAGTTTAAACTTGCAGGTAATGTGACATTAAACTATCAAGTATTCCGTGATATGGCTGAAACAGAAATGGATAAGATAGATGAAAGAATTAAGATGAACCATTCTGCGGACTACTTCTTTAATACCAATACGATTTAAGAATGATATTACATATATTACATATAATAAAAACAATAAATTGGGAGGCATACGCTTCCCAATTTGTTATAATAAAATATTTTTAAATATAAATTTTTCAATATAAGTTTATGGATTTTAAAGCTGAATTAGGAGTTCGTCACTCGTATAGAAAAAATTTTATTTATATTGGTGATAACAAATATGATTATGAAAAGAATGGTATATTAACAAAAACACTTCCAAAAATTCTTTTTAAAGGAAATTCTATACTTGTAACATTTCTTCAATTTGTGGATATGAGAATAATAATGCTTTTTAAATATATTGATAAATTAAAAACATTTAAGTATATTACACAAATGTATTAATATAAATTTTATTTAATTATAGTTTTATGTATTTTGTAGATTCAACTGGACATACCTTTTATCAAATGTCTTTTAAATATGATCCTATTGGTTTTGAGTTTTATCAAAACAAATACACTTTTTGGGTAGATAATAAAGATCATTCATATTGTTCAATAAATAATTATTATATACGCCCAATATATATATTATTGGATCATAAGGCAGAAGAATTAGAAATAATTGCAGATTCACAAATATTTACTCTTATCAGTTCAACAACTGTTGCTGAAAACTTTACAGAAAGCATCAGACAACTTGAGCTTGATGAAGAAGAGTTTATATATTTTGATGAAGAGAATAATAAATCAACAAAAAGTGATTTACATTTAGATGCAGAAAGAAACGACATACTTGAGTTAGAAGTATTATCTAGTGATGGTAGTGATGAGCCTATTACAAAATACATGTATCCATTTTATGTTATTGCTAATTCTCCAGCGCCAGGAACATTTTTTACAAATATATTAATATATGCTAAATATGTTGATAGCACTGATACTGAGCAGGAAGAATGGTGCCCTATAACAGTCGGTGGTGAATTTAACGAGGAAAATGAAATATTATATATAAATGGACTTAATATGGGAGTTCGGCTTCCTCATGAAATAATTCGTTCTGTATATAATGCTTCATATAATAATGATGTATTTGACGAGGACTTATATAACGAAAAGCTTAAAGAATACTTAATTGAATATATGAGTATTCGTGGAGAAATCGGTAATTATCGGTCTGCGATTAACTCTCTTAAATGGTTTGGTTGGGGAAATAAAGTAGAACTTGTGTCATTACTAAAAACAGATAATCAGTTTATGACGCAATTCATTCGTGATTATTTTGATACTAATTCAGACATTATTGAATCATTTAAGCATTTTATAAATTCTACATTATTATCATTAGTCATTTGGGAAAATAAAGAAACTGGAGAATATGATACGTATGATTTAAATGCTGATTTCATAGGTGAAAACCAACCATTATTAGAAGATCTTTTTAATAAAACAATTCCTGTTCTTTATGGTGGTGTTGGTGAAGAAACATATTATTACAAAACATATTATAATTTTATATTTGGAGAATTATTGTTTAAGATTAGTGCATTAAAATATTATTACGAAAAATATTTTTTGCCTGTTCATCTATCAATTCATAATGCATCACTACATCATAAGGTATACGCAAATGACATTAAAATGCTTAATAGGTCAAGCATGAACATCGCTGAGCCTATTATCAAAATGGGGTTATGGAAAGACAATTTTGTAGAATTTCCTAAAGATAATGAAATATGGTTAACTGAACAGATACATATTATTGATAAACAATATAATGAATGGAATCTTAAAGATATAATTAAGGAATCAGAAAAACATGATTATTATTATCTTCATGATACTTGCGGTAATATTCCTATAAAATTTATCAATTATGAAAACGAACCTCAGCTGCATGTTCATATGATATTTGAAAAGCTCACATCAGATAATGATAATGTATTATATATAAACAACAAAATAAATTTATTTACTGATTCAATTGAAGTATATGATATAACAAAAAGAAAGATTGACATTAACAATACATTTATATCATATTCTCGAGACAACGGCAAAACATATTCACCATTTTTTCTTGGACTTAACACAGTAAATGATATTTTAGACACTTATAATAAGGAAGAGTTTGATATTAAAAACAACGAAAAGGGGCATTACATTGAAATAAATGATGAAAAAATATATTTAAGTGATGAAGAACAAACATTATATTTTGGAGATGACGATAATCAATATTATATAATAGTACCATCATTAGACAAAGTAAATATTGATTTATTCAACAATATTGGAGATTGTACTGTAACATATCATAAAGATGTATTATTAAGATTAAGAATTGAAAATGACAGAATTTATAAATGTAATATTATAAAAAACGATGTCATTACAGATGTTACTGATGATATTACAATAATGTATTCTCCAACGTCTGAAATATTTTATGAATCCGATTTTATTTTTAATCCTAATGATGCTGATAAATATCTTTCATTCGTATTATATCCTAAGATGTTTAACAATTCTCCTACAGATATTATTTATAATCGTTATGGAGAAAATTTAACAAATAAAAAGATTGACATTACATATTTTATAAACAACAGATTTAGATTACGGATGCTTGTAAATAACAAATGGCATGACTATGAATTTGTTGTTAAAATGCCAGACATTCAAATAGAATTTGGTAAATTAATTTATAAATATTATGATGATGAATTAAAATTTTATACACGTTTTAATCAGTTAAATGAATTAACAGATACTACATTACGATTTAATGCATTTATGCATGAGCCAAGAATGACAAGAATCAATCATGTCAATTTCATGGAAGATTTCTTAAAGTATTTAAAGATAAGTAATGCAAGATACATTGATGGAAATATGATTCCAACTAATGAATTTTATTATTACATTGATGTAAACTTTATTGATGAAGATGATATTGAATATAAACAAAGAATATATATCACTAATAATGATTACGGAAATGATTTAATTATTCCTCGTAAATATTTCAATTATGATATGATATATTATCTGTTTCTTGATAGTAATATGTTATACATATTTGGTGAAGAACATATAAATAATATTTATGATGTTATTGCTATAGAAGGTTCTACATTAATATATGATAATGATTTTGATGATTTCAATGACAATCATGATAATGCCAATTTCTATATAGATACAAATAACTATAAAAGATTTAGATATAATAATGAAACAAATCAGTATGAGACTGACACATCACGTGGAGTTGTATCATTTAATATTAATGAATCTTTAAGAAGCGATTTTAATACTTTTACGTCAAAATATATTGAAACACATAGTATCACAAATAATTATAAGTATTTAAATCAAATACATGTGTATGATTTATATAGGTTAAACGCACATGAAGGAAATAATTTGATAGCATTACAAAACAATATTGATTTAATGTATCATGGTATTAGATTTACACACAAATCATTTTTATCTGAAAACACAATCAGCATTGTTGGAAATACTAATAATCTTATAACAAATAGTGATGACCGTATTAATAACAATAAATCATTTTTGTCGGACTTATATGAATCAGACGATAAAACATCATATTCATATTATTCAAATTATATAAATACATATGATGACCTTGTTATATATTCTGCTTATGAGGGAGACTGGTTACGCCCTCTTGGAACAGTTGAAGGTGACGATATTATTGAGCCAACAGGATATGTGTATTATGAAATGGTTGACAGAAATGGAACGCCAACAGGCCAATATACTACAGAAAGCATTAATGTTGTAACGGACAATATCATGACATATTTTGATTCTGACTATACAGAAGAATATAAAGATTTTGAAAAATTAGAAGATTTTCAATCTTGGCTATATGATGAAAACGTTACATATGTAAAAAATGATACAGAATATCATATCCTTTATAATGCTATACATAATAATAAATTATATATTGAAAGAAATAATGTTGATGATACAACAACAAATTTATATTATACTGTAGAATTAGTAGAACAACATAAAATTTCAAAGGAAGAAAAAATAATAAATCCAACATATTCAGAATATAAAAACATTATTGAGGAATCGTTAATAAATGGTCCTGAAAGTACTAATTATGAATTTTTATACAAATTACGCATTAGGACATTTATTGAATCTCACAGGCTTGTAAGCAATATTCAAAGAATATATGAAGGAGATGCTGAATGTGTAAATGATGTATATAGTGTTAATATAAATGGAACTAATATAAATCTATTACCATTTTATGCCGAGTATGACGGCAACCATGATGTGTTATTTAATGTTAAATCATTAATACAACAGCCAGGGATAGATTGGATTGATATTAATGACATTGATGAAACAATATATGATTTAACAGATCTTGACATGGATGATGATTACATTGAATTGACAGACATCAATAATGATATAACTGATGAAGATATTAGATCGTTGCTTAATCATAGAAAAATATTAATTCTTAATATTACATCACGACTTTTAAATTCCGTACATGCATATGAAGAAACAATGTCATTTAAAGATTATGTACTTAATATTAAAGATAACGATATAAATGATAACGATATAAATACAATAAATACAATACCATTATCATTTAAAATAAATAATAATGTTATTGATACAGATGATAATGTAACAATAAAAACAGTTATTCGTTGCAGATATAAAAATAAAAACGATATTTATGAATATGATTTTTACGATAATGTGCTTAATATAAATACATTATTAATTAACGAAAACGATGAATATCATATAAATTGTGGCTTTGGCGAAGATAGTTATATCACACACGTAATGGAATCAGGAGAAGAAATAATGTATGATAATTTTACAGTATTTTTTGTTCTTATTCCTAATACCACAGAAACAGATACAGAATTTGCTATAACATTTAATCCAAGAATAACATTAGTATATAATGATTATGATATACTTGAATACCCAAATGATTCATTTGATTCATCATTAAATTATAATGGAGATAATTATGTTACATATAAAATAAATGATACTGTTTATAAATATGGAGATTGCCGAGAAGTAAAAAGTGTTGTTGATTTATATAATGAATTTTTTGATTCTAAAACAGTTGTATTTAATTCAGATTATCAATTCACAAATATAGAATGTAATGACCAATTAAATATTGATAAGAATAATGTTGAATATGACATGTATTTAATGCATAACACAAAGGATTGGTATATATTATACATCAGCAAAGACACTTGCGATAAAACACTTGCATTATATGATTATGAACCAAGTAAAAAAGAGATAATATTTATTACAGATAATCATCAGTATAAGCTTGTTCATAATTCTTCAACTAAAAAATTCCTAATTAATAGATATGTATATTCTTCTGCAAATGGAAAAAATCATTTTAATGTTAATGATATTATTGTTGGAAAGGTGTTAAATAACGAACGTTTACCAATTGATATATTTAAAACACAGAAATGGGAAATGACTCCTGTTTCTATTGATGTTGACAAAAAATTAACAACATCAACATCAAATATAGATATGTGCATATTTGATGCTCCGACATATAATAATGAATATGTAAAAGGTTATTACGATGTAACATATAGATATACACTTGACAGAATCTCAACGCAACAATATAAAAAATATGGAACAATACGAATAGGATGAAAACACTTACTCAATTCATACAAGAACAAAATACAGAAATTAACGCTTTTGTTATTCTTAAACCAGAGTTTTTAAAATACGAACAGCAGTGGCTTGACATGCTGAATAACAACGGTTGGCAAATCATTCAGAAAAAGAAATTAAAGCTAACACATGACCAAGCAGAAGAACTCTACAAGATGCATAAGGGTAAGGACTTTTATAAGGACCTGTGTAACTATATGTCTAGTGATGATTGTATTTGCTGTGCTTGTCATAAAGACTGTGGGGATCCTATTAAGGAAATGAAGAAACTTAAGGATAAAGCCCGTGACGCATGGGGTAAGTCAGAGATGAAGAATGCAATGCATAGTTCAGACAGTTTAGAGAATGTAGAACGTGAGTCAAAGGTAGTGTTCTGAAAAAAATATTTTTAATTAAATATTATAAATAAAACATTAAATAATATATAATGAAGACCTTGGTAGAATATATAAATAGTTATACAAATGAAGAAAATATTAATGAATCTATATCTTTAGTTGATATTGGAGTAGCATATATGCTTATTTGTTTTGCTGGATCGTGTGTAATTTTTGGACTAGGAATTGGTTTATTGTACTTAAAAAAATTAAAAAGCACTATAATAAAAAATAAAACAAATAAACAAATTATAGATGAACTAAACAATTTATTAGAACCATACAAAGAACAATTAAAGGATTCTGAATGGGCAAGTAAATTATTTGCTAAAGATATGTCCTCAATCAAATTTTTAAAATCACATACTGTTAGTGATTTATTACCAAAAATTGAAAATGATTTAAAACAAATAATGTCTAATGAGGATTTCAATAAACTTAAAGAACTTAAAGACAAAATACAGAAAAATAATTTTATTAAATTATAATATATAATGAAGACCTTGGTAGAATATATCACAGAATATAATCAGATTAAGGATGATATTGATGTATCAGAACTTATTAAACAATCAGATGCAAACACACGTGTATTTATGATATATTACGGAAATGATATGATTGTTGATGTAGTATCATATGATTCCGAAGATGATATAACAGGTGATGACGAACGTACAACAGACAAAGTCACTACAAAGATTTGGGCTCTTAATCCTGGTGAAACTGCAACATGGGGTAAAAATATTTGGACAAGAATAAAATGAAAAATCTCGTTAATTACATAGAAGAAAAATTGGTAATCAACAAAAATTATCAAGATACCAGTGAATTTGAAATCATAAAAATATTAAATTCCTGGCCAGAAGATAATCATAGACATCCTAGTAATCGTGCAATTTCCCACGAAATAGACAATATAACCACTATTATTAAAAAACTTGATTGGAAAGTTGGTTCTAAATCAATTGGTACAGATAAACCGTTTGTAACTTATGTATGTGGATTAGCAAAAGATTTAAACGATAATTATGATAATATATTATTTGACCATGCATGGGATTATTGTAGTCCATTAATGAGTTATCCCGATCTTGGAAAAATTTCTGAAGAATATCAAAAAAGAATGAAAAGTGCAATTAAAAATTTTGCAAAGTCAGATAATTTTTCAATTATTGCAGAATATCCAGATACAGGAAGTTGGAAATATCCAAATTATTCAGTTAAAATATTAAAATATGTGGGTGATAACTGCACACTTATATTTGTATGTTTTTGTTCTCCAGATATTACGGACTATAATAAAATGATTGTATATACAAATTATTTCTTAGCGGGATGGAATGATATGAAATAAAATAATTATAAAATAATGAAAAGTTTAACCAATTTAATAAAGGAATCAGTTTCAAAGAGCAATAATATGTATGAAATTCATACAGTTGCAAAAGTATTATTACCAGGGCGCAAACGTAAGACAGGTATTGAGTGTTATAATTTAAATAACATAAATGAAAATGATACCATGCTTGATTATGAAGACCAAATCATTTTTAAGTATTACTGCTTCTATAAATGGGGTGTTGATTATCCAAAATATCAAGGCTTACATAATACATGGGTACCAGTTAATGCATTTGATTATGATACTGTAAAGAAGAATAAATGGGAATTTTATTTTGATAGTACTGCATGTGTTGACGGACAGACTGATAAAAACATTGAAGGTATAAAATGTGATGGCTCATTAACATTTAAAGAGGCCCGTGAATTATTAGAAAAATATTTTAAAATTTAATAATATGAAAAGTTTATTAGACACAGTAAATGAAGCATCTATAATGCCATGTCATGATACAAAATATTTAGCAAAACAGTTCATATTAACAATTGACCGTTATAATGACGCAGAAGTTCATGACTTTGTTTATAGCTTCTTAACACAGATCACAAACGCCAATAAGGATCGTGCTGTTTGTGATGCATTACAAAATTATGTAGAAGATAACCTATGAAAACATTAACAGAATTTTTAAAAAATGATGAATCATATGAAATCAATGAAGCAATAGATGGTTCATCAATAGCATTAATAATAACACAAATAGCTTCATTAACAGGAATTATTATTGGATTAATAACTATGAATAATGCCACTAGTAATGAGCGTGGAGAAGAATCAATTATTGATATTATTAAAGGTTGGTTTAAAGACCGTAAAGCAAAAGGCATTGCTAAGAAGTTAGCACAAGATAGTGATATACAAGCATTTTTACAACAACCAATATCAAAACAAAGAAGTGGGTGGAGAAAATTGTTACAATCTAAACTAGATGAAAAAGATTTTGAATATATCACTAGAATAACAAAAAATAGTGTTAAAGATAAAATCAAGTAAATTATTATAAAATGAAAACATTTACACAAAGAATAGTTGAGAGTTCCGCTGACTATCTTCGTGAAGAATATAGACAACAACTAATTGGTATGTTAACCAATGCATATAAGGAAGAGATTAATGCCTTCTATTATTACTTTGTTACAAAGGAGTATTTAGTTGGCGTGAATCGCAAGTGTGTTGAGGAATTCTTTGAAGAGGCTGCAAAGGATGAGTTATACGATCATGCAGCATATCTTTTGAAGAGAATTTCACAGTTAGGCGGTATGCCCATTGATGCACTCAGTCCTGCTAATGTAGCAACTGCAAAACACCCTTATATTAGTCCAGGATATTTTGCTAAGTCTACTGGTCTTGAGGATGACATGTCCGATAAGACTGAGTATGGTCTTGACGTCGTGACAGCAATCAATCAAAATATAGAGGCAGAAAAGGGTGCTATTGAGACCTATAGAGCAATATGTGACTTTACACAAAGTATTGATATTGTTACTCATAGAGAAGTTAAACGTATCCTTGAAGATGAGATTGAACACTTACAGGAGCTTTATGATTTTAAGGCAGACCTTGAGAGTATGAATAAGTGCGATTGCGGATGTTCTGATAAAGGTTGCTGTGAGCCATGTAGCTGTGAAGAACCATGTTCATGCAACATTTCAGCATCTGATGCCTATGATGTTGGCATGGATACATTATCAAGCTTAGGAGATATTGCAGAATTATAATAATTATTATAATTTATATTTAATATAATGCAGGGTAGAGATATCCTGCATTTTTGTTTATTAAAATATTTTTATATATCAAAAATTATACATTATGAAGATATTATGTTGTCTTTTCCAAGTACTATAAATCAAGGAGGTATAAATAATACTGTATATGATAAGAATGGATATGAAGTACGTTCTAAAACAGAGAATCAAAATATGTTTGATGTTTCAAGAATAAAAGTAATGAATATGAATCTTAGCTCAAAAATTAAACAAGAAATGCTAAGTGACGGAAATCTTGACATATCCATGAATAATTATAGAATAAAACGTAATACGATAGTAAATGCTGGTATGACTCAATTACAAGGCCAGGGAAAATTAGAAGATAATGAATTTGCGACATGGACAGAAAACCCGTACCAAATACCAGCATCAATATTATCTACAATGAATAGATATACTCGTGTATATAAAACTCCTGTTACTAATCTTATGAATGCTGGCGCAGAAAACACAGAAATGCCTGATGAGACAGTTTCGTCATCTTCAAGCAGTTCATCTGACAGCTCAAATAATTCATCGAATGGCTCAAATAACTCATCTGGTGGGTCAAGCGATTCATCTAATAATTCATCTAATAATTCAAGCAGTTCTTCAAGCTCAACAACTCCTGCATCATCTGAGGCAACAACAAAGAAAACTACTCCAGACGCTGTAGAATTAGTAGGTTTAAAAACAACAGTTGTATCATCAATATTTAATCCTATTCATGTTATACAGGTTAATGGGTTTCTTGATAATCTTCCAATGATAAATGTTCCAACTTCTAGTGGCATTCAAGAGGTCAATTTAACTGATGATCCTGAAACAATGAAAGCATTAAAGGATTCATATTATGATTATGGAAATGCAAATATTCATGCTCCGCAGAAAAATACAGAAACAAAAAAGACAGCAGATAAAAGCACTAATACCGATACTAGTACAAATACTACTATTAAAAAGGCACGTGCTGGTGGCTCAGGATCATCTAATAAAAAAACGCCGCCTAAGTCAGATAACCATGCTGCTCCACCCAAAGATGAAGGACAGAAAAAAGAAACACCAAAATCAAAATTAACAGAAGATAAGGACCTAAACAAGAAAACAATAAAACAATTTTATGACTCATTTAAAGCGAATGGCAATGAAAGTGGATTAGTAATAGATGAGAACGGCATGAAAGTACGAATTAATTATAATCCATTCAATCAGTCAATGATAGAGGATTCTGCAAATTGTACTATTCGTGAATTGGTAAATAAAAGTCATACGCCAAATGGAATATTAGGATTAGCAAAATATAAATATTCAGATTTTCTATTTTGTAAAAACATCGGTAAGGTATCAAATAATCAT
>Ga0247610_10000531_pt1 | contig 52211 bp, 40 predicted proteins | sample 174DNAGHGhighgp2_FD_193483 | JGI IMG/M metagenome (GOLD analysis project Ga0247610, IMG submission 193483) | Sheep rumen microbial communities from Palmerston North, Manawatu-Wanganui, New Zealand - 1742 DNA GHGhigh gp2 | ecosystem: Host-associated > Mammals > Digestive system > Stomach > Rumen...
TTGCAGGCATAATTTAATGTTTTAAGTTGATTTTTAATGAATTAACTAAAACCTACCCGAGGTTTCGGCTGCAAAAGTACAACTTTTTATCGGACTGGCAATCAGGTCGGAACAAATTTTTCTTTTTTCCCGTTTCGTAAATCGCCCGACAATGCCTAATTTTGCGGCCGTTTTCAAAGAGCCAGATCCCTGAGGTCCCTGAGCCTGTCGAAGGGTCGAAGGGCCGGTTTAAGACAGAAATAATGCAAAAGCAAAACAAACTTCATTGGGGTTATATAGCGGGCATCGTCTCGGGCATCACCTACGGCATGAACCCGCTCTTTGGCGTGCCTGTCATCAACAAGGGCTTGGACGTCAACTCTTTATTGTTCTATCGCTATGGTGTGGCCACATTGTTGATGCTGGCCTATATGCTCGTCGTGAAACGTCAGATACGCATCACATGGAAACAGTTTGGACTAATGGCCATCCTTGGCGTTTTGTTTACAGGTTGTAGCATCACCTTGTTTGAGGCATACAAATACATCCCCTCAGGCATCGCCACAAGCATCCTCTATGTCTATCCCATCATGGTCGCGCTCATCATGATGTTTTTCGGACAGTTCCCGAGTTGGAAGACATGGCTGTCCATCTTCGCAGGCGTGGCGGGCGCGATTTTGCTCTCGCTCAAGGGCAGTGGAGGCTTCATCGACTGGCGTGGCATCGCTCTCTTGGTAGCCTCGGGACTGTGCTATACCTTGTTTATTGTCATCGTCAACTTGAGCCAACAAGTCAAAGCGATTCCCAACCTCACTTTGACTTTTTATTGCTTCTTGATCGGCTCGGTGATGCTGTTTGCCTTGTCGGGTTTCGGCGTGCATCTCAATGCCGTTCCCGATGCGGTCAGCTGGCTGAATGTGTTGGGCTTGGCGGTTTTGCCTACGGCTATTGCGACCATCACCTTGGCGGCTTCAAGCAAGGCGGTTGGTGCCACCAAGACCTCCATTCTTGGCATCCTTGAGCCGTTGACGGCCATCGTCATTGGGACGCTGGTCTTCAAAGAGGCCTTCACGCTCAACGTCGCCCTTGGCGTCGCGCTGATTCTTTTCGCGATATTGTTTATGATCTTGACGGAAAAGAAAGAAGGATAAAATATATAGAGTTATGGAGTTCACTTTTTTATTAAGTGCTCCTGTCCTGTCCCTTAATGACGGATTCCATCCGCCCCTTGCCCGTTCACAAGCAATCTCCCCATCTCATTGAGCGCAACAAAACGATAGCGCAAAGAATTGGTTGCAACAGGTGTGTATTTGAAATGCTTGGCCTCGGCCTTGCAGCGAAGCGTTTCCTCGACAGATTGACGGATGAAAGGCGTACTAAACGCTTGCTCCGTTGGTTCCAAAAGCAAAAGCTTCCCTTGGGAACACGCCTCAAAATAAACGCCACCCGGCTTGTAATACCGCGCGTGCGGTGAACCTTCTTCGGGGAATCCTTCATTGAGAAGCACGACTAAAGGGAATCCTTGGGTCCGAAGCGTCCGTGCGATGAGTTGCTCACCCTTGCTAATGGAAGCCGTATAGGTTACCGATCCATTTTGCGCCGACCGCAACACAGCTTTCAGCCTTTCTTGGACTTGCTCTTCCGTGGCATTGCGCGACATTTCCACCAATTGACGCTCTGGCCAATCGAGAAGGAAATGATTGCCCATAGAAGTGAAAAGCATGCCGTAAGCCTCTGTTTTGCGATGCATTCGGAACAAGTCGGGATTTTGTTTACGTTGCCATGACCGTTCTGGGTTAGCGTAAACGTAGTTTATCATCGCCTGAAGTTGTCCTTTATGGGTAAGCACACGGTAATATGGCGGCGAGTCATACAGGTTACCTTCAAAGCCAAGTTTTCTGGCTTCAGCCTTGCAGCCCTGCATATAGCCCCGCACCACCTCTTTGATGCTGCGCTGCATAGTGCGCCTAACCTGCAAAACGATATGGTGATGGTCGGGCATGACCTTGTCTGCAAGGATTTTAACCTCAGGGCAAAGTTCAAGCATCCGTTGCTGTTGGTTGATTAATGCCCAGCCTATGGCTGTCTTTTCCACTTCGGCATGAATGCCATTGTGGGTGAGTTTACCGAAAATGGGCTCTCGTCCTTTGGCCACCATGGTCACATGCACGATGCACGGTTTGCGCCAGGTGCCTGGCTCCTGCCAAGTGGAGGTTTCGTTCGATATGTTGGTGTTGGTGGGCATTTTTATTTGGGACTTTTGCGGCGGGAATGGAATTCTCGCTGAAGGGACGGAACCCTGGCGCAAAAGTATGATTTATTTCGACACAAAAGGTTTGTCGTTTCTTTTCGGAAAAACTTTTTGCCTGTGCAGCAATTTGGCATAGGCTTTCGTTTTCTTTGCAGCGTAGAAACAATAAAACCCAAATGCAATGAATGATTATTATGGAAGCGTCCCTTTAGAGGAATACGAACAAATCTTGGCCAACCGAGAGTATTGGGACAACATTTCAGGTGAATGGGAAATGTGTTCAAAAATGGAAGACAAACTTGTGCGATTAGGGATATTCGTGCAAAGAGGCGGCGACCTAAACCGTGTGGTTGCCCTTTATGCAGAAGGGCGGGAATACACCTACCGTGTAACAATACAACATTGTATAGAGCGGTATCTTGAGGCACTAACCAAGAAGCACATTCAGAATCTGACACTTCGCTTGTATAAACTCGAAAAAGAAGAAGCGGTAAAACTGCTTTCCGAGATGCTAAAAGTGAGCATTGGCGTTGATTTTAGGTATGACAAATACACCTCAAGGCAGGTCTCTTTCGGCGTGCTCGACATGAGGAATCTGGATGCCGAAGGAATACTCTCCGCCATAGAACAGGAGCACCGTCAAACGCATCCCGACGAAAGCATTGAGGAGGTCGGGAAAAGAGTACATACTTGGTTGGGAGATAGTTGGTGGTGAAAAATGTGTAACTTTGCAGAGAAAAAATATAAATATGTTAAACCCTTGGATAGAAATAGCAAATAAACTTGGAAAAGCCGAAAGAAACTGCTTTTATCTTAAGAACGATGATTATGTGTACAAAGAGGATAAGGCAATAATAGATGGTTTTAACAAAGAATTGAATAAAGATGACAGCGACAAAATTATTCTTAATACTCCTCCAGAGCCATGGAGAGGAAATCCATTAAAAGCTAATTTGATAATTCTTAGTCTGAACCCTGGTTATGATCCCAATATCAACAAATCATTAGCCAAATTGATACAACATAATGAGATAATTAGAAAGAAATTGGCGGAATTCAGAAAGAACACGATGCTTTTAAAGGCAAATTCATTCATGCCCGAAGACGGTAATGATAATAATGAGAGTGTTTCCTGCAAAGAAGCTGAAGATATGTTGAGTGGATGGTATTGGACAAAGAAATTCAAAACACTTCGTGAAGATTTTTGTCTAGAATCTGGATTAGATGAATTGGAGTTTTATAGGAGGATTGCTGTTATTGAGTTCTTTGCGTATAGTTCAACAACTTGTGAAAAAGGATTCCCTTTATATGGAAAGACTTCTAGGTATCTAAAAAGTCAAGAATACACCAAACAATTGATTCAACAAATCGTTGAAACCAGAAAAGATGAGGTTCGTTTTCTTATTGTTAGAGCAAAAAAGCAATGGGCTTATTTTTTAAAAGAGGTTTACGATGATAAGATATTCTTATGTAAAGGGAACAAAGGTAGATGCCAATCCATTACCAGAGAGAATCTGGCAGAAAAAGACAAGAATGGCACTATTCAAAAAGATATATACAAAGAAATCTTAGATGCAATAAAAAGAGAGTTATAATATGTCCCAAAACCAAATCAACAAATACGTTTGGCTCGTAGAGACGCTCTACCACGCTGCGCAAGGAGATTGCAGACATGGTGAAACGGATGTGGAATAATTACTCAAAAGAAATAGTCCAATCTTTTTACACCGTCCCCAAATTTTTGTATCTTTGAAGGCTGAAATTTAGAGTAGAATTCCCTCAACTCTAAACTCTAAATCCTCAACTCTCAACTGATTATGTTTTTAGTCTTCGATACAGAGACCACTGGTCTTCCCAAAATTGAAAACGCTCCGCTGACCGACTTTGACAATTGGCCACGCATGGTGCAACTAGCTTGGCAGATCCATGACGAGAAAGGCCGCTTCGTGGAAAATCACAACTATCTTGTTCAGCCCGATGGCTTTGTCATTCCCATCGATGCCAAGATGGTGCACGGCATCTCCACCGAACACGCCATGAAATACGGTAAGCCGCTCAACGAGGTGCTCGACTTGTTTATGATCTCCGCCGCCAGAGCCAAATACCTTGTTGGCCACAATATCAACTTCGACCTCAATGTGTTGGGTTGCGAGTTCCTGCGATGCGGCCGCGAGAATCCCTTGCGCCGTTGGCAAATCATCGACACCTGCACGGAGAAGACGGCCGAGTTCTGCCAGTTCCCTGGCGGCAAGGGCGGCAAGTTCAAGCTGCCACGTCTGGGCGAGTTCCATCACCTGCTGTTTGGCGAGGACTTCGACTCGGCTCACAATGCTTCTGCTGATGTGGAGGCCACGGCCCGCGTATTCCTCGAACTGATCCGTCGCGGTGTGCTGGATGAGTCCGACCTCCACGTCGACGCCCAGTTCATCGACGATTTCAAGGCTGCCAATCCTGATGTGATTCAGCCTGCGGGCATCAAGGTCGAGGCGAACTATGACGAGGAGGAAAAAGTGGAGGAGGAGCCCGAAATGGGTAACTATATTCCCCAACATTTCACTCACCTACATGTCCACTCGCATTATTCCATGCTCGACGGCATGTCGAAGGTGCCTGATTTGGTGAGCAAATGCAAGAAAAACGGCATGAATAGCCTCGCCCTCACCGACCATGGCAACATGTTCGGCATCAAGGATTTCGCTGATACGGTGAACAAGGAGAACGGTAAGGTAAAGGACGCCATCAAGGAACAGCAGGCTATTATCGGGAAGCCTGAGTCGACCGATGCAGAAAAGATTGCCGCCCAAGAACAAATCGAAAAGCTGAACAAGCAGTTCTTCAAGCCGATTTTTGGTATTGAGACTTACTGTGCTCCCATCAGCATTGACAAACGCGACGGTCGTCAGGACCGCGGCTGGCACCTTATTTTATTGGCGAAGAACAAAACGGGCTACCACAGCCTCTGCAAGCTGAGTTCCATCGCCTACACGGAGGGATTCTACTACAATCCCCGTATCGACCACAGCCTGCTAGAGAAATACCATGATGGTCTGATATGCAGCTCCGCCTGTCTTGCGGGCGAGGTGCCGCAAAAGATCATGAACGGCGACATGAAGGGTGCGGAGGAGTCGATCCAATGGTTCAAGGGTCTCTTTGGCGAGGATTATTACCTTGAAGTCCAGCGACATAAGACCGACAAACCCGGTGGCGACACCGAGGTGTACGAACGCCAAAAAGAGGTGAACAAAATCATCTTCGACTTGGCGAAGAAATATGACGTGAAGGTCATCGCCACCAATGACGTCCACTTTGTGGAGGAGGAACATGGCGAGGCGCACGACCGCCTCATCTGCCTCAGCACGGGCAAGGATCTCGACGACCCTACGCGAATGCACTACACCAAGCAGGAATGGCTGAAGACGCCCGAAGAGATGGGCCGCATCTTCTCCGACCATCCCGAGGTGCTTGAGAATACGCAAGAGATTGTCGACAAGGTGGAGACCTACAGCATCGATTCTGACCCCATCATGCCTAAGTTCCCCATCCCAGAGGATTTTGGCACAGAAGAGGAATATCGCAAGAAGTTTACCGAGGAAGACTTGTTCAATGAGTTCACTCGCGACGAGCATGGCAACGTGGTGATGTCGCAGGAAGAGGCCGAGAAGAAGGTCAAGAAACTGGGTGGCTACGACCGTCTGTACCGTATCAAACTCGAGGCAGACTACCTCGCTAAGTTGACTTGGGAAGGCGCTAAAGAGCGCTATGGCGAGAACCTCACCGAGGATCAAATTGAGCGCATCAAGTTTGAGCTGCACGTGATGAAGACCATGGGTTTCCCGGGTTACTTCCTCATCGTGAGTGACTATATCCGCGCGGCACGCGAGGAGTTGGGCGTTTCCGTAGGTCCCGGCCGTGGCTCTGCGGCTGGCTCTGTGGTGGCCTACTGCTTGAAGATCACCGACCTCGACCCGCTGAAATACGACTTGCTGTTTGAGCGTTTCCTCAACCCCGACCGAATCTCCCTGCCTGATATCGATGTCGACTTCGACGACGATGGCCGTGAGCGTGTGCTTGACTGGGTGACCAAGAAATACGGCAAGGAGAAGGTGGCGCACATCATCACCTACGGCACTATGGCAGCCAAATCGGCCATCCAAGACGTTGGCCGTGTGCAGAAGGTGCCGTTGCCCGAGGTGGCCAAGATCAAGAGCTTTATCCCTGACCGCAATTTCGACGAGGCCGCAGTGAAAGCTGTGGAAGGCGAGGTGCCCAAGAAGATGCCCAAGGTCAACTTGAAGAACTGTTACAAGTATGTGCCTGAGTTGAAGGAGATGCTCAATGGCGACGACAAGAACATTTCTTCCATGCTGACCTACGCCGAGGAATTGGAGGACACCAACCGCCAAATCGGCATCCACGCCTGTGGCGTCATCATTGGTGCCGACGACTTGACTAATGTCGCCCCCGTGTGTACCGTCAGGGATAAGGATACGAAAGAGGATGTCGTGGTGACCCAATATGACGGCCATGTCATCGAGACGGTCGGCCTTATCAAGATGGACTTCTTGGGTTTGAAGACCTTGACTTTGATTAAGGATGCCTTGAAGAACATCAAGAAGACACATGGCATCGACATCGACATCGACCATATCCCGATTGACGACGAGGAGACATACAAACTCTATTCTGCTGGCAACACCATTGGCACGTTCCAGTTTGAATCGCCAGGCATGCAGAAATACCTGCGTGAGCTGCAGCCTTCGGTTATCGGCGACATCATCGCTATGAACGCCCTCTATCGTCCCGGCCCGATGGACAACATCCCCGACTTCATCGCCCGTAAGCAAGGCCGACAGGAGATCAAGTACGACTTCGACTGCATGGAGAAGTACCTTAAGGACACCTACGGCATCTGCGTGTATCAGGAGCAGGTGATGTTGCTGTCGCGTGAGCTGGCCGACTTCACCAGAGGTGAGTCCGATACCTTACGTAAAGCCATGGGTAAGAAGCAGTTGGCCAAGATGGAGGAGCTCTATGGCAAGTTTATGAAACAAGGTGTGGCCAAACTGACCAAGACGGAAAACTTGCCCGAGGATGAGGTGAAAAAGCGTTTGGAGAAGATTTGGGAAGAGTGGAAGAAGTTCGCTTCCTACGCCTTCAACAAGTCGCACGCGGCTTGCTACAGCTGGGTTTCGTACCAGACGGCCTATCTCAAGGCGCACTATCCCGCTGAGTTCATGGCTGCGGTGCTCAACAACGAGTTGGGCGACATCAAGCAGGTGAACTTCATGACGGAGGAATGCAAGCGTATGAAAATCAATGTGCTTGGTCCTGATGTCAACGAGTCGGAATATGAGTTCTCGGTCAATGAGAAAGGTGAGATCCGTTATGGCATGGGTGGCATCAAGAACGTGGGCGAGGCAGCTGTGGCCGGCATCGTGGCCGAACGTGAAGCCAACGGCAAGTTCAAGGACTTCGGTGACTTCGTGATGCGTGTGGCAGACAAAGGCCTTAACGTCAGGGCCTTGGAGAGCATGGGCATGGCGGGCTGCTTCGACAGCTTCAAGGGCTTCCACCGTGCCATGTTATTCTATATTGCACCTAATGATTCCGTGTCGTTCTCCGAACGTGCCATGCGCATGGTGGCTTCCTATAACGAACGCAAGAACTCAGCGCAGATGGACCTCTTCGGCTTCGGTGACGAGGGCGGGGCAGAGGAGACCTTCAACATGCCTTTGCCGCAGTGCGAGCCTTGGTCGAAGATGAAGGAGCTGGAGATGGAGAAGGAGGCTTTGGGCTTCTATATCTCCTCGCATCCCATGCAGGTCTATCATCTGCCCATCAAGTACTTCTGCAACTGCGATGTGGAAGGCTTGAAGGCGGCATTGAACGATGTGGAGAAAAACCTCAAGCGTCCAGTGCGTCTTGGCGGACAGATTACGCGTGCTGAGGAGTTTACGGCGAAAAATGGCAATCCGTACGGCCGTTTCACCATCGAGGACCAGAGTGGTGCATTGCAGTTCGCCTTGTTCAAAGAGAACTATCTGAATTGCAGAAACTTGTTGACAGTCAACTCGTTCGTGATGCTTTCTGGTATCATGGACCGACCTTTCCAGAGGGCGGGACAGGATCCGAATGTCGTGTTGCAAACGCTTGAGGTAAGATTTACTGAGGCACGCTTGCTAGACTCGCTTTTGGAATCCACTTCTAAGACGGTCTACATCAAGTTGAATGTTTCGGAGATGAACAAGGAGAGTATGGAAGAGTTTATCAAAGTCTTGAAGGATAATCCTGGTAAACAGCACTATAAATTGCATCTTTTTGACCCATTGAGCAAGAAGTCCTGCAACCTTACTCCCGTAAAAGGCGCTATCAACGCTCAAGAAGTGCTGCCGTTGTTGGAAAAGATGCCTTTTGTGGAATTTGACTTGCGATAAAAAAGAATATTTGTATCTTTGCAGACCGAAAATAAGTAGTAACAAATCTATAAACTAAACAGACTAAAGACTATGGCAGTAATTCAAATGACTGACGACCGTTTTGAAGAGGTCGTCCTGAAATCGGAACTCCCTGTGATGGTGGACTTTGGCGCCACTTGGTGTGGCCCTTGCAAGAAGGTGGAACCTATCGTCGAGGAACTCTCGGAAGAATATGAAGGCAAAGTGGTTGCCGTGAAGTGCGACGTTGAGGAATGCCCTGGCACCGCCGCCAAGTTCGGCATCATGAACATCCCCACCGTCCTTTTCTTTAAGGGTGGACAACCTGTCGACAAGAACGTCGGCGCCGCCCCCAAGAAGGTGTTCGTGGAGAAACTGGAGAAATTGTTTTGAAAATGCTGAATGCTGAATGCTGAATGAGGAATTATTGCATTCCTAATTCAGCATTCCTAATTCAGCATTCCTAATTCAGCATTCCCATTGGACTTTTCAATCGATAGGAACCGGCTGACGCAATTTGGCAGCTTGGAGTTCTTGGCACGTCAAATCGTGGAGGGATTCATCACGGGTTTACACAAGAGTCCCTTCCACGGTTTTTCTGTTGAGTTCGCCGAGCATCGTCTTTATAACACGGGCGAGCCCATCCGCCATATCGACTGGAAACTCTATGGCCGCACGGAGAAGCTCTTCGTCAAACGTTACGAGGAGGAGACCAACCTGCGTTGCCAACTGGTCATCGACCAAAGCTCGAGCATGTGCTTCCCCGTGAGGCAGAAGGTCGACTTTGAGCATCCCAACAAACTCTTTTTCTCCATTTATGCCGCAGCCTCACTCATGGAGTTGATGCGCCGCCAACGCGATGCGGTAGGTTTGGATTTGTTCGACGAAACCATCTCGTTTCACGAACCCGCCAAGTCGTCCAATGTGCATAACAAGCTGATTTATACCGAGCTGGAGAAACTGATTGATACCTACGACAAAAACAACCGCAAGACCACTTCAACGCCGCGGTGCCTGCACCAGATTGCGGAGATGACGCACCGCCGCAGTCTTGTGGTCATCTTCACCGACATGCTCGACGGCCTCGACGACTACAAGCCGATGTTTGAGGCGTTGGAGCATCTGAAGTACAACAAACACGAGGTCATCCTGTTCCATGTCTTCGACAGCAATTTGGAGCAGAATCTGGACTTCGAGAACCGCCCGTACCGTTTCGTCGATTTGGAGTCGGGCGATGTGCTGAAACTCAATCCCGTTGAGGTTCAGGAGACATACAAGAAGATTATGACCGAGCGCAAGGAAGCTCTGCTGCGCCATTGCTACCAGTACCAAATCGACTACGTTGAGGCCGATATTAATAAGGACTACAACCAGGTCTTGACGAGCTACTTAATCAAAAGAACAAAACTGCATTAATCATGAAACGCTTTGCAATCACTGTGCTGGCGGTATTCGCCTTCATACTCTCACTTCGTGCGCAAGTGCATATCCAGGAAATGTCTAATTATGAGCCTGTTGGACGTAATTTGTTGAACCAAAGGGAAGTCATTGCCTTTAAAGAGACTTTTGACGTCACAATCCAACGCGCCGATTTCGATTCGGTTACGAATACGGTACTGCTCACTTTGAAAGATGAAGTTGAAAAAGATGAAAAGATTGTCGATTCAGGCATCTGTCATGCGGTGTTTTTCGACCTTGAGCATAATGAGTTGAAATGGAGGAAGAAATACTATAGGAATGAAGAGCTTTACATCAAGAGAGGCCCTATGGTCTTCAAAGTCAAAGAAAACGACTTTTTCTTGGTTGAAACGGAGACGGGCGAAGAGCAGTTTAAAATAGGGACCGGCATGTGGCCTGTGTATTTCAATACAGAAGAAGGTTGGATGATTTGTATGACTGGCACGAAGGGTTTGGGCAGTAGGCGAAATCTGTGCAGAATCGATTTGAAATCTAAGTCGAAGATTTGGGAGCGTGACGTCAAATCGGCTCAGGAGTTTGAGATGTCGACGAAACTGAACGATTCAACATTGCTCTTCGTTGGCGATGGTCTCTATTCGGTGAATATCAACAATGGCAAAGGCTGGCGTTTGGAAACGAATATGAAAGAAGTGAATAATGGCTATGGCGTATATGGCATGGCTTTTGGCATGACTTCTTCAGTCAGGGTTTGTTCTAATCCATATGTGGATGGTTCTGATATCTATATTGCTGGCATTAAAAGGCTTATAAAAGTCGATCGTAACGGCAAAGAGTTATGGTATGCGAGATTGCCGGAAAAAAAGACCAGTCTCTCAAGGCTGTTTGCCACTAAAGATTATTTGCTTATGGTCAATATGGGCTATGCACCTCACTCATACTCTTTCTATTATACGTATTTGGGCAAATGGGGTAAACCCTTTTTGGCAGCGTATGACAAGAAAACGGGAAAGAATGTGTATATGCACGAACGTAAGAAATATGTGGATTTTATCAAGGATGTGGAGTTTAGGGATGATGATGCCTTGTTCTTGCTTTTTGCTGATAAGGAAGGTCACCAGTCGGTTGAGAAATATCAGGCAAACACGGGCGCACTTATGGGTAGAAAGGAAGTGGCGCCAGTGGTGATTCAGTCTTCGGGCCGTATGAATGCCTTCGTTGGCTCCGATGTTTGTGTCAAGAAGGACAACAAATTTGTCCACTTGGTTGAAATGGACACGGTTGGCGTTTATGTGGTTTGCGACAATGGGGTGCTCCACCTTGATGGCGGTTTGAAGAGCACAGATTTTATCAGTTTTAATGATTTGTTTGTCTATAATGGCAAATATGGCGATTTGCGTTTTTATTCTCATGGTAAGGAGACGGCCGTTGTGGACGGTGAGGATAGGGAAGTGGCAACACTCGATTTCCCCGATGTGTTTTGCACCGAGTCACAGATTTATAGCATTAAGGACAAGTCTTTGTATGTGATTAATAAGGAGCAACTTTATTAATAGGTGCAACTGGCTTGTTGATAACTAAGGCGATGAAACAAAAAAGTCCGAGAGCAAGCTCCCGGACTTTTTGTTCCCCCGAAGGGGAAGAATTACTTACCTAACTATTACTTTACTATAACTTTTACAGAAACTGCGTTCTGGTTGTTTTGCAAACTGATGACGTAGACGCCCGTGGCGAGGCTGTGGCTGATGCGCTCAGTGCTGCCTGCGTTGATCTGCTTCATCATCATGGGCTGACCGAGGACGTTGTAGACGGTCATTGTATAATGGGTGTTGTCACCGTTTTCGATTACAAATTCATGGTCGGCGCTCCAAACCTTCACGTTGGCAGTCATGCCTTCTTCAACGCCATCATCGGTGAGGTCGATGAAGATGGGCTCGTCGAGACCAGTGTTCGGGTTGATGGTGTTGGCATTAGGTTGCCATTGCCCATCCTCGACAGCGAATGTGTTGACGATATTGCTTTCTCTGTCCACGATCCAAATCGCATTGATTCCGTCTTTGTTGTCGTTGGGTAGGATGCCACCGAACCAGCCATCGTTTCCGGCAACCAATTCTTTATAGAAGTCAGCGTACTGGTTGATGCTTCCGTAGTCCACTCCTACCGTTTCGATGCAAGTGGAGTAGATGGGACGCTCGTCTTCTTGGTCGGCAAGAAGCATGGCGAAGGTCATAGCGGGTTCATTGCTCTTAGCATAGAAGGCAGATGCACTGTATTCATCGTATTCGGTGCCATAGTTTAGCACAGTGGCGTAGTCTTCAGTGGTGAAGGCCTGGTCAACCGTTGTGCCGTCGTGACCGTCGTTGATGCGGATGCGAAGATAGACTTGATTGCCCGGAGTGAAACGGGCGTTTGCAGTAGGTTCGTTGATGAACCAAACGAAAGCGGAGCCCACTTCATCAGTGGTAAACTCACCATAACCACCTTCAGTCGAGAGGCTTGGGCTGGTGCTACGATAGAAGCCTTCAGGATTGGCATAAATGATATTTCCGGCACCAGCGGTCTCAGGACCGTCGTTTGCGTCAACGAATTGGTTGGTATAACGATAGGTTGTGTTGGGCTCCAAGTTGAATATATACGCAGACGTGGCTACTGGAACACGGTTGTTGTTCGAGCCGTTGTTGCCTTGGATATACATAGGCATAAAAGCCTCGATGGCAGGCTCCTCCTCACTGTGGACAGTACCAGTCACGCTGACCACGGTTGAGGCCTCGCCGCCTTCATGGGTGATTGTTCCTTCGTAGGTGTCGACATCAAGACCCTCGGCCAGACGGACAAAGATGGTCACAGGTTGGTCGACGAGTAGTCCATCGGCATATTGGACATACAGCGTTGTAAAGAAGTCTTCATCATTCAAAGAGATTTCGAAGTTTTCGCTGGCCGTCAAGGTCACGTCGCCTTCTCCCACCAAGTTGGAGCCAGTTAAAGTGTAGCTTTGTGAATTAGAAGGGCCTTCGCCTTCAATATAGTCGAGGCCATTAATTGTATTAGGTGTGGCCGTCAGGGTCGGGTTGGTGTTGCCTCCACCCGAAACGAGCATGATGTCATCGACTTCCCAGCCAGCAGCCTCTTCATCGATGCAAGTGTACTTGAAACCGATGTAGCAGTTCGAACCACTGAATTCGTCAAAGCTGATTTCGCCTGATTCAACCCAGTTCCAGCCGCCTTCCGAAAGCTCGCAATCAAGTTCTTCCCATGTGGCAGCAGTCGGGTCTTGGCCGTCGTAGTCGTTGGAGAAGTACACTTTGATGTCTTCACCAGTGTAGTTCTTGGCCGTTCTGAAGGTCAGCACCACATCGTTGTAGCTGTCCAAATCGAAAGTGGGCGAGATGAGCCAATCCTCTGAGGCAGGATGGTTGTAGCCGTTGGCGTAAGCGTAGTGATTGCCTTGGTAGGAGGCGATGCGCCAGAGCGAGTCGCCTTCCACGCAGACCTCAGTCCAACCATGCCAATCTTCTTCCCAGTCTTGGTTGAAGATGATGTCGAGGCCGTTCTGGATGACGTATTCCGCGCTGACAATGGGGCTGTCGTTGTAGCCCTCTTTTGTGGCATAGGCCCAGAGGATCATGCTTTCGTCAACGGTGATGGCTTCTTCGTATTCCTCCCAAGGACCGTTCTCGGAGTCGAGGCTATAATAGATGGTGGCATCAGCGATGGCGCAGCTTATGGTGACATCTTGGGTCTCGTAATAGGTGCCACCGACAGGGTTAAAGGTCGGGGCGGCGACAGTAGGAGTGGGCGGAACACCGCCTTCGCCTTGCATGAAGATGTCGAGGAAGAAGTTGTACTCGCCATTGGTCATGTTGCCGGTGGAGTAAGCTTTCACTACACTCTCCGTTTCGGTGACGCGCAAAGCCATGGCTCGGGTTTCTGTGGTGGCATTTGCGATGTTGAAACCGAAATAATCTGGTACCAAGCTCTCGGGTGAAGAGACGTCTGAGTCAATTGTCCAAACGGTCTTTTCTCCATTCAATACGAGGTTGGTGCCGTTGTTGCCATAGCCGATCATGTCGCCATTGGCGTTGGTGAAGGTGTAGCCGTCCGCCGTGACATCCACGGTCCAATAATGGCTGTCTTCATCGCTAAGGATGCTGGCGGGAATGATTTCCTCAGAGCCGTTCATCTCGCTGGTGAACTCGGTGGTGGTGAGCTTGCCGCTTGTTGGGGCATTGGCGATAGCGAGGTAAGCGTTGGCCGTCTCGTTGTAACGGGCGGCGAGGATGACGCGGTTACCGGCGGCCAAGGCACCCACATCGCTGATGCGCACATAATCGTCGCCAGGCACGGGCTGCGCTGTAACGCTGCCATTGCAGGTTACTTCGATATCATCGACATCGGAACAAGTGATGGTGATGTCTTCGTCGTTGTAATTGCCAACGGCAAGACCGGCTTTCAGTCGGACATAGATGGTGGTCTCTTCGATGGTGCCGTTGCTGTGGTTCAGCGTGATGACGCTTTGTGCGGCGAAGTCGTCGCCAGAGGCGAGTGAGATTTCATAGTGTGAAGCCTCGGAAATAATAATGTTGCCGCTCAGGTTGAAGCCGGCGACGGTAAAGCTTTGTTCGTCTGACGGGCCATTGCCTTCGGTATAGCTGAAACCGTTCAAGGCCAAAGGTGTGACGTTAACGACAGGATCGGAGGTCATGCCAACAAGCGTGATGTCGTCAACTTCCCAAGCTGCCGCGGCGCTTTCTTCACAGGTGTACTTGAAGCCGATGTAACACGCGGTGCCGTTGAAACTGCTCAGGTCGATGTCGCCAGATTCCACCCATTCGTAGTTGCCCGTTGATAGGGCGCAGTTCAAGGCAGTCCAAGTAGCCTCAGTCGGGTCTTCGCCATCGTAGTCGTTGGAGAAAAACACTTCAAGGTCGTTGCCCGTAAACTTCATCGCAGTGCGGAAACTCAACGTCGGATTACTGATGGCGTCGAGGTTGAAGACAGGGGAAATGCACCAATCAATGTTGGCACCGTGGTTGTAGCCGTTGGCATAGGCGTAGTGGTTGCCTTGGTAAGAAGCGATGCTCCAGCTCATTTCGCCTTCCACATCAATGAAGGTCCAACCGTTCATCTCACCTTCCCAATCTTGGTTGAAGATGGTGACGACACCGATTTGGATGGTATAGGAGGCCTCGGCGATACTGCTATTGTTGTAGCCTTCCTTCATCGCGATGGCTTTGATGGTGGTAGTTTGATTAATGTCCAGCGGCGCGCTGTAAACAAGGCTGTTTTCACTCGGGTCGCTACCGTCCAAGGTGTAGTAAATCGTCGCGCCCTCTGTAGCACAAGCAATACTCACGCTTTGTTCTTCATAATAGGTACCGGATTCGGGAGTGAAGGTGGGTGTAGCCACGGTAGGAACGGGCGGTTCGCCGCCTTCGGTTTTCACAAAGAAGTCGAGATAGAAGTTGTAGCCGCTACCATTATTATTAGAGGTGGCGTATGCGCCATAGTTGTGGTTGTTGTTTAAAGCGAAACCTCTATTTGTAGTGGTGGCATTGGTGATATAGAATCCATTGTAACCAGGTACCATGGCGCTTTCGCCAGCGGTCTCGAGAGTAATGACCCATTCGGTCTTTTCACCACCTGATACGAAATCGGTGCCGCTAGCACCATAGCCAATCAGCTCGCCGGCGGCGTTGGTGAAGGTGTAGCCGTTGTCGGTCACGCCCACAACCCAATAGTAGTTGCTTTCTTCGTCAACGATGGAGGCCGGCAGCACTTCGTCACTGCCAGAGGTAGCCGAAGTGAACAGTACGCCCGTAGGCTTGCCTGTCGTGGCAGCAGTCATGGCGTAGTAGTCTGAGGCGTTGTCGTCGAAGCGGGCGGCAATGATGACGTAGCTGCTATCGGTAAGGCTGTTTAGGTCGCTGATGCGTACATAATTACCATCGCCTGGGGTAGGTGGTGTGGGTGGATCAGGAGGTGTGGGGGTCTCACCAGTGACAGTGCCTGATACGTTGATGTAGAGCGTATCAGCGCCTTCGGAGACAGCTGTCAACTGCTCTTCGTAAGTGCCCGCTTCAAGGCCAGCTTTCATACGGACATATACCTTAATGCCATAGAAACTACCTGGGTTGTAAATGTTGGCAGGGTTCTCCGATTGGAATAGCTCATCTCCAAGTGTTGAGACTTCAAAACTCTCTGATGGGTAAACTTGCACCGGGCCGACGAGGTAGTCGCCTGCCAATTCGATGTGGTTAATGGCGGAAGGGCCACCTTCTTCGATATCGTAGGTAAAACCGCTCAGTGAGGTGGGAGTGGCAGTCATAAAAGGATGGTGCTCATACAACACATCGCTGGCATTGACCACTCGCAGTTGCACCGCGTTAAAACAACCGATGACGCCAGTCACGGTTACCAAATCGCCTTGTGTCAAACCTTCAACGTTGGGAATACGGTAGATGTTGATGCTGTTGCTGTTGCCCTCTTGTGTGAGTTCCGTATTACCGTTGGTGTTGATAACGCCGATGATGGCATCTACAATCTTCACTCGGGTTGACTGTAGCATATTGTTGCCACTAAAGTCAGCATTGATTTCGGCGATGGTCTTTACAGCCAAAGGAAGAGAATTGTTGCTTGAGAGGATCATGAATTTGTTGGGGTCGTTGCCATTAATGCCACTTAATTCAACCAAGCCATTGTAAACAGCACGTTTGCCATATGCGCGCACGTTGTCGCCGATGGCAAGAGTTGAAGGCACCGTGTTGTTGTTTAGGAATAGAACAATGCCGGCGGTAGCATCTTGCACGTAAACGTTGCGGTTGTCAATGAAAGTGACCGTGCCTTCCACGCAGCCATATTCATCGATTTCAAGTGCACGGGCTTCAGCGATGGTGATGGTTTCGTTGATGTTGTATGTGGCTTCAGCGATGGCACTATTAGCATAGCCTGTTGCAGTGGCAACGGCCTTGATGGTTGTGGTGACACTCACGGTGAGGGGGGCACTATAGACGGGACTGTTCTCTGTGGGATCGCTGCCGTCGGTAGTATAGTGGATGCTGGCACCTGTAGTGGGACAGCTGATGCTTACGGTTTGTGCGGTGAGGTAATTGCCGCTTGCAGGAGAGAAGACGGGCGTTTCGGCCACAAGCAGTTCGCTCACCGTGCCGCTCAAAGCAACCGAGGCGTTCAAGGTGCCTGAGGCAAGGGTGATGTTGCCCGAATAGGAGCCCACTTCAAGTCCAGATTTCATTCTAACATAAACATGAACAGCGTTCAACGTACCAGCTGTGGGGCTGAGGGTGACGGTATTATTGAATGGGCCATCAGAGTTGATGGACACTTCGAAGTTTTGTGGAGCCGTGACACTGACGCTGCTTGTCAAATCGTTGCCTGTCACGCTGAAATTCAATGCCTGCGATGGGCCAGCATTATAGGTATATTGGAACCCGGATAGTTCGGTCGGAGCAACCGTCAGCTGTGGATTGGTAACTACATTCTCTTCGATGCTTCCCAGCATGGTGTTGTAATAAGTGCTGGTCGAGATGCCGACGTAATAGCCTTTCACTACGACTTCTTGTCCTTCCAGCGAAGTAAAATCGGTGCTGATCGGGTAGGAGATGCTGCCAATAGCCGTCGTAGCGCCATCAATGTCGGTGATGTTGTAGTGCGTTCCGCTGATGGAGAGTGTTCCCTCGTATTGCACATAGTTTGAAAGTTGGGCAGGTGTGGTTGAAGCTACTCTGCTATCCATCTCCGCACCTGTGATGATGGTGGGCTCTTCTGCAACATAGTTGGAACTGGTAGCAGCTGTGATTGTTGCAGTGCTGTTGAATTCAAACACGCCACCGTAGACTACGACGGAGCCTGACAGCTTCACCATGTCACCGATGTTATAGCTGCTTTGGGAGTAGTTTTGGTTGTAATAGTACACATATCCGGTGCCATCGCCGACGATAAAGCCTCGGGCACTCTTGGCTACGATGGTGCCCTGCACAGTATATGAGCCTGCTGCTGTGATACTGGAAATATTGACTACAGAAGGGAAGGTATAGGTTGCTGTTGCTGTGGTGCTGGCGATATATCCACTCTTGAAAGCTTTAGCTTTGAGGGTCGTAGTCTCACTAATGTTCAGCGATGTACCAATACTATATTGCTGACTGTTTTCGGTCGGCTCGTTACCGTCTGTGGTGTAGTAGATGGTGGCGCCTTGGGTGGCGCAACTGATGGTCACAGATTGTGGTTCATAATAAGTGCCGCCTGCAGGGTTGAAGGTCGGGATGGCCACGGTTTCTTGCTGTTGGCCCCCGCCAGAACCGTATGTGATATCGAATGCGGCAATCCTTCTATGACCGCTCGTGCCACCGATGGTAAATGTCACAGATGAAGCAGCGCCAGTCCATGTGCCATCGCTGTATGTTCCAACGTCTGTTGTAATTGCGTTAGTGCCTTCACCAGAGGCAAAGGTCAAAGCTATTTCTGTGAGATTGCCATCAGAAGTGGTAATGGTAAAGTAGTTACCTCCATAGCATCTAATGGCTGAACCTGTGCTATAATACTTTGGCGGATTGTTGTTATTGGTGCCTTTAAAGAATGAACCAGATACATTACTGTCAAAATCAACTGATTCAATTGTTTGACCATTTGAGTAACCTTGGTCTGCAGCAACCCAGTTGATCTGTGTTCTTGTCTGCCCCCAAGAGGTCATTCCCGTCAACAGCAACAACGCTGTCAACAAAAAAGTAAGTTTACGTTTCATTTGAAAATGGTTTAATTATTTGATACTTAATGATTTATTTCAAAAGTAATCCTTTTAGAGGAAGCTTTCAAAATTATAAAAATGTAGTCGTACCCAATGGCTTGGGCACCGTTAAGTTTTCAACATTTTTTCAACAGGGTTATGAACAGGATTATCAACATGGTTGTTGAAAACAATCTGTTTGGAACAAACAAAAAAGAGACGCCCGAGAGCGTCTCTTTTTTTTGTTAGATTTCAAATGCAAATGTTGTTCTTCTTTATTTTAGGCCTCCCCAAGTGCCTCTGATATTTTTGCACTGTGTGTAAGTCGAAGGGCAGTTAAAGACCTTGTAGGTGGTGCCGTTGTAGGGCATGAACACGTCGACAGCACGTTGCTCCGAATCCCATCCTTTGGCCAGGATGTAGGTGTAGTACACCGTGCCACCCGACATTTGGGATTCTTGGACACCATTGGGCGAGGAGCACATTTCAACGGTATAAGGCTCTTGAGGAGTATAGGCGTTGGTGCAGTCGGCGCCTTTCAGCAAAGCGGCGGCCATGTAACGCTGGATGTACTGGTCGTTCTCGGGACCGTATTCCGATGGAACGAGTTTGGTCTTCAGTATGCGAATGATTCCGTCGACGGTGGAAGAGCTGTTGCACAGCAGGTCGAAACACTTTTTGCCGGTGGAGGCGTCACGGGCATAAAGTTCAATGGCCATGGGAATCATGGCGGCAGTGCCTTGGATGGATTTGCCTAAAAGGCCATTGTAAACGGCTTCAAACTCGGCATAGCCAGAAGGGATGTTCGTGAAAGTGACTGAGGCAGTGGGGGTTCTGTGCTCGGTGCTGTTGAAATTGATGTCGCCATTCACCGTATAGGTATGCGTGCCATAGGTCAAGGTGTTGCCTTCCACTTGGGCGTTGGCCTTGGACTCGCTGACAAGTGAATGCCATTGGTCTTTAGGTTGCACAAGTTTCTCAATGCTGCCCGTGTCGATAGGAAGGTTGCTGAGATTGACGCCATCTGGACAGCTAGTCATGGAAAGGGTAAGGCCGAAACCGAGGGCGGCTAGCGCTAAGCTGTGCATGCGCTTACTAAAGCGGTAGTTTTTTTTCATGTTGTTGTGTTTTTTAAGGTTCGTTGGTGCAAAAATAGGAAATATTTCATAAAAGCTGCAGTTTTTTTCGATTTCTTTTACAATTGTCAGTTTTTCTATTATCTTTGCAGCGTTATATAACATCAAAAGAATGAAAAAAGTAGTCCGAATTGTATGGATTGGAGCTCTTTCAGGCTTGGCTTTCCTGGTAGCTTGTTGCTCCACCAAGGGCCTAACTAAGGCCGAGAAGAAACAATTAAAGAGAGACCGAGACTCTATCCAGCAGGCTCTTGACATGTATTGGATGTCGTGTCGCGACTCCGTGCCTAGTCCGGAATTCATGGTGGAATACAACCGTCTTCAATATCAGATTGACTCCATCAACTATCGTTTAGGTAAAAGAGTCGATTTGGAACAAAGCAAACAGATTTGGGAAGATAGCAAACAACAAGCGAATATGAATAAGGAACGTAATGCCCTTCAGCAACGCATCGACGAGCTGAGGATGGCCTTGGAGCGTCGCGAAGGTGCCTGTATCTATGGCTCTCCCGAGGTCATGAAAGAATACGGCAAGAAGACACAGGAGATGCGTGACGAGCTGAAAGCCCTTGAGAACCAGCTCGAAGGCATGGATAAGAAATAACATAAAACAATTGCGCTATGGGGAAATGGTTCCGTAAGCTTTGGATAGGCTTATTGTCGGGCACGGCAGCCTTGGCGGCGTGCAACATTTTCTCGCCGCCGCCATGCTATTATGGCCCGCCACCATTGGATCCAGCTCAGGATTCTGTTATGCAAACCAAACAGAACAAGCTTGAAATGTTGCGCCAACGTATCGACGAAATCCATGGTGTCCTGGAGGAACGCCGGAATTCCGAGATTTATGGGCCACCCGAGGTGATGGAAGAGTATGCCAGAGAAAATAGGCGTTTGCAAGCCGAGGCCGATTCGCTTGAGCAAGAACTGAAAGCTTTGGAAATGAAATAAAAAACTATTGCGACATGAAGAAAACACTTAATGCCATACGTATAGGTCTCTTTGTTGGATTGGCTTTCTTGTTTGCTTGCGGCTCGTCGCCCAAAGACAAAAAGCGTCAAGAGCTCCGTGGTAGGATTGACCAAATCCAGGAAATCCTTTCAAAACGCAGCGCGGAAGCTATCTATGGCTCCCCGCAGATGATGCTTGAAAGGGAAGAACAGAACAACCGTTTGGTGGCGGAGAGGGATTCGCTGGAGAAAGAGCTGAAAAAACTAGATTTGGAATAACTAAACTTGTTGATATGAAAAAAGTTGTTCGTTCAATTTGGATTTATGCCCTTTCCGGAATCGCTTTTTTGGGCGCCTGCTGTAGCTCGCGTGGCTTATCCAGAGCAGAAAAGAAAAAGCTGAAGAATGAGCGTGACGCCATTGAACAAACTCTGGCAAAGGAGCTTACTTTTAAAGAAGACACTGGCTGTTGGGGCTTTGTTGAAGAACGTGCGGAACGCTACGAACTCATGAACAAGCTTGATTCCATCAATTTCCGTTTGGGTGAGAACGTTGATTTGGCTAAGAATCTGCACCGACGCGAATTGCAAGGCCGTCTTGATACCTTGTACTATAGTCTATACAATTTCGATAATGCATTGATATATGGGCCGCCGGATGATATGGATTCCTATTATGACGCACGTGCAGGCAGACGGAGGGCCATGGTGGCAGATATTAAAAACACCAAAAAAGAATTGGAGTTGTTGGACCATCCGGAAATGGACCAAAACCCTTGATGATTTGGGAATTGGCTCTTTTCGATGAGAGTCAATCAGAATGATAAAGGAAGAACATGAAAAAGACAATCCGCATAGTATGGATTAGTGCTTTGTCAGGCTTGGCTTTCCTTGCTGCTTGTTGGGGTCCTCGAGGCTTGTCGAAAGCGGAAAGAAAGAAGCTGTTGGAGGAACGTGACGCCATAGAAAAGACTTTGGCCGAGACTCCTGCTGTTGACACGACTTCCATGGCCTTTGCTGAAACGCAGGAGAAGCGTTATGGTCTCATGAATAAGATTGATTCCATCAATTTCAAGTTGGGCGAGGATGTAGATGTCGCTAGGAACGTGCGCCGCCGTGAGTTGCAGTTGCGTATTGACTCGATCTATGTGGAGATAAACAAGGCTACCTATGCTTGTATCTATGGCTCGCCCGAAATGTTGGAGGGCCGTGATGAGCAATACAATGCGTTTAAGGCAAGCCAGTTTAGTGAATTGGAAACCGAACTCCAGAAGGCCAAAGCGAATTTGGAAGCGTTCGAACTCACAGATGAAACCTATAGGACGCAACGTCGTCATGAATTGGAAGGCAGACTTGAGTCGCTAAGAAACACTATTGAGGAACGCGAAGGCGCGCGCGTATACGGCTCACCTGAAGTGATTCAAGAATATAGGAAGGAAACGCAGCGTTTGCGTCAAGAAGCCGATTCGCTTCAACAGGAAATCAAGACTTTGGAAGAGTGGACCAATACAATAACGGAAGAGGACATCAAAGCTCTGCCTGTTAAGAAAAAGGAGGGACGTGCTGCAGACGTGCTTTATGGCCCACCGACGCCTAAGCGTAAATAATAAATGTAACAATGAAAAAAGTAGTTCGTATAGTTTGGATCAGCGCCCTGACGGGACTCGCCTTCCTGTCCGCCTGCTTGACGCAGAACGGCTTGACCCGCAAGGAAAGGAAGCAACTTCGTAAAGAGCGAGAGCAAGTCGAAATGCAACTTGCCGAATGCCAAAAAGTTACAGAACTCCCAATGCATGAGGCGTTCTATGCTAAATACATGGAGTACTTTGATAAGAAGTATGCATTAGAGAATAAACTCGACTCCATCAATTACCGTTTGGGCGACAGTATCGACCTCGACCGTAACATTCGTCGTCGTCAAATCATGAAGCGTATTGATTCCTTGGATTTCCTCATTAAAACCTATAATCCGCCTTGCGTCTACGGCCCGCCTCCAGGGATGTATCCAGATTACGATGAAGAACAAGCAAATAAGGAAAGTGATATTTCCATTTGGGAGAGACAATTGAAAGAGGCGAAAACTGAGCTTGATGAACTTGACCGTGTCAAAACGGAAGGACAAGATATCTATGAAGCATTGTATGGCGTTCCCGTCATTAACTATGACGACCCTCAACAAGACAAAGAAGGACAGCTTCAAGAAGCGGAACAGCGAAAGTTAGACTCCATTCAGCGGAAAAAGGAATTGCAACGTAAAAGGGACTCCATTAGACAAGCACGCAGGGGCGATTCTAAAGGTGTTATTTACGGACCGCCGCCGGTTAACAGAAACAAAAAGTAAGATAAGATGCCAATACCAATTGTATGAAAAGAATAGTTCGCATAGTATGGATCAGCGCCTTGACGGGCTTGGCTTTCTTGTCGGCCTGTATAACCCAGAATGGCTTGACTCGTAAAGAGCGCAAGCAGCTCCGCAAAGAGCGTGAGCAGGTTGAAATGCAGTTGGCCAAGGTAAAAAGCGACAAGTTTGAAAATCCCGAAGAAGACGACCCTGACTACTACAGATATTATTGGGAAGCTTTCATGGAACACTTTGATGCAAAGTATTCCCTTGAGAATAGGCTTGACTCCATCAACTATCGTTTGGGCGAGGATATCGACCTCGACCGTAACGTTCGCCGCCGTCAAATCCTGAAGCGTATCGATTCCTTGGAGTTCCTTATTAAATCCTATATTCCCCCTTGTGTCTACGGCCCGCCTCCAGGGATGTATCCAGATTACGATGAAGAACAAGCAAAAGAGGAAAGTGATATTACGATTTGGAAAAGACAACTGAAAGAGGCGAAAAAAGAGCTGGATGAATTTGATATTTCTCGTTTACTGGATGCCGAAGTTTTGTATGGTAGTCCATATGAGATACGGCTAAAAAAGTAGATTAAAATGAGCGAACGCTTAGGCTTATATAAAAAGTTGATGCTCGAACTCAACCGCGCAGTGCTGCAAAAACGCACCGACGAGCACGAGCTTCACCAATTGTTTTGGGAGTGTACGTTGCGTTGCAACCTCAACTGCCGCCACTGCGGCTCCGATTGCCGTATGCTCTCCGAGAAAGACGACATGCCATTTGCCGATTTTGCCAAGGTTTTGGACGAGATTCGCGAACATCAAGACCCTGGCAAGTTGATGGTCATCACTACGGGGGGCGAACCCACTGTGCGTCCCGACTTGGCTCAATGCGGTGCCGAGATTTCGAAACGAGGCTTCGTGTGGGGCATGGTGTGCAATGGCATGCTACTCTCGGCCGAGAAACTCAACGAGTTTATGGATGCCGGACTGAAATCGCTGGCCGTCAGCTTCGATGGCTTCGAGGAAGACCACAATTGGATGCGCGGCAACCCGAACAGTTACAAGAATGTGCTGCGCGCCGTTGAGGCCATGAAACAACATCCGAGTCTCACATGGGACGTCATCACCTGCGTCAACCAACGCACGATCAAATACTTGCCGAAGTTCCGCGACTTCCTCATTTCCTTGGGCATCCGCCGTTGGCGCCTGTTCACGGTGTTTCCCTTCGGCCGCGCTGCCAACGAACCCGACTTTAAGCTCAGCAACGAGCAGTTTGTGATGATGATGGAGTTCATCCGTCAGACTAGGTTGGAAGGCAAAATCCGCGCCGACTATGGCTGCGACGGTTTCCTCGGCAAGTATGAGGGTGAGGTGCGCAACCACTATTTCTCGTGCAGCGCGGGTATCAACGTGGCCTCGGTGCTGGCCGACGGCTCCATCTCGGGCTGCCTCAGCATCCGTAGTGACTATCACCAGGGCAACATCTATAAGGACAGCTTCTGGGACGTGTGGCAAAACAAGTTCCAAGTCTACCGCGACCACTCATGGATGAAGACCGGCCAATGCGCCGACTGCAAGATGTGGCGCTATTGCTTGGGCAACGGCATGCACCTCCGCGATGGCGACGGGAAATTGCAGATTTGTCAATACCACATGATTAATCCCGTGTAGAGACGGTGTGCACACCGTCTCTACATCAAATAATGAATGTTGAACAATTAGTATTAGAACGAATGAAAAGAAAACAATTATTACTATTGCTGATAGTCATGTTGTCAATCCCTACGTTGGCATTGGCACAATCTTCCAAGGGTTATAAGTATGCTGACGATAATGCGACTGTGTTTGTCAACACGGAGGCTTTTGGCGTGCATAAGGAATACGATAGGGAGCGTGGCTGCGAAGTGTGGAAAGACGGCATGGGAAGCTTTCTTTGTCTTGACAAGAACATGAAGCCTTTGAGTGAGATGGACAAGCATGTCCATTTCACTGGATCAAATAACGATCCCGACAATCCAGAGGTGTCACCTTTTTCGGGAATCAGGAAAGAGTGGGATAGCAAACGCGGCTGCTATGTGTGGAAAAATGTTTATACAGGTGATTTTCTAGGAACCGACAAGACTTCTGTCCACCAACAGGAAAAAGCAAACCAGAAGGAAAAGAAAAAAGAACAGAGTCAGCATAAGCACAATACCGGAAAGAAGGATCAACATGATAACCAGTATCAAGCCGGAAAACAAGAACAACAAAAAGGAAAGGTTAATAACGGGTCCAACGCGAATTCACAACAGTTGATAATCACTTCAGATGAAGAGCTTCGGCAGGCTGAGGCGGCCATTAGGGAAGCAAAGGCCCAAATAGCTGCGGCAAAAGCCCAAGGTGTCGATGTGAATCAATACGCTCCCGTCGATGAATATATCAAACAAGCGGAAGATGCCATTAACGAATACAAACGCCAAAGAAATAAAAGATGAAAAAGACTGTTATATTGATGTTGTTGGCCTTAGTAATGACGAGCTGCATACCAGGAGGCAAGCGAAAAGTCGAACCTAAACATTCTGCGGCCAAAGAATCCGTCTGGGATTTCTATCTTGTTGGTTCTTGGCAATATTCAGAGGATGACTCCGAGAGCAACTCGTATTTTCCCGAAGGCACTGAGTCTTTTTATGGCGATGGCACGTATTTGTGTAATGCTATCGACCGAAAGGGCAATTATGTGACCGTTGAAGGCTCTTGGCGACTTGATGATGACAAAGACTTCGTTGTTTGGGTCACATATAATAGTGTGAAGACTGGTAGTAAAACCCTTACAAGGAGAAAGAAAGTAATCAAATATGTTGTTAATGCCTTGGCACCAGCCAACTATATGGTGTATCAGGTGGGCGATGCCTATCGCTCTGCCGAATGGGTGAAATGAAGGGATTGAATAGGATTTATCTAGTCGGTTACATGGGTGCGGGCAAGACCACCGCCGCACGTCGTCTCGCCCACCGTTTGGGTTGGGAAGTGGTTGATACTGATGCCCTGTTTGAGGAGAAATACAAGATTTCGGTCAACGATTTTTTCAATAAATACGACGAGACGCTCTACCGTAAGTTGGAATCGGAAGTGCTGAAGGCTACAGAAAGCCTTGAAAATGTGGTGGTTTCCACAGGTGGCGGCACGGCTTGTTATTTCGACAACATGGAATGGATGAACCAACATGGCTTGACGGTCTTTCTGCGCATTAGCCCTCAGGCTGCTGTCGACCGCGTCATCCATTCGCGCCACAAACGTCCTTTGGTCGAAGGCAAGAGCGAAGAGGAACTGACAGAGTTTGTGAATCGACACTATGCTTCACGTATGCCGTTCTATGAGCAAGCCTTAATCACCGTGAAATCGGAAGACTTGGATGTGGATTCTTTGTTAGAAGTGATCAAAGGGAGTTCTTAGTCTCTAATTGTCAGTAGACAGACGTTCTCAACATGCTGTGTATGTGGAAACATGTCTACGGGCTGCACTGCCATGACTTTATATGCCGAATCAAGCAATTGCAGGTCGCGGGACTGCGTGGCGGGGTTGCAGCTGACATAAACAATTTTCTTAGCGCGGATCTTCAACAGTTGTTCCACCACCTTCTCAGCCATGCCCGCTCGGGGCGGGTCGGTGACGATGAAGTCGGGACGGCCGTTGCTGGCGATGAAATCGTCAGTGAACACCTTGGCCATGTCGCCGGCATAGAAGGTGCAGTTCTTGATGCCGTTGATGTCGGCGTTGACCTTGGCATCGTCGATGGCGGCCTGCACATATTCAATGCCGACCACTTTGTTCACAAATCTTGAGAAATACTGGGCGATGGTGCCCGTGCCCGTGTAGAGGTCGTACATCAGCTCGTCGCCTCGCACATCGGCGAGGTCGAAGGCGGTCTTGTAGAGCCGCTCGGCTTGGTAGACATTGGTCTGGAAGAACGACACCGGTCCGATGCGGAACTTCAGGTCATCGTATCCTGGGCGCGGCGATTTCATGGCCTCGATGAGGTAAGGCTCACCCTTGAGGCACTCGAACGGCAAGTCGTTGATGATGTCGTTCAGCTTCGGGTTGATGACCAAGAGTAGCGACACGATCTGCGGGAAGGCCATCTCCAGCGCTGGGATGAGCTCATGGCGCACCACTTCGTTCTCCTCGCTGATGACGAGGATGACCATGAACTCGTCTTTCGAGTTGCAGCGAATGACGAGGTTGCGCATCAGGCCCTCGTGGGCGCGGAAGTTGTAATAGGGGAGGTGGCGTTCCATCGTGAAGCGACGGACGAACAATCGGATGTCGTTCGACGGGTCGGCCTGCAGGTGGCATTGTTCGATGTCGACGATGCGGTCGAAGAGTTGGGGCAGGTGGAAACCGAGGCCTTTGCAGGCGTCTTCATCGTGGGTGCCTGTGGGCGCGCCGTCGGTGAGCCACTTGCGGTTCGAGAAGGTGTATTCCAGCTTGTTGCGGTATTGGAACTGCTTTTCGCAGCCGAGGATGGGCCGAATCTCGGGGTATTCGATCTTGCCGATGCGGTCGAAGTTGTCCTTCACCTGCTTCTGCTTGTAGTAGGTCTGCCATTGGTAGTCCATGTGCTGCCATTTGCAGCCGCCACAAAGGCCGAAGTGCTGGCATACGGGCTCCACACGCTTGTCCGACAGTTTCTTGAAGTTCAAGATCTTGCCTTCGAAGAAGTTCTTCTTTCGCTTGTAGACCTCGATGTCGACCACGTCGCCGGGCACGCCAAAGGGAATGAAGACCACACGCCCTTCAGGTTTGGCCACCGACATGCCTTCGGCTCCCGCGTCGATGATCTCGACGTCTTCGATGTATTCGGGTTCTCGTTTTATTTTATTTCTCACCATAATTGGATAATCTATGTCACAAAACCGACAAAACAATCAAAACCTTTTGCATTCATGTCGACTCACCAACCGGCTCGTCGACAGGCTCGCAAGCGAGCCGTTGAGGAAGCCGCCGGTTGGCAGGCTTCCAATAGTTTCACTGATGTTTTGTAAGTTTTGCATGTTTTGTGATTAATAACTAAATATCTCCCAGGTTTTCTTCGCTTGTTCCTCAAACATCTGCATTCCGTTATACACCTTCGCTCCCCATGTCTTGCCCAACTCCATGAATGCTGTCTCCTTCGGGTTGTATATCAAGTCGATGAGGATGTGCTTACCGTTTAGGGCTTGATAGTGCAGGTCGGGAAAAGCATCCACTTGTGGTGCCATGCCCAAAGGTGTTGTATTAATGATAAGGTGGTTTTGACGTAGGACTTCATCGCTCAGCGTGTCGTAGGTGTAGTCGCCTTTTTCTTCGCTCCGGCTGACGGTAGAATAAGTGATACTTTTCTGTTTCAGCACATACTGAACGGCTTTTGAGGCGCCTCCAGTTCCCAAAACCAGCGCGTGCCCAATGGCCTTGCCGTTGATGGCTCGGTTGAGCAGTTGCTCGAAGCCGTAGACGTCGGTGTTGTAGCCTTTTAGTTTGCCATCGGTGATCTTCACCACATTGACGGCCCCCACCTCTTTGGCCACGTCATCGATGTCGTCCAACATCGGGATGATGGCTTCCTTATAGGGTATGGTGACGTTGAAACCGCAGAGGTCGGGGTATTTCTCCATCACCTCTTGCAGCTCGTCCAATGACTTGAGGTCGAAATGTTGATAAAGGCAGTCCAGACCTTCGTGCTCAAACTTGTTGTTGAAGTAGAAGCGCGACTGCGAGTGCTTCAATGGATGACCGATGAGTCCGTATCTTTTCATAGTATCTTGTAGAGACGCGATTTATCGCGTCTCAAAAATTATTATCCAATCCCAAACCAAGCTCCAAACCCTAAGATACACAACACACCTATGATGACGCTGGCCAACACGATGCCACCGATGACGGCGACGACGCTCTTTTTGAAGTCCATGTCGAGGAAACTCGCAGCCAGGGTTCCTGTCCAAGCTCCGGTGCCCGGTAGCGGGATGCCGACGAAGAGCATAAGGGCCACATAGAGGCCACGACCGGCTTTGGCTTGCAGCTTCTGTCCACCTTTTTCGCCTTTCTTGAGACACCAACGGCAAAAGCCTCCGATGACTTTCTTGTCCTTGCCCCATTCGAGGAAGCGGCGCGCGAAGAAGAAGATGAAAGGTACGGGCACCATGTTGCCGATGGCGATGATGAGGTAACTCCAGATGACGCTGGTGAAGGGGTGGGCGGCGTCGTAGAAGAAACCGTAGGCGACGGGAAGGGCGCCACGAAGTTCAACAATGGGAACCATCGCGATTCCAAAGATGATGAGGTATTGTAGGAATTTGCTCATGGTGAATTCTTATTCGGTTGCGTTGGGGTTTTGGTTGCTTTTGTGTTGCTCGATCAATTCCATGATTTCAACGTCGTTGGCCAACAGCTCCTTGTCGTATTCCAGGAAGTCGGGCCAAACTTCAAAATCGGCGGTCAGGGCTTGGTCCAAGGCTTCCAACCCCTCGTTGTGGCTGCCTTTCACGAAGTAGGCGTAAGCCAAGAGATAGAGGAGCGAGGGATCGTTGTCGGTCTGTAACAAACCGAATTTGATGGTGTTGATGGCCTCGTCGATTTTGTCCTGCTGTCCGTAGAGGTCGGCGATATAATAATAGGCATCGGCGTCGTTGGGCGTCTGCTCTTGGATCTTACGCAGGCATTCCATGGCCTTGTCGTATTCCTTCAGCTTCATGTAGTCGGTGGCGATGGAGTAGAGGTGGTCGGTCTCCCAAGGCTCGTATTCCAGGGCTTTCTCGAAGAATTTGATGGCTTTCCGGCTTTGGCCACGGTCGCTGAAGACGTAGCCGAGACCAGCATAACCAGAACCTATCATTGGGTTGATTTCCAACGCCTTGTTGAAATGCTCCTCGGCGGTTTGCAGGTCGTTGAGGCGGTAGTAGCAGTCGCCGATGGTGGTGTGTATCATCGAGGTTTCCACGCCGTTGCGCAAGGCTTCCTCGAGGGTGTCGATGGCTTCCTTGTAACGTCCGAGGTCGTAATAGATGTCGGCCAGGTGCATATTGGTCCAGAGGTCTTCAGGGTCGATGCTGAGGGCGTATTCGTATGGGTCGATGCTCTCTTCGTATTGGCCCATCATGCGGTAGGCGTCACCGATGTTGGTCCAGGCTTTGCTGTTGTAAGGATCTTTGTCGACCAGTTTTTGGAAATAGTCGATGGCTTCTTTCTTGCGGCCGGCGCTGAGGTAGCAGCAACGTATCTCATGGTAGATGGTGTCTTTGTCTTCGGCGAGTGCCAAGGCTTTGTCGTAGAACTCGAGGGCGAGGTCATACTTGCGCATGTGCTGGTATTCGTAGGCGATGGCGTTGTAGAGCTCGAACTTCTCGTCTTCGTCAAAATAGGGCAGGGCGCTGAAATAGTTTTCCAGGGCTTCTTCCGACTTGCCCAACACGGCGAGACAGGAGCCTAAAGTGAGGAAATAGTCGGGGTCGTCATCGTCGTCGACCCGTTCCACATGTTGCATGATGTCGAAGGCGCGTTGGGCGTCGTTTTCCAGAAGGTATTGTCGGGCATACTTGATTTTCAGCTTGTTGCTTTCGGGGTGTTGCGACATGGCCAACTCCACGGCCTGTCGCGAGCGTTTCAACTCGTTGTTCTTGGTATAGTGGTCGATGATGTACTCAAACTCTTCGCTGTCGAAGTAAACCGAGTCGTTGCCCTTTAGCATGGCCTCGTACTTCTCGACGGATTTCTCCATCTCGTCGTCGTAGTTCCCATAATAGTCTTCGTCATCAAACATGGGTGTTTCCTCTCCTAAATTTTTTGCAAAAGTAATAAAAAAGGAGGATATATGGCTTTTTTTGTACTTTTGTAGGGTTGATAACACAAACGACGATGAAAAGATTTGCCTTTTTATTGATTTTGTTTTCATTGGTTTTCAATGCAATGGCGGATGGACCTTGGACGGTGCGTTCTGTGCCGAATACGCGTTTGAATGGCAATGACATCCATGTTTCCGACCCTGATGGATACCTGTCGGACAGTGTCGAGATGACCATCAACACGGCCTTGAATGCCATTCGCGACAAGGCTGATGTCTTCGTGGTAACTTTGACCTCCATCGGGGATGCCGATCCTAGGCATTTTGCCACGGAGTTGTTCAACTACTGGGGCATAGGCGATGCCAAAACCAACAATGGCGTGCTGCTGCTCTTTGTCGAAGACCAGCATGCCTTGGAGACGGAGACGGGCTATGGTGCGGAAGAGACGCTCACCGACGCCAAGTGCGAACGCATTTTTACCAATACCATCAAGCCTTTTTTCAAGGCTGGCGACTACGAGGGCGGACTCTGTGCTGGTGTGGCCGACATCGTGACCGTCTATGGAGGTACGGTTCCCGATGGGTTGAAGACGACTTTGCCTGGAGGTGGAGATGGCGAAGGAGGTACTGGTAGTGACCTTAATTTTAAAGAGATTGCCATATATGGTGCAATGGGCATTCTATGGCTTGTCTTGCCTTTCTGTGGCCTTGTCTTTTGGGCGGCCAAAAGCAAAACCAAAGCCGCTGTTTCAGACGAACACAAAGCCTTTGAGGAAGCAGGTGCCACCTACGTCGATGGGTTGAAGAGCTCTTGGACGGGATCGCCTTGGGATGGCAGGGGTTGCCTGGGAGCCATGACGATTGGCTTGTCTGTTTTCCTAATCATGTTCATTGCAATAATAATCGTGACATCCTTCTCCACAGGCATGAGCACAAATCGTCAAAATTTTTGGGTGTTAATGGTCACATTGTTTTTGTATCTCACATGGGTCTGTTTCCGCCACAACCACCGTGTGCTTAAGATTGCCAAAAAGCTTTCCAAGAACACGATTAGTCCGAGGTCGGTCTACAAGGCAGCTTTTGACCACGGCGCCAATAAGGCAGCGATGTGGATGGCGCCATGGCTAGGCTGGATTTATTACGTCATTCTCAAGAAAAAGCTACAGAGCGCTGAGGCTTGTGTCTGCCCGAAATGCAATAGTACTATGGAGGCTTATCCTGCATATAGGTTACCCGAGGCCCATGTGGTGGAAAACCGCTTGGGAGCTTTGGATTACCAACCCTACCGATGCTTGCATGGTCATGTGGTGGTGGTCAAGGAACATGGCAGCCAATTCGAGAATTTCACCACTTGCGAGAAATGCGGCGCCTATACCATGAAGCAGACCGAGACAAAGACCCTCAGGCAGGCCACCTACGACCACGCTGGGGAGAAAATGGAGAGCTACGAATGCCAACATTGTGGCGAGACCCTTATGAAGATGGTGGTGATACCGCAACTGATCCATTATAGCAGCAGCTCTTCCAGCTCGTCGAGTGGAAGTTCATCCCATTCTTCGTACCATTCTTCACATTCTTCACATCGCTCGGGTTCCTTTGGCGGCGGCCGTAGTGGTGGCGGTGGACATTCGGGACGTTGGTGATTTTAGTGTAGAGTTTAGTGTTTAGAGTTTAGAGTTGAGGGTTTAGAGGGGGTGGAAAGTTGTAGGGCTGACACATGGTTACTGAGCTTGTCGAAGTACCGTGGCAGCCGATAAACGTTGGGTAAGACCCACGTGTCTGACCAGTTTGTAATGATTGAATCTATGAAAAAGAAAAAGAACAAAAAGAAGCAGTTTAGCAGTGTGAAGGCTTTGCTCAAGGCCGATCGCGAGAAGGAGATTGAACAATACGGCAAGCAAGTGAGCTTGAGGCCCTCGCGTGTGCATAAGTCAAAGAAGGACTACGACCGAAAGAAAAACAAAGTGCATGAGCGTGATTTGGAATAGTTTTTTGCTTAGCTTTGCGGTCAGAATATGAATCAATAAAATCTAAAAACAAGAATATGACTATCAATGAATTAGAAAGGATTGCCTCGCAGGTGCGCCGCGACATCATTCGTATGGTGCATGGCTGCCAGTCGGGACATCCGGGAGGTTCTTTGGGCGCTACCGACATCGTCACTGCGCTTTACTTCGATCAAATGCAAATCGACCCCGCCAACTTCCGCATGGACGGCAATGGCGAGGATATGTTTTTCCTCTCCAACGGTCACATCAGCCCGATGTTCTACAGCATCTTGGCCCGCCGTGGCTATTTCCCTGTCAGTGAGCTGGCTACCTTCCGTCGCCTGGGTACTCGCCTTCAAGGTCACCCCACCACGGCCGAGGGACTGCCCGGCGTGCGCATCGCCTCGGGATCGCTCGGTCAAGGTCTGTCAGTTGCCGTCGGCGCGGCGCAAGCCAAACGCCTCAATGGTGACAAGCATCTCGTTTTCGTTCTCATGGGCGACGGTGAGCAGGAGGAAGGTCAGATCTGGGAGGCAGCCATGTATGCCCCCGCCAAAGGCGTCGACAACCTCGTCGCCATCGTTGATTACAACAAGAAACAGATTGACGGCTCTACCGACGATGTGCTCAACCTCGGTGACCTTCGCGCCAAATACGAAGCCTTTGGCTGGAACGTGCTAGAGATGAGCGGCAACAACATGCAAGCCGTAGTGAATACCTTGAAATTTGCCCGCGAGAATGCCTTCCAAGGCAAACCGCAGCTCATCCTGGCTCACACCGAGATGGGCATGGGTGTCGACTTCATGATGGGCACGCACAAATGGCACGGCTCGGCACCTAATGACGAGCAGGCCGCCAATGCATTGTCACAATTACAGGAAACTTTAGGAGATTATTAAGAGTTTTTGGCTATTGGCCTTTGGCTTCTGGCAGATCCCCCACAGAGCCTCATTGCGGGCGCAGACCCGCAATCTCATGAACAAAGGGGGGCTGCCAAAAGCCAGTAAGCCAAAAGCCGCAGCCGATATACAATTCAACAATCAACGATTCAACTTACACATATGGACTTTACTATTCAAAACAACAAAGATACAAGATCAGGATTCGGTGAAGGCTTGCTCGAGGCGGGTCGCCGCAACCCCAAGGTGGTGGCCTTCTGTGCCGACCTCACCGGTTCATTGAAGATGGGTGACTTTGCCAAGGAGTTTCCCGAACGTTTCTTCCAGACGGGCATCGCCGAGGCCAATATGATCAACATGGCGGCTGGCATGGCTTTGAGTGGCTTCGTGCCGTTCACGGGCACCTTTGCTGCCTTCTCGACTGGACGTGTCTACGACCAGATTCGTCAAAGCGTGGCCTATTCCAACAAAAACGTAAAGATTGCCGCATCGCATGCAGGCGTCACCTTGGGCGAGGACGGTGCCACGCACCAGATCCTCGAAGACATTGGCCTGATGAAGATGTTGCCCAACATGACCGTCATTGTGCCTTGCGACTTCAACCAGACCAAGAACGCTACCATCGCCGCTGCCGAATACGAAGGCCCCGTGTACCTGCGTTTCGGTCGCCCAAAAGTACCGAATTTTACCCCTGTGGACGACAAGTTTGTCATTGGCAAGGCTCAGATGCTGCAGGAAGGCACCGACGTGACCATCTTCGCTTGCGGTCACCTCGTTTGGAAAGCCGTCCAAGCCCTTCCAATCCTGAAGGAAATGGGTATCAATGCGGAACTCATCAATATCCACACCATCAAGCCATTGGATGTTGAGGCAGTGCTGAAATCGGTAGGGAAGACCCGTTGTGTGGTTACCGCAGAGGAACATCAACGCAATGGCGGCCTTGGCGACAGCATCGCCCAGGTCCTAGCCTTGAACATGCCTTGCCCGATGGAAATGGTTGCCGTCAACGACGTGTTTGGCCAAAGCGGCACGCCCGACGAGCTGCTGAAGGCTTATCATCTCGACACGCCCGACATCGTGGAGGCAGTGAAAAAAGTAGTGGCTAGGAAGCAATAAAAAGAAATAAATACCGATATTAAAAAGAGATTCCCCTGCGGGGAATGGAGTATGGACATAGGTCATTTTGCGGCGGCATAGGGATTTACAAGATAGATGTTGTCTGTGGCCGCCGCTGATTAACAAAGAAACGACACTCCATTCCTGAAGGGAATCTCACTAATAAATGATCAATTCAATGAAAAGAATTACCTTTATTCTGTTAGTCCTTGTTTCGTTGGGGATGCTGCATTCCTGTAACAAGAAAGAGGAGCCCCAAGAACCTGCTAAAGCCGTCAACGTCATCTATATGATTGGCGATGGCATGGCCCTGCCCCAGGTATATGCCGCCATGCTTGCCTCCGGCGAGGACATGACCTTCCAGCAGTTCCCTTACATCGGTGTGGTTGACACACATTCGGCCAGTAACGATATCACTGATTCGGCTGCTGCTGGCACGGCTTTGGCCAGCGACCACAAGACCAACAATGCCATGCTGGGCATGAATCCGGATACCATTCCGGTGAAGACCGTGTTTGAGGCTTTGGCCGAGCAAGGCAAAAAGACGGGCATCGTTGTGACGAGCTATGTCACGCACGCCACGCCTGCCGCTTTTTATGCCAAGGTGCCGCATCGCAAGCAATATGAAGACATTGCTGTACAAATGGCCGAGAATCCTTATATTAACTTGATTATAGGTGGCGGCATGAAGCATTTCGCCCAACGTAAGGACAGCCTCGACCTCATTGGCCGCATGGAGAACGAATTGGGTTGGAAGGTATATGACAACCTCGCCGAGGTTGATGTGACCAACCAGAAATATGCGGTTATTGCCGACACCAATCACATGCCCAAGGCTGCCGATCGAGGCGATTTCCTACCTCGTGCCGTGAAGACTGCCTTGAAAACCCTTGACAATGCCGAGAACGGCTTTTTCCTCATGGTGGAAGGTTCGCAGATTGACTTTGCCTGCCACGGCAACGACTCCACGTGGATGATGGACGAGATGCTCGACTTCGACTATGCTGTCAATGTGGCTTTGGACTATGCCAAGGAGAAAGGCAACACATTGGTCGTGGTCACTGCCGACCATGAGACGGGCGGCTTGACTCTGCCTGATCCGCAAGGCAAATACACCAATGTCGTGTTCGACTATTCCACGGGTAGCCATACCTGCCTGCCCGTGTTGGTTTATGCCTACGGTCCGGGTGCGGAACGGTTCACGGGCTGGATGCAGAACAACGAACTCAAGGCAAAGATCATGAATGCCTGTGGGATGGAGAACATCAGCGACAGCATTCCCAAGGAACCCAAGAAGAGATTCAAAGCGGTGAAAGCCAATTTAGACTCCAATAGTAACAACTGATTGCAACTTCGATGAAGCTCTCTGTCGTCATCGTCAACTACAACGTCGAGTACTTTCTCGAGCAGTGTCTTTACTCGGTGCGTCGCGCCATGCAAGGCATTGAAGGAGAGGTGTTTGTTGTCGACAACAACTCCGTCGACGGCTCGTTGAGGATGTTGGCGCAGAAGTTTCCCGAGGTGAAGGTCATCGCCAACAAAGAGAACGTGGGCTTCAGCCGCGCCAACAATCAGGCCATCCGCATCTCTACGGGAGAATATGTGCTGCTCCTCAACCCCGACACGGTGGTGGAGGACGATACCTTCTCGAAGTGCATCGCCTTTATGGACAGCCATCCCGATGCGGGCGGTCTCGGCGTGAAGATGGTGGACGGCAAGGGACAGTTCCTGCCCGAGTCGAAGCGCGGTCTGCCTACGCCGGCAACGGCATTCTACAAGATGTTCGGCCTATGCAAGCTGTTTCCGCACAGCAAGCGTTTTGCGCACTATTACATGGGTCACCTCTCCAACGACGAAACCAACGAGGTGGAGATCCTGGCTGGTGCTTTCATGCTGATGCGCAAGGAGACCCTCGACAAGGTTGGCCTCCTGGACGAAACCTTCTTCATGTATGGCGAGGACATTGACTTGTCGTACCGCATCACACAAGGCGGCTATAAGAACTACTATTTTCCCGAGACGCGCATCATCCACTACAAGGGCGAGAGCACCAAGAAGACCAGCGTCAACTACGTGTTTGTTTTCTATCGCGCCATGGAGATCTTTGCCAAAAAGCACTTTGGGCAGTCGTGGGCCAAGTCGTTCTCGTTTCTCATCAACATGGCCATTTATATCAAGGCGTTTTTTGCCTTGGTGTCGCAGTTTTTCCACAAGGCGGCTGTGCCTTTCCTTGATGCGGTGTTGGGTTATGGCGGTATGGCAGCCATCAGCTATTTCTGGGGCCGTGGCACCATCTATGATGGCGGAGGTAGCTATCCCATTCTGCTCTTCGCTGCCGTGTTGCCCGCCTATATTTTGATTTGGTTGATATCTACCTATTTTACTGGAGGTTACGATAAACCTTACAACATAGGCAAAGCCGTGCTTGGCGTGGCTTTCGGTAGCGCCGTGATCTTGGTGCTGTATGCCTTGTTGCCCTTGAGCCTTCGTTTCTCTCGTGCCTTGATCTTGTTCGGAATGTTGTGGCTTGCCATAGAGATGAGTCTCACACGTTTCATTGGTGTCCTGACAGGCAACGAGAACTTCAAGTCGAAGAAGACCGAGAAGAAACGCTTTTTGGTCATCGGCAGTCCAGAGGAGGTGCAACGTGTCAATTCCATATTGGAGAGTACTTCCATCAAACCTGATTTCATTGGTTTGGTGAGTTCGGAGACGCAAGGTGAGGCTCCTGAGGGCTTCATCGGCAACCTCTCTCAGGTGCCCGACATCATTGAGATCTATAAGATCACGGAAGTCATCTTTTGCTCGAAGGACGTGCCGCATCAGGTCATTATCGACAAGATGGTGGACTGGCACGCCACCAACGTGGACTACAAGATTGCACCTGAGGACAGCTTGTCCATCATCGGTAGTAACAGCATCAATACGCGAGGTGACCTCTACACCGTCGATATCAAGGCCATCGACACGGTGGCCAACCGCCGCAACAAACGCCTCTTCGACGTGGTGATGAGCGGTTTCAGCATTCTTTTCTGGTTGCCTTTGGCCTTGGTGGTCAAGAAGCCCGTGAGGTTCCTGAAAAACGCTGTATTGGTCTTGTTTGGCCGTCGCACCTGGGTGGGTTACTGCTCGCCTGCTGACGAGACCCAAAAGTTGCCTAAGATTCGTAAGGGCATATACAATCCCGCATCCTATATGGAGAAGGATGTCGAAACCGATGTCCTCAACCAGATGAATTTGCTTTATGCTCGTGACTATACCGTTTGGAAGGATGCTGAGCTGTTCTTTAGATCTGTAGCAGCAAAATAAACCTGAATAAAAACGAATGTAGGGCTGTCATACAATGGCAGCCCTACGTTTTTTAATGTATCGGGGTTATTTTGCGTGTTTGTAACCTTTCACTTTATTCCAATCTCCACGAGTGAAGTCGGGCATCTGCACTGGCATGCCGCCATTGGCGATGGAGGCTGCGGTCAGTTCGCCGAGGCACGACCATTCGGCGGCGTCGTAAACGTCTTGGTCTAGCGGCAAGCCGTGATGCAGGCAGTAGATGAGGCGGTAGTCCATGATGAAGTCCATGCCACCGTGGCCGCCCACTTCCTTGGCTTTCTTTTCAATCTCCACTGCAATGGGGTGGAGGTATTCCTTCAAGATTTTGTCGCGCACCTCGGCAGGAACGAATCCGTGAGGGTTGAGCTTCGCGCCTTCAGGAAGGAAACCGGCAGGGAATTTGTCCTCCAGTACGGTGAAGCCTTCGATGGGGTATTTGTTGGCAAAGCCTTCGGTACCGGTAAGTTGGTACAAGCGGTTATAGGGTCTGTAGGTGTAGACGTTATGTTCAATCAGGAAGGTCTTGCCTTTTTCTGTCTGGATCATCGTGGTGGTCATGTCGCCGTTGGCGAAGTCGTCGACGCCCATCAGTTCCTTGGCAATTTTTTTACCATTGTAGGACGGTGTGCTCATACAGACCAAGGTCTTCATGCGGTCGCCGCGGTGGATGTTGAAGGCTTGGCAGAGGGGCCCGAGGCCGTGGGTGGGGTAGACGTCACCGGCATGGGCTTGGTTGAACTCAAGGCGCCAGTTTTCGTAATATTCGCGCCAATAGGGTTCCAGGTTATGGATATAGGCGCCTTCCCCGTGGATAAGTTCACCGAACATGCCTTGCTGTGCCATGTTGAGTGCGGTCAACTCGAAGAAGTCGTAGCAGCAGTTTTCAAGCATCATGCAGTGGCGTTGGGTCTGTTCGGCCACGTCGACGAGTTGCCAGCATTCTTCAATGGTGGTGGCAGCAGGCACTTCGAGGGCCACGTGTTTGCCATGTTGCATGGCGTAGGTGGCCATCATGACGTGGGTCTGCCAGTTGGTGCAGATGTAGACGAGGTCGATGTCGTCGCGCTCGCATAGCTCGCGCCAGCCGTCGCGACCTGTATAGGCAGCGGCACGCGGCAGTTTTTTCGCTTCAAGGATCTTGGTTTGCACGGCTTCCACGCGATCGGGTTCAATATCGCAGAGAGCCACGACGGTCACACCGTCGATGTAGGTCATGCGGTCGACGGCATCGGGACCACGCATGCCGAGACCGATGAAGCCGATGCGGACGTTCTCGATGGGGGCTACGGCGAGCTGAAGGACACTTTTCTGCCCTTCGATGCGCAGGGGCTCATCAAAAAGGATGCTGTTGTTGACGATGACATAGTTGCCCTTGCGGGTGTCAGCTCCTCTTTGCGCGTTGCAGATGAGGGCGGTGCCTAGCAGGAGCAGGGTGAGGAGGATGTGGTAGATTCTGTTTTTCATGTGATTTATGTGTTTGGAATCCCTACACTGCACTGCGTTTGTGTAGGGTAAATAAGGTATCGTGCCTTCGGCACGAGGCGAACCTCGTGCCGAAAAATCATTGCAAAATTAGAAAATATACATTCAAAATTTCTATCTTCGCCAAAATTTTCCACTTATGAACGAACTTTTTGCCATCGCGGGTCATTTCATCGATCCGAGCATCATCGAAGACATTACACCTTTGGGCAACGGGCTTATTAACGACACCTATAAGATTATGGTGAGTGGCCAACCGAAGTATGTGTTGCAACGTATTAATAACGCTGTCTTCACCGATGTGGAAATGCTGCAAAACAACATTGAAGCCGTGACGCATCATATTCGACAGAAATATGAGCGTCAAGGAGTTGCTGACATCAATCGTCGCGTTCTGCATTTCCTGAAAGCCGACACGGGAAAGACCTACGTCGTTGAAGATGATAAGTATTGGCGCGTGATGGATTTCATTGCCGACAGCTACACCTATGAGGCTGTTACGCCTGGCTATGCTTATTATGCGGGTCGTTCCTTCGGCGATTTCGAGTCGCTGCTGACGGATTTGGATACACCTATTGGGGAGATTATCCCTGATTTCCACAATATCGAGTTTCGATTGAAGCAATTGGACGAAGCCGTCGCTAAGGACAGTGTCGGGATGATGCGTGAGGTGGAGGTGCAGAATTACGTCTACAGGATTCGGGCCGTAGCCGATGAGATGTGTCTGGGCGAACGGTTCTATCGTGAAGGCAAATTGCCGAAGCGCATCTGCCATTGTGACACCAAGGTGAACAACATGCTCTTCGACAAGGACGGCAACGTGCTTTGCGTCATCGATTTGGATACTGTTATGCCGAGTTTTGTTTTCTCTGATTTCGGTGACTTTTTACGCTCTGCGGCCAACACGGGTGCCGAGGACGATCTCAATTTGGACAACGTCCATTTCAATATGGAGATCTTCAAATCTTTTGCGGAAGGCTATTTGGAAGGTACGAAGTCGTTCCTATTGCCGATTGAAAAGGAAAACCTGCCATACGCGGCGACCTTGTTCCCTTACATGCAAGCGGTGCGTTTCCTGACGGATTACATCAACGGCAATACCTATTATAAGATTCAGTATTCCACCCACAATCTGGTGCGCACACGGGCACAATGGAAACTGTATGAGGAGGCGGTAAAATGCCTGCCCGAAATGAAACAAATGTTGGGTGGGTGATTTTTGTAGGGATGCACGGCCGTGCATCTCTACAATTACAACACCAATGGTATTTGTTTCGCCTGTATTTTTTTTGCAATAATCCGTTTATCCCTGTCAAGGACATAAATCAAAGGTGTGGTCTCGATGTCGTAGAGGTAATACAAAACATCTACGCGGGCATCATCAGTGTTCATGTCGATGGAGATGATTTTGATTCCAGGCTGTTGGACAGTTATGGAATCCAAATTCTGCATTTCTTTTTGGCAAACATCACAGTCGTGGTCGTAGAAAAACAATACTGTGTATTCGCTTTCAATGGAATGTAAGTCAACAGAGTCATTGATTGCGAAATCGGGCGCGAGGTTGAATAAGGCAAGTCGTCGAAATGTCTCAGCCTTGTCGCGGATCATAGCCAAATTTGCAGCATTCAGATCTTTGATTTCCAATCGGGAAAAGTAGTGGTCATAAAGCCAAACGAACACTTGGTCCTGGCTCATGTATTCAGGATGGCGGTATTTCTCAAGCAGATGCCAAAGGATGAAATCACGTAGGTCGGGGTTGAAACTGGTTCTTTCTACCAATCGGTCGATTTCGGGAGTGATGGAATCGGGTAGGGGAGCGACCATTTTGTCGAAATAGAAGTCAATCTGTGCTGCCAAGAACGGATTTTCGTCCGTTGGGCCGTCAAAAGACTCGATGCCGTCCCAAAAATGGGCGTTCTGTGCCCAACCGAGATGGGTGACGAGTAGGATCAGCAGGAGGAGCAATTTTGATTTCATGGTGCAAAAATAGAAACAATTTCTTACATTTGCAGCGGAAACAAAAGTGTAGTTATGGAGATTTATCACAAAACCTACAAAACTGGCAAAACTCCTTTGCGAACCATTGCGGCTACACAACCGTGTCGCCGCAGGAAAGCCGCCAGTTGGCAGCTTTCACACGCTGCTATAAAGATGTTTGTTTTGTTGGGTTTTGTGTGTTTTGTGATTACTAATACTGTTTCTGGGCAGAACGAACCAGTCCGCGTGGCCTTCTGGAACATGGAGAACTTCTTCGACCCATACGTGGACAGCACCAAGACCTACAATGCCTTCACTGAGGACGGTATGCAGCATTGGACGAAACCCCGCTTCTATCGTAAGCGCAACAATATGTACAAGGCCATCTTGGCCATGTCGGAGAACCGTCCTCTTGGCATTCTCGGTATGTGCGAGGTGGAGAATGAGTATGTGTTAAGTGCTCTTTTTGAGCAGACGCCTTTGAAGAAGCACAACTACCGCTGGGTGCTTTACGAAGGCCCCGACAAGCGTGGCATCGACCCCGCTATTGTGTATTCGCTTGACCATTTCATGCTGGTGGAGAGCGCAGTGATACCTTATTACAATCCTGAGGATACGGCTTATCATTCGAGGGATATTTTGTATGCGAAGTTCGTTGCAGTGGAAGGCGGCGTTTCGACAGGCTCAACGACCGCAATAGCTAAGGTCCCTGAGCCTGTCGAAGGGCCGATTCAAACCGTCGACACCTTTCATGTCTTCGTCAACCATTGGCCAAGCCGTTACAGTGGCGAGTTGGAGACGGTGGGCTCACGCTCCTGTTCGGCAACCCTTCTTCGTGCCAAGGTTGATTCCATCATGGCGGCGGCGCCCGAAGGCTACCAGCCCAAAGTCATCATGATGGGCGACTTGAACGACTGCCCTACTGATCCTAGTGTTTACGATGTGCTGCGGGCGCGCCATCCTAGTGAGATGGAGGAGGGATGCTTTGTCAACCTATTTGGGAAGACTGATGGCTTGGGCTTTGAAGGCACGCTAAAGCACCAAACCGACTGGCAGATCTTTGACCAAATCATCGTTACTGATGGCGTAATGAAGGGCGATGGCCTTCATTATCAAGAGGGTAGCGCCAAAATCTTCCAAGCCGACTTCATGTTGGAGGACGATGAGACCTACCACGGCAAGAAACTCTTCCGCACCTATATCGGGCCGCGCTATTTTGGTGGCTTTAGCGACCACCTACCGGTGTATATCGATTTGACTCGTTAGTCTTTCAAGCTCTGCCGTGCATAAGGCACCAAATCCTGACTGGCAAACTCCCCTTTCAAGAACTTGAAATAACCTGCAACGGCCACCATGGCAGCGTTGTCAGTGGAGTAGCTGAGGCGCGGGATGAACACTTTCCAATGGTATTTTTCGCCCAAGGCGAGCATGGCGTCGTGGAGGCCGCTGTTGGCACTCACGCCACCAGCGATGGCCACGGTCTTGATTCCCGTCTGCTTGCTGGCTTTCACCAACTTGTTCATCAGAATGTCAATGATGGTCTTCTGCACCGAGGCGCAGAGGTCGGCCTTGTTCTCTTCGATGAAGTTTGGGTTGAGCTTCAAGTTGTCACGGACGGTATATAAGATGCTGGTTTTCAGTCCGCTGAAGCTGTAATCCAAATCGGGAATCTGTGGTTTGGCGAAGGTGAAGGCCTCGGGATTGCCGATCTTGGCCAGTTTGTCAATAACGGGACCGCCAGGGTAGGGCAGACCGAGGATCTTGGCCGTCTTGTCGAAAGCCTCGCCTGCGGCGTCATCGATGGTCTTGCCGATGACTTCCATGTCGAAGTAGTCTTTCACCACCACGATTTGGGTATGGCCTCCCGAGACGGTAAGACACAGGAACGGGAAACCGGGCACTTCGTTGTGGGTCTCATCGGTGGCAAAATGCACCAGGATGTGAGCGTTCATGTGGTCGATCTCCACCATGGGGATGTTCAGCGTCTGCGCGAAAGCCTTTGCAAATGAGGTCCCGACGAGCAAGGAACCCAAAAGTCCGGGACCACGCGTAAAAGCAATGGCGGATAACTGATTTTTTTCTATTTTTGCAGTCTTCAAGGCCGTGTCGATGACGGGGATGATATTTTGTTGGTGGGCACGCGAAGCGAGTTCGGGGACGACGCCGCCGTATTGCTCGTGAACCTTCTGACTAGCAATGACATTGGAGAGCACGCGCGTGCCTTGAAGCACTGCGGCAGAGGTGTCGTCGCACGAAGATTCGATGCCTAAAATGTATTCGTTCATGGGTCTCAATTTGGAGGGTCAAAATTATTAAAAAAAAGATTATCCATAGCATTTTGGTTGTGATTATGGTGCTTCTTGGCATCGTAACTAGTCTTTTTATTGCTATTCAAGACCCTGTTTTCCAAAAGTTTGCAGCTCGTTTTGCCAGCGGATATCTTTCGGAAAAAACTGGAGGTGATATCAAGGTGGGGCGGTTGTTGATAACCCCCGATTTTAGTGTCTATTTGGATGATGTTATTGTCAAAGATTTGAATGATAACGAATTGGCTGATATCAAAGCTTTACAGACGAAGTTGAACTTTCGTGATGCCTTGGATGGGATAATCCATTTGGAGAACGTGAAATTAAGTAATGTAACGGCAAATTTAATCCAATACGAAGGGGAGGAGAAGTTCAATTTTGCTTTTCTCGTGGATGCTTTTAAGACCGACACGCTTAAGCCTGAAAAGGAGCCGCTTTGTGTCATTGTCGACAAAATTGATGTGAAGAATCTCAATTTTGTGTATTGGAACCAGAACAAGGATTATCCTGACAAAACAGAACGTCACGTGATGGATTATTCCCATATTGCACTAGATGACGTTTATTTTAAGGCTCAGGATTTTTATCTGAATGGCGATTCAATTTGTGCCAAAGTCAATTCGCTCAAAGGTAAGGAAATCAGCGGACTGGATGTTAAGAACTTTTCTGTTGATGCGTTGGTTTGCTCACAAGGCATTTTTCTCGATGGTTTGAAAGCGGAGTTGAATAAAACCAGCATTGATGCCGATGTGCACATGCTTTTCAACGATTATTCCGCTTTCAGCAGTTTTGTCGACTCGGTGGTTTTCGATGCGACGATACGTTCTACTGATATCATGCTTTCCGACATAGGTGTGTTCTCTGAAATCATGTACAAGATGCCTAATCGCATTCTCTTCGAAGGACGCTTCACTGGGCCAATCGAGCATTTTAGCGTTGACGATCTCAAGGCGGAGTTCGGCAAGTCAACTGTGATAGAAGGCAGCCTGAGCATGCATCCTCTGGATTTCAACGATGGAGAGCATGAGATGAACATCAAGCGGTTGCAGTTTACCTATGACGACCTGACGAATTTCTATATCCCTTCTTCGACCAAGACCATACCGTTACCCGAGTCGTTGCGGCCTTTGAAGTCAGCCAAGGCTACATTGAACTTCAAGGGCTCATACAATGATTTTGATTCAGAAGTCCACCTCACCTCAGGCATAGGCAATGTCGACCTTGATGTGTCGCGACAAAAGATGGAGAATGGCGACAATGTGTTCTCCGGGCGTATCGATGCCGACAGGGTCAATGCGGGTCTGATTGCCAATGCCGAAAAATACATAGGCAACCTTGATTTGAGTACCGATTTTGTGGTTCGATTCCCAAAGAAGGGCAATGTTGACTTGACCATGAAAGGGAATGCCTACCAAGCGGAGTTGATGGGCTATACTATAGATGAAATCGTACTCAACGGTGATTTGAAAGAAAACCGTTTCAAGGGTGCTGTTTCTGTCGACGACAAGGTACTTGGTCTCGACTTCAATGGTTTGGTCGATTTCAACAACAAGAAATTTCCTGTTGCCGACTTCAGGGCCGACATTAGCCATGCTGATTTAAAGGCCTTGAAATTGATGAAAAACGATTCCATTTCTGAAATTAGCACAAGCATTGTCGCCAACTTGAAAGGTTTTGATATTGACAATATGGAGGGTGAGCTTCACCTTGACAATACCGTCTATCGGGATGGTCGAGGCACCTATGTCATGAACGATTTCGACGGATCCATCCTCAACGACAACCTCATGCAGCGTCGTATCAACATTACCTGTGACTTCTTCAACTTCGAGATGGCCGGTCAGATGAACTTTGCCAGTCTCATGCCCGTGTTGAATGAATACGGAGATTCTTTCGTCCATTTTCCGAGGTTTGAAAAAAACAGGGAAGCGTTCCAGAATTATGCGCGTACCCATGATGTCGACCAAGACTTCATCGTCAGCCTTGTCCTGAAAGACACGAAGACGCTGAGCGAACTCTTTATGCCCGATTTGAAAATCGCCAAGAATACATCGGTTAACGGCACATTCACCTCGCGTTCGCGGCAGCTTAACCTTACTGCTCGAACAAAGGGCATAGAGATTGGGAAGGTCTCCATTGATGATGTTGAACTGCGGAATTTCAACAACCGCGAGTTTTCATACGGATCACTTTCAATAGGGCGTGTCGGTTGGCTGAATATCAAAGAGACCGATACTTTGTCCATAGGCCTCGACAACCTCTCGCTCTTTGCCAAGATGGGCAACGACACTATCGCTACGCGTATCAAATGGGACGACGAGGACCTGTCGGATCATAACAAGGCTTTGATAGAGACGAACTTCCATCCGTACGAAAACGGAGGAACCGTCAACATCAGCAGTGCCGACATCGTTATCAACGACTCGTTATGGAACGTGTCTCCCAGCAATTTCATCGATATCTTGGAAGGCCGTGTCAACATCTCCAACTTGATGCTAAGCCACAATCGGCAGTCATTGCGATTCGATGGCTATGTGCCTATGAATGAAGGCGATACCATTTCCTTGCAGTTGCGCAAGTTCGACATCTCCAATTTCGATGTCCTCACGGAGAATATGGGCCTCAATGTCGATGGTCTCATCTCTGGCGATGCCATGCTTAGCAGCTTGAAAGCCGACCCCATGGTCTTGGCCGATCTTCGGATTGACAAATTTGGTATGAATGGTGACCTTATAGGCGATGTCGAGATTGAAAGTTCTTGGGATAATGAGGACAAGTCCGTCGACTTGGAGGCCAACATCTTCAATGACGATAAGCGTATGTTGTATGCCTTCGGCTCCTACTACACGGCAAAGGAAGACGATAATCTTGATTTTACTGCCGTGTTGGATTCATTGCGGTTGTCGGCGCTCAGTCCCGTATTGAGTGGTTTTGTTTCGCGCGTGCAGGGTTATGGCAATGGCAACATTGATATCAAAGGTTCGATAAAACAGCCCAACATCAGTGGTAAGATCAGCATTACCGAAGGTGGGTGTAAAATCGGCTATTTGAGCACTTTCTATACTTTTAATCCCACCATTTTGATTGATAACAAGGCCATTGTCTTTAAGGATATGGTGCTGGTCGATACATTGGGTAACAAAGCCAGAGTGGAAGGAGAAATCAGGCATGATAGGCTTAAGGACTTTTACCTCGATTTGAAGCTTTATCCAAAGGAATTCCTTGCTTTGGCTACTACCAGTAAAGACAATGATACCTTTTATGGTACTGCTGTTGCCGACGGCTTGATTACCATCAGAGGGCCTTTTAGCGACATTTATTTGGGCATCAAGGCTCGAACTCAAAACGGTACAGCTCTCACGATTCCGCTTAATGGAACCTCGATAGTGAAAGACAACGACTTTATAGTCTTTATTACGCCTGTAACTGACACCATAGAAGAGGTTTCAGAAGAAACAATGATGCAGAGAAAGCGGAATTTTGCCATTGACCTTGACATTGATGCCACGGATGTTGCCAAGCTGAAGATTATGTTGCCTGGTGACATCGGCACTATTGATGCCTCAGGCAATGGTAATGTGAAACTGAATACTTCCACGGCTGAAGCCTTGTCTATGTATGGTAACTATACCATCTCTTCAGGTCGTTTCCAGCTTACGCTGATGAACTTGGTGACGCGCAACTTCTCACTGAAGCGAGGCGGTTCCATATCTTGGTCGGGTAAGCCTACCGATGGTCGCATCAATGCCACGGGTGTTTATACCGTTAAGGCTTCTTTGGCCGATTTGGGTCTACAGATCGACTCGACGGCTATGACGAGCAATAATGTCAATGTCGAATGTCTCATCCATCTGAAGGAAGCCTTGCTCAACCCGACCATCACTTTCGGCATGAGGTTGCCCAATGCTAGCGAAGATGTCACCCAGACCGTCTTCTCGGCTGTCGACACAACCAACCAGATGGTGATGGCCAATCAGGCACTTTCCTTGCTTGTGTTTGGAAAATTCGCCTACGCTGGAGGGTCGGCTGGTGCTGACCAAACGATGAATCTTTTCGGCCTGTTCTCGGCGAATTACCAGTTCGACATCAATCAAAACATGAACGTGGGTGTGAGCTATCATTCGGGCAATGATGAGTCATTCGATGAGTATCAGGTGGCCTTGCGTACCCAGCTCTTCGAAAACCGGTTGACCATTGAGACCAACGTTGGAGTGATGTCGAGCAATAATCCCAATGCCGATGCGGCCTCCAACATTATCGGTGAATTTGACCTTTATTATAAGTTGAGCAAAGACGGACGATTACAAGCACACTTCTATAACCACTCCAACTACAATACCAATTTCAACAGTTTTGCCATCGATAAGAGAGCCCCGTATACACAAGGTCTTGGTTTGTCATATAGCCGATCGTTCCCCACGTTCCGCGATTTGTTTAGGAAGAAAAGAAAAAACCCTAGTCAGCCTTTACTAAGACCCAGGAATCAATAAAATAGTGTTGCCATGAATAATGCCAGCAATTTCAAAGTTTTCCAAGCCTCGGCTGGCTCGGGAAAGACCTTTACCCTTATCAAGGAATACTTGAAACTATGCTTGGCCAATGAGGGCGCAGTGGATAATTTCAGAAACATCCTTGCCATCACCTTCACCAATGCGGCGGCCAACGACATGAAAGCCAAAATCGTGAAGACGCTTCTTGAAATCATTGACAGCCGGGGGGGCGATCCTAATTCTATGGAGCACTTACTGATGGAAGAATTGAATATCAGCGATGCCGAGCTGAAAAGCAACGCTCAAAGCTTGATGACCCGAATTATGCACGATTACAGCAGTTTTTGTGTGAGCACCATCGATGCCTTTGTGCAAAAACTGTCGCGAAGCTTTGCCCATGATTTGGGTCTGCCTAGTCAATATTCGGTCAGTATCGACACGGATGAGGTGGCGGAGACCATTACCGAGCAATTAGGATTGCGAATCAGCGATCAAGACGATTTTTTGACCCGCTTGTTGGTTGACTTCAGCAACAACCAGTTCGACAGCCAACGCTCGACTGCCCTTGAGAGCCAGCTTTCCGACTTCATTGCCAAACTGATGACCGAAAAGGCTTACCAGAAAGACGAGAACAACAATATCAAGAACTATTCTCAATACAAGCAAACCCTTGACTTCCTGAATGATAAAACGAGAGGCTTTGAACAAATCATACAAAGGCATTTGGATGATTTCGGACGCCTTGAAAAACAACATGCTCTCAGGGATGAATTTTATGCTTACGGAAGAAACGGATTCATCTCATACATCAGGAAGCTGTCGGCAAAGGTGTACGAACAGCCCAGCCCCCGATTCAATGGCGTGCTTGAAAAGGGGAATTGTTTCTCAAAAGATGGCGAAAAACAATTGGGGAAAAACCAGTTGGATGCTATCAATGCCGTTTTGTTGCCTGTGCTTCAAGCGATTAAAGACGATGTTGAAAAGAAATTGGGACAGTTCCTGTTTTACAAAACGCAAAAGGACTTGCTCTATCTCTATGCGCTCCGTGCGCAGATTCGAATGGAGTTCGATGTTTTGGCCAATGAAGAAGAGATTGTTCACATTTCTGAATTCAACAAGTTACTCAACACGGTCATGGGCGATTTCTCGGTTCCCTTTGTTTATGAACGTATTGGTGAGCATTTCCGTCATGTGTTTGTTGACGAGTTCCAAGACACTTCAGTGCTGCAATGGCAGAACCTTTTGCCTTTGATTGACAACGGTTTGTCGTCGGGCAACATGAGCATGGTGGTGGGTGACGGTAAACAGTCCATCTATCGTTTCCGCAGTGGCGAGGTTGAGCAGATTGTACGTTTGCCTGAGATTTATGCCTTGCCCGAAGATGAGCGTGAGGCTGCCTTCAGGCAGTTTGAACAGAATCTGAAGAACAACTTTGCTTTCAAGAACCTGGACACCAACTACCGTTCCTTCGCCCAGGTGGTTAGATTCAACAATGCGTTTTTCGAATCGGTCTATGCCAACCTATCGCCAGATTTGCAAAAAGTGTATGTGGCAGAAAAGCCAGGCACCGACGAAAAGGTTGAAATCGTTCAAAAAATTGACAAATCCGACGATGAGGGTCTGGTGCAAGTTGAGCTCTATGACCCCGAAAACCAGCCAAAATACTGCTTTAATAGGGTAGAGGCTATTATCCGAGACCTTACTGAGACTAAAGGGTACCAGTATTCCGACATCGCATTGCTCACCCGTAAGTCGGACTATGGCTCAGAGATGGCGAATAATCTGAATAATCATGGGATTCCTGTCATCTCGCAAGACTCGATTTTGCTCAAGTCGTCCGACAAGGTGCAGCTGCTGGTGAACACTTTGCGCTATCTGATCAATGGCGATAACGAAACTGTGGTCGCCAATATGTTGTTTTATTGGAAACTGACGCAGGAACCCGGTTTTGATGGCGATCTTAGCCAGATGTTCGGAACGGTAAAAGCCATTGCCAAAGGTGAGGCCGCGATTGAATCTGTGATGGGCTTGGGGGAGGCTGGCATGTTGCATGCTGCCCTTGCCAAGGCGACCTGCCTTTATGACCTTTGTGCCAATTTGCTCCGTATCTTCCATTTCGACACCATTCACGATGCCTTCCTCAACTATTTCATGGAAGAGGTGTTCAAATCGCAATATGGCATCAAAGAGGGCGTAGCGGATTTTCTTACCTATTGGGATACCAAGCAGGACAAGCTCGCAGTAATGTCGGCAAACGGCAATGCGGTGCAGATTATGACGATACACAAGTCGAAAGGATTGGAGTTTCCGGTAGTCATCTATCCTGAGGCTATCATCGACTTGGATGAAAGACTGAATGCCAGCAAGGCAGCTGAAGAGTGGCTACGCCCCGAGGATTTGGACTTTGAGGCCATTCCCAATTTGGATAAGGTGCTGTTTAAGTTGGACTCAAAGGCTGAGAGTATGGGCGAGAAAGCGTTGGATAAGGTGGAGAAAGAGAAAGATAGCAACCGCTTGGACAACCTCAATTTGCTTTATGTGGCCCTTACCCGTGCCGTGCAGCGACTCTATGTCATTGCTAAGCAGGGCAAAGCTGGCAAACCTAATATCATTCGCGATTTCCTTAAAGATAATGACCATCAAGTGTCAGGGAATGAAGCTTTGGTATATCGATTTGGCAATCCCGATTTTATGAAACCCAAAGAGAAGGAGAAGGACAAGGTGAAGGAGTTGAAGACCGAGTCTGTGGCAGGGGATTGGTTTGGTAAAATCAAGGTCGACTCCAATCCGACGATGGTTTGGCAATCGAAGAGCGACAAGTTGTTGCCGCGTGAGTTTGGCGAGCTGGTACATCAAATCTTGGCGAAAATCCGTACGTCCAGCGAAATCGGAGCCGTGTTGCAGCCTTATCTAAATGACGGCACCATCAATCAAGAGACCTCTACATGGATTAAAGATCGTTTCCTGAAGATGGCCCAAAATCCGCAGATTGCCCCTGCTTTTGATCCTTCTGCCAAGGTGAAGAAGGAATGTGAGATATTATATCCCTCCTATAAAGATAAAGTCATCCGCCTCGACCGCTACGCCGAGCTTTCCGATGTCATCTATTTGATTGATTACAAGACGGGTAAGAAGGAAGAAGAACACCTTAATCAGGTTCGTACATATGCCGATGCTTTGAGGGAAATGACGGACAAGGAGATTCGGGCGTATTTGGTGTATCTTGCAGAAGATATGGTTGATGTGGAAAAGGTATAAATGAAAAGGAGCCTCCAAACGGAGGCTCCTTTTCATTCTAGACGGAATGACAATTACTTGGCTCTTTCTTCCTCAATAGCGGCTTGGGCAGCGGCCAGACGTGCGACGGGCACGCGGAACGGCGAGCAGCTCACGTAGTTCAAACCAGCCTTGTAGAAGAAGTGGACCGAAGCGGGATCACCGCCGTGTTCGCCGCAGACGCCGCACTTCAGGTTGGCGCGCTGGCTACGGCCACGCTGGACACCCAACTTGACGAGTTGGCCAACGCCTTCTTGGTCGAGGGTGTTGAACGGGTCGGCAGGGATGATCTTCTCTTCGATGTAGTCCT
>Ga0247610_10000532_pt1 | contig 52136 bp, 42 predicted proteins | sample 174DNAGHGhighgp2_FD_193483 | JGI IMG/M metagenome (GOLD analysis project Ga0247610, IMG submission 193483) | Sheep rumen microbial communities from Palmerston North, Manawatu-Wanganui, New Zealand - 1742 DNA GHGhigh gp2 | ecosystem: Host-associated > Mammals > Digestive system > Stomach > Rumen...
AGATCTGCTGGAGAGGAGTTCTTTAAAACGTCATTTCACAGTCAGGATGATCATGCATACTTTGTGTTCTGGGTCTGCCTGATCGGATTGATCATAATAAATGCTTTGCACATAAAAAGAAATGAAGTAAAAAGGATAATTTCGGATCCGGCAAACCTGATCTTTTTGTGGATGGTATTTAACTGTCTGATATTCGGTTTGTATCAGTATGAACCTTTCAGGACATTTATAGAGAATCTTGTTCCAAAACTTACAGGATTTGATTTTTCAAGAACAGCATTTTTCAATCCATTTTTATGGTATGTAGAATTGCTGATCATACTTACAAGACTATATGATACAGGTAAAGAGAAAAGAAAAATTCTGGCAAATATAATAGCTTCTATAGCAGTCATCATTGTCATGTTTGCACCTGCGATTTATAACGATTTTTACTATACATGTTATAATTATGCTTATAAGATCTTAAAACATTCTGAGACCACGATGGTAAATTACAGAGAGTTTTATTCGACGGATCTTTTTGCTCATATAACTGAAGATATCGGATACAGTGGTGAGTGGTCGGCAGCCTATGGATTACACCCAGCGATACTTCAGTTTAACGGTATTTCTACAGTAGACGGATATCTTGGAATGTACTCTCAGGAATACAAGGAGAAATGGTTAAAGGTGATAGAACCTGCATTGGCCGGATCTCCTTCATTAAAAGACTACTTTGAAGGCTGGGGCGCAAGGGTATGTTTATACTCCGGTTCTGATGAGAATACATATGCTCCTCTCAGGGTGATGGAATTAAATGATAAAAGGCTGGTCGTAAATATCGATGAATTAAAGAGCTTGGATTGCAAGTACATTTTTTCAAGAATAGAATTTTCGAATGCGGATGAACTTGGACTTGAACTGAAAGGAACATTCGCAGGTCATGACAGTCCTTATACAATATATGTTTATACTTTATAGTTTTACGGAGAAGATAAGTGAAGAAAGAATTTAAGATAGGAAATAAATTTGTTGGAGAAAATCATCCTTGCTTTTGTGTGGCAGAACTTTCCGGCAATCATAACGGTGATCTAGAAAGGGCAAAAGAGATAGTATATGCTGCTTACGAAGCCGGAGCTGATGCAATAAAGCTTCAGACATATACAGCAGATTCCCTTTCTCTTAACTGCTATAATGATCACTTTATGCTAAAAGAAGGCATGTGGAAGGGAAGAAATCTCTACGAGCTTTATTGCGAGGCGGCTACACCTTATGAATGGCAACCTGTTCTTAAAGAGTTGGCAACCAGCCTCGGGATGGAATGCTTTTCATCTCCGTTTGATCTTGAAGCTATAGATCTTATGGAAGAATGGAACATGCCTGCTTATAAGATAGCTTCTTTTGAGATAAATGAAGTGCAGCTTATAAGAAGAGCAGCTTCAAAGCATAAGCCCATTATCTTTGCTACGGGAATTGCTCTAAAAGAGGATATAGATCTTGCTTTGCAGATATGCAAAGAGGAGGGAAATGAAGAAGTGTTCTTGTTAAAATGTGTATCTTCATATCCTACACCTTATGAGGATATAAATCTTAACATGATCCCTTCTTTAAGAAATGAATACGATTGTCTTGTAGGTCTGTCAGATCACTCTATGGGAAGTACAGTTCCTATCGGAGCTGCAGCTTTGGGGATAAAGATGGTTGAAAAGCATCTTACACTTAAAAGAGCTGACGGAGGAGTCGATTCGGGATTTTCAATGGAGCCAAATGAGTTTAAGGAGATGGTCGATAACATCCGTATCATTGAAAAAGCTCTTGGAAAAAGTGAATATGGACTCACCGAAGCACAGATGAAGGAAAGACATCTTTCAAGATCATTGTTTGTTTCTGCAGATGTTAAAGCAGGAGATATCATAACGGATGAGAACATCAAATCGGTCCGTCCGGGAGTTGGTCTTCATACAAAGTATTACGGTCAAGTACTGGGTAAGAGATTTATAAAAGATGTTAAGATGGGGGAGCCTCTTAACTGGGATATGATTGCGAGGTAATTGTTTTGAAAAAATTGTGGGAATTTTATCAGAAACACAGAGAAGGGATTGATTATCTTTTCTGGGGAGGGGCAGCTTTTCTTCTTAGTATGTTTCTGTTCTGGCTTTTTGCCGGTAAATGGGACTGGCCGGAAGTATTTGCCAATACTATAAACTGGATCATCTGCGTCCTGTTTACATTTGTAACAAATAAGCTGCTTGTTTTCAGGAGCAAAGCAGGCTCTTTAAAGGGGGTTGCGAAAGAGTTTGTATCATTTGTTGCAGCCAGACTTTTTACGCTGATACTCGAGGATATAATCATTTGGATAGGCTGTAACTTAATGGGATATGATCACGGCATAGGACAGATGGTCGTAAAACTTATAGGTCAGTTTGTTGTCATAGTTACCAATTATGTGCTAAGCAAACTGTTCATATTTAAGAAACCCCAAAAGGAAGAGATTAAGGAAGAAACGGCTAAAACTGAAGGAGAAAATGAAGTTGGTTGAAGCAAAAAAGCGTCAGGCAAATTTTGAACTCGTAAGGATAATCGCGATGCTCATGGTCATCGCATTGCATTACATAGTAAAGGGAAACATATCACAGTCACTATCTGTTGACGGATCTGCAAATAATCATCTGTGGTGGCTGGTTGAAGCATTCTGCAACGTGGCAGTCAATGTTTACGTATTAATAAGCGGATATTTCCTTATAAATGCAAAATGGCGTGTTGGTAAAGTAGTAAAGCTTGTATGTCAAGTGCTGTTTTATTCAATACTTGTTGGCGTTTTCATGTATCTGCTGGTTGTGAAGATTCAGCCTGATTTTGTTCAAAGCCTGTTATATAAGGCTGGATTGTCATATGATTACGATCTGAGCGCATGGCTGTATGTATTCCTTCCGTTAGAGTATGAGCACTATTGGTTTGCAACTGCTTATGTGATCATGTATATGTTAAGCCCTGTTCTTGCAATAGCTGTGAAGAATCTTCCTCAAAAACAGTTAAAGACTATAATCATAGCCCTTTTATGTTTCTTTAGCATACCGAAATCAATCAATCCATATTTAATACCGACAGACAATTACGGATATGATTTCGGATGGTTTATATGTCTGTTTTTGATCGCGGGCTATATAAGGATGTATGATATAAAGTTCTTTGATTCCAAAGCAAAAGCTGTATCGATGTATGTAGTCTCTGTACTGTTGAACTGGGGTATAGCTTCTGTTGCAGGAGTAATATGCAGAGAAACCGGAAAACTTGAGTATTACACGGACATGACATACTCATATAACTACATACTGGTATTGTTCAGTTCGATAGCATTCTTCTACATATGGAAATATACTGAGATAGAACCAGGAAAACTATCTGATATTATATGTGCTGTGGCACCTCTGACTTTTGGTGTTTATCTATTTCATGAGAATATAGGGATTAGACTTTTGTGGCCGTATTTACTCTGGGCTAACACTTCCAAATTATTTCCTGTAAGCTTATGCAGGATGATAATCGCTGTTGTGATCGTTTTTGTAGTCGGCTGCGTAGTAGATTATTTACGAAGCAGACTGTTTGCATTGATCGGAAAGGCTTTTGTTAAGAAGGCAAAATAATGTTTCAAAGACTCTATGACAGATACAAGAGAATAATAGAACTTGTGATATACCCGATCATACTTCTGATCCTTCCGCTTATAAACTATGATCAGGGAGTTGATATATCAGACAGCACATACAGCCTGGGCAATTATATGTTTGCTGACAGGCTTGAAGGTATGTGGGTGATATCGACTTTTTTATCCAACAAGATCGGATCGATCATCCTTAAACTGCCTGGAGCACACCAGCTGCGTTTTGCAAATATATACACAGGGCTGGTGCTATCGGCTATCGTTTTGATCGTATATTTTGTTTTAAAGGATGACTTGGGCGCAAGAAACGTTTTTATTGCCGAATTTGCAGCAGTTTGTTTCTGCTGGATCCCAACAGGGATAATGTATAATTATCTCTCGTACCTTTTTATGGTAGCGGGAGCTTTACTTTTGTATAAGGGTATTGTTAAGGAGAATAAAAAGCTCTTTTTCCTGGCAGGCTTAATACTCGGTGCGAATGTGTTTGTCAGGATCCCGAATATTACCCAGATGGCTTTGATAGTTGTATTGTGGGTATGGGGGATTATTTACAAAAAGAGAGTTGTAAAAAAGACACTATTATGTATTGCAGGATATGCTTTAGGTCTTGTTATCTGCATCGCGATGATCATAGCTACATTCGGACTAGGTGGTCTATCTGATATGATATCAGGACTTGCAGGAATAACCTCGACTGATGAGAGTTATACTCCTATCGCAATGATAACAGGAACACTTAAAGACTATATAAGAAGCTCTAAATGGTTCGTTGTGATACTGGCAGTGCTGGCTGTGGGTATTTTGATTTTTACGCTGGTAGAGAAGGTTATATTGTCAAGAAATGCTGGCGAAGAGAATTCGGCATACAAAAATGTGATGTTCGTATCTGCCGGATGCTTTTTTATGGCTGTGATAGCAGTAATGCTCAGATTCTTCTGGGGACGGGGAATGTTCTCATTCAGATATTATGAAGACTATACGAGCATGTACGAGTGGGGGATGATGGCGCTAATTGCCAGTCTTATAGCAGATGTATATGCTATTATACGTTCGGTTAAAAACAGGGATGATAACACTGACGAAAAGACATTGCTTCTCGCAGTTATCTCGCTTGTGATCATCATAATAGCGCCACTTGGAAGTAACAATCATACATATCAGAACCTTAATAATCTGTTTCTTGTTCTGCCGATAACAGTAACAATCTGCTTTGACATTATTAGCAGATTTCTTTCAATGAGGCGAAATAATGATAAAAAAGGAACAACGATCGGTTTGCCGTTTTCTATCATGGCATATGTGCTTATTGTTGTTATTCTGATCCAAAGCTACGGATTTCATCTCAACTTCGCGTTCAGAGACGGCATGCGTGGAGAAAAAAGAGACTTCTTGATAGAAGGAATAGAGTCTTTAGAGGGGATGTATACCAATAAAGAAAATGCAGATGAAGTTAAAAAGCTCTGCAGAATAATAGAAGAATGTGATCCTGATGAACTGATTCTTTATGGTAACTGCCCTGGACTTACATATGTGACAGGTATTCCGAGTGCTTTATCGTCTTCTTGGCCTGACCTGGATTCCAACCCAATTGATCTGATCGAAAATGATCTTTCTCTGATCGGCCAAAAGATCGATACGGGCGATTACAGAATTATTGCGATTATCAGAAATGAAGATGTTAAATCTGAAGGATATAGTATAAAGAAACAAAGTATAAAGGATTTCCTGAATCGATATAATTTCAATGTTGTTTTAGAGAGTGAGAATTTTATCGTATATGAAAACTAACAAAACGGTAAAAATTGTTATTATGATCTTCATCTGCATAATTTGGTGTACTTGTTTCATGGGAACTATTTCGTTTGAGAGTACATTCGTGGCGATTTCTCTTTTGTCAGTAGTATGTGTTTATTATGCTGAAAAAAGTGAGATTAGATTATGCCGTTTTGAAAACTTAGCTTACATACTACTTGGTGTTGTTACGTCAGTTTTTTTTACGCTAAATGATTACAGCCTTTTTGTTAATGCTAAACATTTAAATATGATAAAAGGAGGAATTGCATTCATATGTGGAAGTATAATTATTTCATGTATTTATGCCGTTATGGGAGAATTACTGAGTGATGAAAAAATACGTGCTATTTTCATAGATGAGAAATCTAATGTTAAGACATTACCTATGCTTATATGTGCTTTTTTCTTGCCTGTGGTAGTTGATAGTGTCTATCTTTGGGGATGTTGCTATCCGGGATGGATTAACATGGATTCAAGATTGCAAATTGAAGAAATGATGACCGGGATATACGAAAATCATCATCCTTATTGGCATACAAAAACTATGGAAATGATTATAAAACCTATATTTCGCATTAGTGGTGATGGGAATTTGGCTGTTTCAATGTTTTGTATATTCCAAATAGTTGTTATGTCGTTATGTTTTACTTACTTAATTTCTACTTTGCAATATGTGGGCGTAAGGAGAAATATTCTTTATCTGGTAATAATTGTAAATGCTTTGATGCCATACAATATAGGGATGTCATGTGCTCTTGAGAAAGATACGCTCTGGTCAGTAGCAGTAGGCGTATATTTTGTGTCATTGTACAGAGTCTTATTCCTTAAAGATAGCAAAAAGAAACTTGATGTTGCATTAGCAGTTATCGGATTGATGGGGGTGTGCCTCTATCGAACAAATGGAATTATTGTTATTGGTGTGTCCTTAGTTTGTTTGATTGTTCGGGAGATAAAGCATAAGAATGGGTTTAGCAGAATTATAATAATTCTGGTTACATTCTTCTTGAGTTCTTTGTGCTTGAATAATCTTTATATAGAGTATAAGGGAATTGAACAACCTGATATAGTAGAAGCGCTATCAATTCCTTTGCAACAGATTGCCAGGACCATTGATGATCAGAAAGAATTATCTGAACAAGAAGTCGACTTTATTTCTAAAATCATTGATTACGAGAGAATAGATGAGATATATGATAGCGCAAGTTCGGATAATATCAAAAATGAAATACGAGAACATGGCAATCAACAATATATTTCAGACCATAAATTGGAGTTTATAAAAGTATGGATATCTGTAGGCATAAAATACCCTTTTAACTATTTAAAAGGATGGATTGACGAAACTCGTGGTTATTGGTGCCCTTCGTTTTACTATTCCGTATGGGATTCTGGAGTCTCTGAGAGGGTTGATTTATCACAGTATAATATTCGAAATGTTGAAAGAAATAGATACATATTATCTGCATGGAATAAATGGAATGCGTTTATTTCACACAATGAGTATTTTTTTACTGAAATTATCTTAGCGTGCGGATTAAGGTTCTGGCTTTTGGTATTCTTATTGATTTGGGCTATAAAAAACCGAAGGCCTGAAACAGTTTTATATATTATACCCATAACAATAATTGCGACATTGATGGTTGCTTCACCTACATGCCACACATTCAGGTATGTGTACGCGGTTTTTTATATTTGGCCAATTTGTATATATGGACTGTTTAATCCGGTGACAGGAGAAACAAAGTCTGTTTTGGAGAGTAAGTGATGATTTTGAACATAATCTGGGATTTCGTTTTTTTCTTTATAATACCATCATGTATAGCTACTGCTATTTATAGTCTTTTGAATCGAGAAAAAATTTGTTTCCACAGTTTTCTTACGTTTGCATCATATTTTGTTTATTTGATCGCCACTTTAAAATCCCTATTAGGCGAGAAAGAATTAACTATACTTGAAAGTTTTAAAGAAAACGGAATGAGAACTTATTTGCATTATGCATTTCCATTATTGTTATTGGCGGTGGGGTTCCCTGCTGGATTGCATTTTGTCAGATCAATCTCGAAGGAATTGTTTAGAAAATCATATATGGTTTTTGTTTCGATTTATTGCATCGGCCTATTTCAACTTATGATGGTGGGACGTATTTCAAACCTAAGCATTTTGGCTGGCGGAACTTGTGGATTGGCCCTTACATTTTTATATAAAGGAGATGCTTCATTATGTACGGAAAAGAGCCATTTAGCTGGAAAACTGAAAGCTTCAGCGCCTATTTGGGGATTGTGGGCTGTCATCGCTTTTATCTACATACCAAACAAAATTTATTTGACAAACATGTCAGACTTTAATATCAGTTATTTTTACTTTTTTGTGGTACTGGCATTTGCGTGTGTTGTATTTTTACTTTTCTCTTGCGTTTTAACGTCAATCTTAGTACCAGGATACATTTTTAAAATATTTACATACATAATATTTGCCTTTACAGCAATGGGATATATACAGGAAAATTTTCTCAATGGCTCTATGTTTAAAATGGATGACAGAAAGCAGATGTGGGAAAATAATACTGTTATTGGAAATGCGATTTTATGGACTGTTGTGATAATTGCAATCGTTCTGATATGTATCATTCTTGAAAAGAAACACGAGAAAGCAATATGCATAATTGCTTTGTATTTGACGATGATACAACTTTTTACCATTGCATACGTAAGGTTTACTACGCCGATATCTGATAATACAGATATTCTCAAGATGGATGGTATGTTTGAATTATCTTCGAATGAGAATACTATCGTTTTTGTATTAGATTGGTATGATGAACAGATTTTAGAAGAGATAGTAGAAAATGATAGCAGCTTTCTTGATCCATTGGATGGGTTTGTATGGTATAAAAATCAAACGAGCAGATATGCATATACATCTTTATCTGTACCTTATTTGTTGACTGGAGTGAAATGGGATAGAGAAGCAAATGATGGGGAATATGTTAAGAGCGCATTTGAACAAAGTTCTTTTTTTGAAGATATTGCAAAACAAGACTATAGAATAGATATATATACGGATCCTCAATATCTGAGTAACACAAAAAAACTCATAAACAATTATTCAGTTTCAAGAGGGAAATGTAAAATTGCAAAAACTATAGAAGTGATGCTAAAGTGTTCGAGATATCAGATGGCTCCATTTTTGTTCAAAGATAGATTTTTTTATTCATCAAGCAAGATATCGGAACTGACGCTTAATGGATATATTGTTGGGAACAGGAATTATTACGATAAACTGCTGGCAGATGGAGTAACGGTCAACAACAACGAAAAAGGTATATTTAAATTCTATCACTTGATGGGTGTACATAGCCTAGAAATAGATCAGGATATTGAAGTCAGAGAATCTGATATATACTCATGTGGAAGAGGGGCAATGAAGATTGTATATGAGTTTCTAGAGCAATTGAAGGAACAGGGACTATATGATAATTCTGAAATAATAATCACTGCGGATCATGGACAGAATTATCTTAATGAACCTCAGCAACGAGAAAAAAGAGGTCTAAAGAAGAATACATCAAGCCCCATATTGCTTATAAAGAAGCGTAATACATCAGGCCCTTTGAGCGTTTCTTATGCGCCAGTTTCGCATGATGAGTTTTGTGCAACTGTGATTGACAGTGTAGGCGCAAATACTGATAGATACGAAAGAAACTATGATGGTATTGCCGAGGATGAGGAAAGGATAAGGGAGTTTGAGTATTACCGTGAAGGGGACGTTCCTTATCAAATGTATCATATTAATGGAATGGCCACTGATATTGATAGTTGGCAAAAAGTAACGATTGAATAAAAGGATGTTAAATGGAATCTTACAAGAATATTATAGGTGTACCTGATTTTGAATGTTATGAATATGAGAAGAAGCAAAGAGACTACTGCCTGCTTATACCGATAATCAACGAGGGAGACAGGATAAAGAAAGAGCTGGAAAGATCAGTTAGATTCAATGTATCTGATCTTGTGGATATCATTATATGTGATGGTGATTCAAGCGACGGATGTACAAATGAGGAAAATCTAAAGACCCTGAAAGTAAATACGCTACTTGTGAAGAAAGGCGCTGGAAAGCAGGGAGCTCAGCTTCGTATGGGTATGTACTATGCTCTTGAGCGAGGGTACAAAGGAATAATAACGATTGACGGAAACAATAAGGACAGCATAGAACATGTCTCAAGATTCATCGAAAAGCTTGAAGAAGGATATGACTTTGTTCAGGGATCTAGATTTGTTGCGGGCGGACATGGTGTGAGAACTCCGTTTGTGAGAAATGTATCTGTTAAGCTTATACACGCTCCGATAATCTCGCTTACAGCAAAGCACCGTTTTACTGATACAACGAACAATTACAGAGCTTATTCAAGAAGATATCTTGAAGATGAAAGAGTTAGCATTTTCAGAGATGTATTTGTCACATACGAACTGCTGGCATATCTTTCTACAAGGGCGACTCGATTAGGTTATAAAGCTTGTGAGGTGCCTGTTGACAGGGTTTATCCGAAATCTGGAAAGACACCGACAAAGATTTCTGCTGTAAGGGGAAATACAAACCTTATGAAGATACTTATTATGAACGCAATAGGCAGGTATGAGCCGTGAAAGAGATCAAAATAGTAAGAAAAGAAATATTGTTTCCCGTGCTTATGTTTACATTCTTGATGGCAATATATGGCCCGCTAGAAATCTATTTGTCTAACAAGGGCTATTTCTTTTTCCCAGGAACGGACATGCTGCTGATGATGCTGATTTGTTTTGCTGTATCTGCATTAATCTGTGTTATGGGGTTGATTATCTGCAGAATGATAGGCAGAACGTTTTATGACATCATATATGGTATGTTTATAGGGGGGACGATTGGCCTTTATGTACAGGGCAATTGGGATTTTACCGACTATGGGGCATGGAATGGAGACGATATAGAGTGGAGTTTGTTTAGCAGACAAATGGTGATATTTGCCTTTTTATGGATAGTGATGTTTGCTGTATGTAGCTTTTTTAGTATCAAGAAGCATGTAGCCTTTGTAAAAATAGCAAATTATGCTTGTTCGTTTATATTGTTAATTCTTATATATACATTGTCGGTTCTGCTCATAAAGAATAATGGTCTTGCAAAGGAAAAGGAGTATGTCGCGACAACAAATGAAGAACTTCAGTTGTCGAAGAATTGCAATATGCTAGTAATCGTTGCAGATACATTTGATGGTAGTGCTTTCTATGAATTGGTTGAAAAAAATCCGAAATACACAGAGATGTTTGACGGATTTACGTTTTATAGGGATACAATGGGCGCATATACATCTACTGACATGTCTATCCCTCTTATAGTTACAGGAAAAGACTATCAGAACGATATTACATATGGGGATTATCTGAATAATGCGTATTTGGAATCTGAATTGTTTAAATGGTTGACTGATAATGGGTGGGAGAAAGATATTTACACGGATATGCTCATTCCGCAGGATAATGAGCGGATCGGTATAGCCAACGCACAGAAACTTTTAAGAGTTTCTTCGGATAGTAAGATATTAATGGGATATATTTATAAAATGGTATTGTTCAGGTATCTTCCGCAACCCTTAAAAAGATATTTTACATTTTATCCAGATAATCTAAAGAGCGAACTGTGTGCGTTTGATACTGATTTGTATTCTGTATATGGAGAGGATAATATTGCCTTCAGGGAAACTGTTGACGAATTGACAGCATCAAAGGATGGCGGAGTATTTCAGATGATTCATATAGATGGCTGCCATCCCCCATTTTTTTATAATTCCAAACTTGAGCTCTGCGAGACTGAAACTTCGTATGAAGAGGAATGTGAAGCTGTCATAAATCTGATAGACAGGTTATTTAAAAAGATGAAGAAGGAGAATATATATGATAATACCGTGATATTTATCATGGGGGATCATGGATATCTAAACAACAGACAGAATCCCTTGTTGCTTGTAAAGGCAAATGAGGAAAAGCATGATATGCAGATATCTGACAAACCCGTTTGGTTTTATGATCTTCAGGATGCATATATATCATTACTTGAAAAAAGAGCGGATTCGACAAATGTATTTGATTCTGTAGCTGTTACTGGAAGAACACGTTCGGTAAGGAGCGTGCCATGGAACACACATCTTAATTTCGATACATATGGCGGACTCATGAAGGAGTATGCCACGACAAAACCTGCTTATCTATCGGAGGGACTCGGGTTTGACGGAAACGTATTTGCACCGCCTACTGATGATGGAGGGCTTAAGTGACAGAAAGATAGAAAAAAACATGCAAATCTGTTACTATATAAATTGGTTCAGTATGAGCCGAATATAATAAGGCAAGGATAATGGTATGATCAATTTTAATGTTCCGCCTTTTACAGGCAGGGAATACGAATATATAAAACAAGCCGTTGATGCTCAGAAGATATGCGGAGACGGGCAGTTCACAAAAAAATGCAATGAGTGGATAGAAAAAAAGACAGGATGCGCAAAGGCATTGCTCACGACCAGCTGTACACATGCAACGGAGCTTGCGGCTCTTCTTGCTGAGATAAAGCCGGGTGATGAGGTGATAATGCCATCTTATACATTCTGTTCAACAGCTGATGCATTTGTATTAAGAGGTGCGACCGTTGTATTCGTAGATATCAGACCCGATACCATGAACATGGATGAATCTCTTATAGAGGATGCGATCACGGACAAGACAAGAGCGATAGTTCCTGTTCATTATGCAGGTGTTGCATGTGAGATGGATACTATCATGGATATAGCTAAAAGGCACGATCTTCTTGTTATAGAGGATGCAGCCCAGGGAATAATGAGCGAGTACAAGGGAAAGTCTTTGGGCGCAATAGGTGATTTCGGATGCTTCAGTTTCCATGAGACCAAGAACTTTTCCATGGGAGAAGGCGGAGCTATTCTCTTAAAAGATGAAAAGTTTGTTGAAAATGCTGAGATATTCAGAGAAAAGGGAACAGACAGAAGCAAGTACTACCGAGGTCAGGTCGATAAATACAGATGGCAGGATTTTGGATCAAGCTATCTTCCCAGCGAGCTAAATGCGGCTTATCTTTGGGCTCAACTTGAACTTGCAAAAGAGATAACGGATGACAGACTGAATACCTGGAACATTTACAGAGAAAACCTTTTGCATCTTGAAGAAGAGGGAAAGATAGAACTTCAGAGGATCCCTGAGTATTGTAAGCATAATGCACATATGTTTTATATAAAGCTTAAGGATATAGATGAGAGAACAAGGTTTATCGACCATATGAAGGCAAATGATATCCTTACGGTATTTCATTATGTACCGCTTCACAGCGCGCCGGCAGGACTTAAATACTGCAGGTTTAACGGTGAAGACAAGTATACTACACGTGAAAGTGAGAGACTTGTTAGACTGCCGCTATATTATGGTCTTAAGAAGGAACAGGTCGAATATATCTGTGAGAAGGTAGAAGAGTTCTTTAAATAGAATTTCTCAATGGAGTTAAAGTGGAACAAAAAGATGATAACAGATATGTTGTGATCTCGTACGCATGCGCTGCTATAGTCACAACTGTTCTGTATATAATAGCAGGACATTATTTCAAATTTTATTATGATCTTAACGACGATATCCTGATAAAGGATATACTTTCGGGAGCCTACACCGGAAGACCGGACGCACATAATATCCAGATGCTGTATCCGCTGGCATGGCTTTTTAAGCTTCTGTACGGCATCGCACCGCATATTCCGTGGTTTGGAATGCTCGAGATAGGATTCATGTGGATGTGCATGATCCTGATGCTTAGCAGGACACAGCTGATATTGATGAACAATATCGAGAACCGGTTCTGGCGAGTGATGGCGATAATCGGTCTTTATCTGTGCGAGACTTCGTTTGGTGTTGCTACACAGTTTTGGGAATTCTTCATGATCCAGTATACTGTAGTATGTGGCATGCTTGCTTCTACAGCAGCCTTTTTGCTGTTTACAAAGGAGAAGTTTGAAGTAAGCGATAACCTGATCCCGATAATACTGATCTTGCTGGCATTTAATCTAAGAAGTGAGATGCTACTTCTAATGTGCCCTTTTCTTGCTGTTGTCGGTGTATGCAAATGGATATCGGAAGAACCAAGTCTTCAGAGCCTTAAAAAGTATCTTATATTCTTAGGCATACTGATATGCGGAGCAGTGGTTTCACTTGCTATAAACAGCTTCGCATACAAGGCAAGCGAGTGGCAGGATTTTAACAGACTGTTTAAAGCAAGAACTACGGTATATGATTTTACGGGCATACCGGATTATGATGCAAACACTGCATTATATGACAGTCTGCTTATGGACAGAGATGATTATGAGCGTTTAGCTGATTATAATTATGTGCTATCGTATGCGGTCAATCCCGTATCAATGGAAAAGATAGCTGATTATGCAACTGAACATAATCTTAAGAAAAAGACAGCCGCATATGCCATATTTGAAGTTCTGATGAATACTGCTCAATGGAAGACACCTGCTCAAAAGGAGGCATTAAATGATCCTGAGAGTGTATTCTTGGAGGAAGGTGTAAAACTCCATGTTCCGAGTAACATGATCATTATAGTTTTATATATCTTAGCTATTATAGCTGCGGTGTATGCAAAGGACATCAAATGGGCCTACACGTTACCCTTCCTGATAATAATGAGAAGTATATCCTGGGGATATGTATCATACAAGGACAGGATAAATGCTCGTATCGCTCATCCATTGTATCTGATGGAATGTGCGATACTTGTGGGTGTTTTACTTGTTGCATGGGCTGAGAGCAATTATTCAAGCCCGGTGATCAGAAAAAGGATATCTATTCTTTTAACCGTTGTATTTGTTGTGGCAGGTATCATCAATGCCATGTTCATACCGGCTGCAGTCAAGGATGTAAAACACAAAGCTGAGCTAAGAGAGATCAAGAACAGAGAAGCTGATCTTCTCTATGCCTATACATCCGAAAATCCAAGAACATATTATTTACTGGATGTATATTCAACTGTGGATTATACGGAACAGATATTTACTGAAGATGTACATAAGAAAGGTAATACTCAATTGGCCGGAGGATGGGCAGCACTAAGCCCTCTTGATACATACAAGCAGAGTTTTTATGAAGATATCGATTCATGGCAGTTTATTACATCGACTGAAAGAGAAGGATTGATATCAAAGGATACGATCTGTGATAATAACGGAGAAACAGTTTTCTACGTATATAATGTTAAGGATGTCAGATGAAAAAAGTAAGCTTTTGCATACCATGTTATAAAAGTGAACAGACTCTTACCAAAGTAGTGGATGAGATAAGGACTTCGATGGAAGAACTATCAGATAAGTATGAGTATGAGATCATACTTGTCAATGATGCTTCTCCAGACGGAACATTTAATGTTATATGCAAATTGGCAGATACCTATCCAAACATCACGGGTATCGATCTTGCAAAGAATTTCGGACAGCATGCGGCTCTTATGGCAGGATTTGCACATGTATCAGGAGATATACTCGTATGCCTTGATGATGATGGTCAGACTCCCGCAAATGAAGTTTACAAGCTTCTTGATAAGATCGAAGAGGGAGAGGATGTTGTCTATGCTAGATATGATCACAAGAAGCATTCTCTGTTTAGGAATTTCGGAAGCTTTATCAATGAAAAGATGACGGAATTCTTGCTCGGAAAGCCTAAGGAGCTTTATGTATCAAGTTACTTTGCGGCAAAGAGATTCATTGTTGATGAAATGCTAAGATATGACAAGTCGTATCCTTATGTGATAGGACTGGTACTTCGATCAACAAAGAGGATCGCAAATGTAAATGTTGATCACAGAGAAAGAGAAGTAGGAAGATCGGGATATACCTTGGGAAAACTGCTCGGCCTGTGGATGAACGGGTTTACTGCATTTAGCGTTAAGCCGCTACGCATAGCTACGTGGACAGGCATATCATGTGCTATCCTGGGTTTTATTTATGGTCTTTATACCATCATAAAGAAGTTTGTACTGGGAGATGCTGTTGCAGTAGGTTTTTCAGCACTGATGTCTTCGGTTATGTTCATAGGAGGCATGATACTGTTCATGCTGGGAATATTGGGTGAATATATTGGAAGGATGTATATAAGCATGAACAATGCTCCTCAGTACGTTATAAGAGAAGTTGTCAAAAAGCATTAAATGTATATGGAAGATAAAAAGACAAATGACAAGAAGATAAATATGCCTGATACAGCATATGCTGTTATGGTATCGTTATTTGGAGCTGTGGGTGTAACGGGTACGATAGCCGTTTCGTATGAATTATCATATACCAACAGCTTTCTTGCATTTATCTTTTTTGTTGTAAGTATCTTAGCGATTAAGGATATCTGCAAGGACTTCAGAAACGCAAATATCAGAGCAAAGATATTTGCGTATATATTTTCTTTGCTTATTTCGGCCGCACTGCATATGGGTGCGCAGCTCGAATGCTATGAAAATGTGAATTTCAAGCAGATTACGCTGTATGTGTTTACTGTTTTGCTCGCTGTTTATCTTGCACCGATCATCCATCATATGTGGATGAAAGTGCCGGCAGTGATCGATGGATCCTTTGTAAAAAAAAACGATGAAGAAACGATCAAGTACACCTGGGTCTGGCTGATCATCTTTATTTTGTGGCTGCCGACTTTCTTTGCGTTTTTTCCGGGAGCGTTCGTATATGATGCTACAGAAGAGTATACAGAGGTAATCTCACGTAGTTTCAGTATGCACCATCCTCTGTTTCATGTTCTCATGCTTGGCGGGATAGTTCATCTGGCCGAATACTTGGGACTTGGAGCCAATGCAGGTATTGCTACATATACTCTGTTTCAGATGATCGCTTTTTCTGCAATGCTAGCATATCTTATCCACTGGCTTGGGATGAGAGGAATGAATAAGAAATTTCAGCTGATCTCCATACTGTTTTTCGGCCTGTTTCCGATATTTCCCATGTATGCGGTTTGTTCTGCAAAAGATACACTGTTTTCCGCAGCTTTTTTGATGGTCATTCTTTTGCTGGTTGAGTATTCGCTTAGCGCAAAGACCTTCTTTGATAAAAAGATGCTACTGTTTGTTGCTTCATCAGTTATAATGATGCTCTTAAGAAACAACGGGATCTATGCTTATGCGGTTGCGATACCGGTCATCGCTCTTATAGGGATATTTGGAAGGAATGATAAAAGGCAACTGAGCAAGCTGATCATCTTGATGCTACTATCATTTGTTCTGTTTGCAGGAATAAATAAATGCATGAAGATAATGACTCATGCAACTGATGATGAGTATCAGGAAAAGCTTACCGTACCGATTCAACAGCTGGCGAGAGTATATAAGTATTCCCCGGAAACATTTTCTGAGGAGGAAAAGAACACTCTCTACGAGGTTCTGCCACAGGATTATCTGATAAAATACAATCCTCGGATATCTGATATATTGAAATCTGGATTTGATAACAGAGCATATTCAAGAAATCCGCAAAAATATCAAAAATTGTGGCTTGATATCGGATCAAGAAAGCCTAACATCTATCTGAATGCGTGGCTTGCAAACTGCTACGGATACTGGTATCCGGACATGATAATAAATGTATACGGTGGAAATCAGATGTATACATTCAAGTATAAGTACAGTTCGTATTTTGGATTTGAAACGGAACCACCGGGTGAAAGACACAGCTTATTTCCACTGTTAGAGAGATTTTACAGGAATATCTCTCTTGAACTGTTTCAGCAAAAGATCGCAGTTTTGAGCATGCTGTTTGCACCCGGATTTGTATTTTATCTGTTTGCCTGGTCAGTATTTGGACTTATGAGGGACAAAAGATGGATGATGGTTGCAGCATTCATGCCAATGATATTGTTATGGGCAACTGTATTACTGGGACCTACTGTACTGGTAAGATATGTACTTGTTTTGTGGTGTGCAATACCTATGTTTTTTGCTGTTGAAAATATAAAGACTAATGAGTGATAGATATGAGCAAGGTTACTGTTGACAGGATAATAATCGGAGCCGGTCTGTACGGATTATATGCAGCGCTTTTTTGTGCGAAACAGGGCGAGAGCGTAGCAATAATAGAATGTGATCCTAAGCCTTTTATGAGAGCGACATATATCAATCAGGCAAGGGTGCATATGGGATATCATTATCCGAGATCTCTTTCTACCGCAATAAAGAGTGCGGGATATTATGAGAGATTTCATGACGATTACGGCTTTTGTATTCATGATACTTTTGACCAGATATATGCGACATCAAAGCAGTTCTCATGGACCAATGCCAATGAGTTTAAGAAATTCTGTGATGCTGCTGGTATTTATTGCGAGCAGACGGACGCAGGCAAATATTTTAACGCAGGATACTGTGACGGAGCATTTAGGACAAGAGAAGATACATATGATGCGATGCTTCTTAAGGAATACTTTCTAAGAGAGATCGGTCATTGCAACAATGTCTGGATGAACTGCAATGCAAGGATAGAGACGATCACAAAAAAAGAAGATTGTTATGAGATAAGACTTGCTAACGGAGATATATACATATCCGATTTTGTTTTAAACGCTACATATGCATCAACAAATCAGATACTGTCTCTGATAAGTGATGAGATGACAGGAAATACCTATCGCCCGCAGCTGTTTCCCATAAAATATGAGCTCTGCGAGATAATCCTGTGCGAAACGTCGAATGAGTTAAAGGATGTCGGGATCACTGTTATGGACGGACCGTTTTTTTCGATCATGCCGTTTGGAAAAACAGGACTTCATTCTCTAACCAGTGTTACATTCACTCCGCACGATACGAGCTATGATGAGAAGCCGCTGTTTAAATGCCAGGAAAGATCAGAGGGATACTGTGAAAGCGACAGGCTGGGAAATTGCAATGAATGCCCTGCAAAACCTGAGAGTGCTTGGCCGTATATGTCATCACTGGCGAGAAAGTATCTAAAGGAAGAATATGGATTTAAGTACAAGCAGTCTCTGTTTTCGATGAAACCGATCCTTAAGACAACTGAAGTCGATGATTCAAGACCGACTGTTATAAAGACATATAGTGATACGCCGACGTTTGTAAGTGTTCTGTCGGGCAAGATCAATACAGTATACGATCTGGATGATATTCTTATTAAACGCTGAGGATAAGATGAATGAACAATAAGGAAAATCTTGATAAAAACTTTATATCTGCAGTTATATACATGAATACGGCAGATTCCCTCGATGGACTGAAGGCATTTATTGAGAATCTTTCTTCCTATATGAAAGAAAGATTTGTAAAGTCAGAACTGATATTTGTGGATGATGAGTCTAGTGATGAATATCAGGAAGCGATCCGTGAATACAAAAAAAGTAACAGCGACATCATGATGACAATACTTCATATGAGCGGCAGACAGGGCATGGAAAAGAGCATGAATGCCGGAAGGGATATGGCCATAGGCGATTTTGTATTTGAGTTTGATGAATGTGATTTCAACTTCCCCAAGGAACAACTTGATATCGTATATAACACCTGTCTTAAAGAGTGTGATATAGTAAACTGTTCTGACGAGAAGAAGAACAGTGCCGGTTCAAATACGTTCTACAGACTCTTTAACAAATATTCAAATACGGAATACAAACTGGAAAGTGATAATTTCAGGATACTCTCAAGAAGAGCTATAAACAGGATACAGTCATTAAACAGGGCCATCCCATACAGGAAAGCTCTGTATTCAAGCTGCGGTCTTAAGTTAAAGAATATTTCATATACACCTGTAAGAAACAGTGATTATAAGCATAATGACATAGAAAAGAAAGAGAGAAGGGAACTGGCTGTTGATTCTCTGATACTGTTTACACAGGTCGGATATAAGGCGGCATTCATCCTTTCGAGTGTTATGGCATTTGTCATGGTATTCAGTGCGATTTATGCTCTAATCATGTATAGCAAGGATATTGCAATAGAAGGCTGGACGACCACTATGTTATTCTTAAGCTTTGCGTTCTTTGGTCTCTTCATTATACTGACTATAATAATAAAGTATCTTTCTCTGTTATTGGAACTTAATTTCAAAAAGCAGAGATACATGTTTGAAAGTGTGGAGAAGTTATGAAATATAACACTTCAATGTTAGTAGGATATACTGGTTTTGTAGGATCAAATCTAAGTGATAAATATGATTTTACATACAGGATAAATACAAAAAACAGAGAAGATGCCTTTGGAAAGAATCCTGATCTACTTGTTTATGCGGGACTCAGGGCAGAAAAGTTTTTAGCAAACAATGACCCTGAGGCTGATCTTAAGAACATAGAAGAAGCATTTGAGCAGATAAAGAAGATAAATCCGGGAAAACTTGTTCTGATCTCGACAGTAGATGTTTATAAAGATCCTGTTGGCGTGGATGAGGATACCAAGATAGATACAGACGGATTAGCTGCCTACGGACTTAACAGATATAAACTTGAGCAGCTGGTAAGAAGCGAGTATCCGGATGCACTGATCGTGAGACTGCCTGGGCTGTTTGGAAAAGGGCTTAAAAAGAATTTCATCTACGACTATGTACATGTTATTCCTTCAATGCTTAAGGAAACTAAGTATCTTGAACTCAGCGTTATGAGTGAAAAGATAAAAACTTCATATGAGAAAATGGATAACGGATTCTATAAATGCAAAGCATCAGAAGATGACTGTCTTAAAGATGAGTTTAAAAAGGCTGGATTCAGTGCTCTTAACTTTACTGATTCAAGAGGGATATTCCAGTTTTATAACCTTGAAAGGCTGATGAATGACATATTTACGGCGCTTGATAAGGGTATTAAGCTCTTGAACATAGCAACTCAACCGGTATCAGTCTCTGAAGTCTATTCTGAACTGACAAATGGAGAGGAATTTATAAACGAGATATCAAATAATCCTCCCGTTTATGATTACAGATCGATACATGCCGAGATTTTTGGCGGAACTTGTGGATACTTCTATGACAAGGATACAGTTTTAAACGAGATAAAAGAATTTGTGAGCAATAAATGAAAATATCGGCATCAAATATAGGATGGAAAAAAGAAGAAGATGAGTTCATGTACAAATGGATGAACTCTAACAGGATAGAGGGACTGGAGATCGCACCTACCAGGATATTTCCAGAAAATCCCTATGACAGGATCAAAGAGGCTAAAGACTGGGCAGATAACCTTAGGGAAGAATGGAATCTTAGGATCTCATCTATGCAGTCCATATGGTACGGAAGAAAAGAAAACATATTTGCTTCAAAGGATGAAAGAGAAACACTGATAGACTACACAAAAAGAGCAATCGACTTTGCTAAAGCAGTTAACTGTCATAATCTGGTGTTTGGATGTCCTAGAAACAGGGATATGCCAGTAGATGCAGATAATCATATAGCTGAGGAGTTTTTTGCTATTCTGGGAGAATATGCAGATAGTTGCGGTACAGTTCTTGCAATGGAAGCAAATCCTCCGATATATAATACCAACTTCTGCAATACGACGGATGAAGCCATAAAACTGATCAAAGAGGTTAATGAACCAGGATTTCTCTTAAACCTTGATGTCGGGACAATGGTAGAAAACGGCGAGGATACGGATATTCTTAACGGATGTGTCAGACTGATAAATCATGTTCATATCAGTGAACCTGGTCTTGAAATGATAAAAGAAAGAGAAGTGCATAACAATTTGGCAAAAATGCTTAAGGATAATGGATACGAAGGCTTTGTCTCACTGGAGATAAAAACTCAGGATGATGTAAAAAAAATATGCAATCTTATTGAGTATATAACGTCAATCTTTGTAAGTTAATACTGTTTGATAAAAGCAGGATTTGTGGTAGAATACTGAAGAATGATAATGAATTGATAATCATATATTAAAGAGGAGTTTTAAGATGAAAAAGATAGTTTTAAATCTTGGCAAGTTCATGTATTTCTTTTGTGCGATGTTTATGATGATGTCATTTTATTCACAGGCATATATCGATCCGTCGGCAACAACTTATGTTATACAGGCTGTCGGAGCGGTAGTTATAGCACTTGGAGCGATGCTCACCGTATTCAGACATAAGATCGCAGCATTTTTCAAAAAGGGCAAGGGTACGGAAGAAAAGAAAGAGATACACTTTGAGGATGACGAGACCAAGTCAGAGTAATTCATAAATGATTTTTAGAGCCAAGCCTAAAAGCTTGGCTCAATGTGCGTATAAAGATAATAGTTTAAGTGGAGTATTTGCCCTAATGGATCGTATGATCAGCATAAAAAAGGCAATTTCATATTTGAGTATAGCGTTAGCAATCATAGTATTTGCTCTTATCTGGCCGTTAAAACTTATCAGGACAGATTACACTGCCAAATCTGATGAGATAATGGTACGTGAATCAGATCCGATAAGTGTTGAATACAACATGGCTCAGATGTTTGATGGTATAGGCGGCGAATTAAAAAGCGTTGATCTTTACGTATGCAATGACATGGCCGGACAGATCATGACATTTCGTATGTATAACGCAGATCATGAACAGATATTTGAGAGATTTGTTAGTGTAGATGAGACATTCATAGCTCCAGGATTTATCAATATCCCTGTCCGTTATGATATGGAACAGGGCAAGGAATACTCTTTTATCATAGAAGGCCTAACAACAGATCTTTATGCTGCATATGAAGACAGGAACACTACTACATCTCCTGTGAATTACTTCATGGCTTATGGTGGAGCTGAAGTTCCGGAATACGATCTGATCGTACGATACAATTATTCAAAGCCGTTTTCTCTTTTACAGGTGATCATCTCAGCAATCGTGCTCATTCTCTTATGTGCGGGAATAATCTTTGCTTTGAGAAAGTGCAAAGATAAACAGATCATATTAAGAAGAGTATTTCAGTGGACATTGAATCCAGTATTTGTGATTTCGGCTTTCCTTGCGTTTTATATAATCATGATAAAGAGGCTGTTTGGATTTGATACAAAGAACAATGCTTTTCTTACTATGGGTGTCTGGATGTTGATCTTTATCGGCATATTCATAGTCAACTGGGGAAAGATAGATCTTCCAGACGATATAAAAAGGGTATTTAAGTTCAATAACGTCTTCCACATACTGAGGATAATATCGATAGCAACGCTTTTATGGTATTGCTATGAATATATGAACGGCCTTTATAATATCTTTCATTACTACAGTATAAGCAAGATGGTTATCGCATTTGCTTTTTTGCTTATCTTCACATTCAGCAAAAAAGAGATATTTATTATACCAAATGCTGTATGGCTTATTGTTGGTCCGATACTCGGTTATCTGTACTACAGACCACAGATTGGTGTTAATGAAATGGAAGAGCTGTACAGGCTCAACGGATGGGTGATCGCAATAGGCGGATTCGTGGTGATCAACCTGATCTATTCTGCAGTAAGGATCATCAAAAAAGACGTTAGGCTCCCTAAGTTAAACCTTTTCTTTGCGATACCGTTTGCAGTATTTGCAATAGGGATATGTATACTCTCTAATACAAGGAACTGGCCTTATCTTTTAGTTGGGATATGTCTTCTTTTGGCATACAGGCTAGCATTTATGGAGGATAGAAAAAGGTTCAGTGAAGAGTTGTGCACAGGAATTGTGCTCAATTTCTATATGATGGTATATTTCTCATTAAGACACAGGCCATATTATTTCTATCAATACTACAGATATAACATGGGATATCATACAGTAACGGTAACTGCCTATTATCTAGCGCTTATCGTATGTGCATCTTGGATGAGACTGTATGTTTCCATGAAAGAAACATTAGATATAAAAAGAATTTTTAGCAAGATATTTACATTTGGTATGACGATGTCATATCTGATATTTACCATGTCAAGAACTGGATTTCTGTCAGTGGGAGTGACGATCGTTTTCGCACTTATTTTGGCAACTGCTGTTTATGAGAAAAAAGAGAGCATTAAAAAGGCTGGTAAGTACGTAGCTGTTATGGCTGTTGCTGTTATATATATGTTTCCTGTTACTTTCTTTTTGACGGATATTGTACCAAGGATTTCTAATGATCCGATAGTTTTTGAATATGAGGTCAGAGATTTTACCTTTCATAAGGGCATGCCGTATTCAGATGCCAATTATATGACGATAGAACAGTTTATATCAGAATTTGGCAGGAAAGTATTCAATATAGATCCAGACAAAAAAGCCTTGATCACGATACCAGATCCTTTTGTGATAAAGGCATATGCATCTGAAACGGAAGCAGATGAAGGCACATCGGATGAAGAAGATGTAACGGATATGTCAAACGGACGATTTGATATATTTAAGAGTTATATAGCCGTTTGGAATATGTGGGGACATGAAGATATGGAAGCACCACTTCCAAACGGTGAGATGGCAGTACATGCTCATAATTCATTTTTGCAGGTGGCGCATGATCATGGCATCATATTTGGCATATATTTTGTACTGTTCATAGGATATGTGGTAATATTGTCTATGATTGGAGCGGTAAAAGAAAAACGTGATCCATATGCGATGTTCTGCCCGATAATCATCGTGTGCTTTTCTATGGCCAGTCTTGTGGAATGGATCATGCATCCGTGCAATCCGTTCGGTATAGCGATATTTCTGGCAATGATGCCACTAATATATAAGGATTCATTAAAAGATGAAAAAAGTAATTAATGCAAAACTCTTATACAGAAGAACATTCTTGATCATATATGATGTCATCAGTATAGTTGCAGCCAGCTATTTGGCTATACTTATGAGATATGAGTTTGAATGGGATTCTATTCCTAAGCATTTCATGAACCCTATAACAAGATATTTACCCATAAACATCTTGTTGACTATCGGAATATTCTTTTTATTCAAGCTATACAGCAGTCTCTGGGCATTTGCGGGAGAGACGGAACTGCAAAACCTAGTATTTGCATGTATAGTTTCCGGCGGTGTTGATGGTATAGGTCTTCATCTGATGAGAGAGAGCACTCAGGGTGTTCCAAAGAGTTATTACTTCATGTACGTGTTTACTTTGATAGCTCTTGTTTTTGCCAGCAGATTCTCATACAGATTTTTGCGTAATCAAAAACACAAATACATGAATAAGGACAATGCGATCAGAGTAATGATCGTAGGTGCCGGAGATGCGGGAAATTCTATTATAAAAGAGATCAAGACCAGCAATTTCTCTACAATGAATGTTACATGCCTTATAGATGATGATAAGAGCAAATGGGGCAGCTACATTCAGGGAATAAAGGTTGAAGGTGGAAGAGAAAAGATAAAAGAGTGCGTAGATACTCATAACGTTGATGAGATCTTTATCGCTATTCCGAGTGCGAGCAGAACAGTAATAAGAGAACTACTCGATATATGCAAGGATACAGAGTGTAAATTGAGAGTTCTTCCAGGTATTTATCAGCTCGTAAACGGTGAAGTTAGTGTCAGCAAGTTGCGTGATGTCGAAGTTGAAGACCTTTTAGGAAGAGAACCCGTTGCAGTTGATCTGGATGCGATCATGGGTTATATAACCGGCAAGACAGTACTTGTTACAGGTGGCGGTGGTTCTATAGGAAGCGAGCTTTGCAGACAGATAGCAGACCATAATCCAAAGAAACTGATCATAGTTGATATATATGAAAACAGTGCATATGAGATTCAGCAGGAACTATTGTATAAACATCCTGATATGGATCTTTTGGTACTTATTGCCTCTGTACGCAATACGAACAGGATGAATTCGATATTTAAGGAATACAGACCGGATATCGTTTATCATGCGGCAGCGCATAAGCATGTTCCTCTTATGGAGATTAGTCCTAATGAAGCAATCAAGAACAATGTATTCGGTACCTGGAAGACAGCTCAGGCTGCGGCTACTTATGGTGTAAAGAAGTTTGTTCTTATAAGCACTGATAAAGCAGTTAATCCGACTAACATCATGGGTGCAAGCAAGCGTATCTGCGAGATGATAGTCCAGAGTTTTGATAAGCATTACGATACAGAATTTGTAGCAGTAAGATTCGGAAATGTTCTTGGAAGCAACGGATCTGTGATTCCTCTATTTAAAAAGCAGATCGCAGCAGGTGGTCCTGTAACCGTTACTCATCCTGACATCATAAGATATTTCATGACAATACCTGAAGCTGTATCGCTTGTTTTGCAGGCTGGAGTTTATGCTCATGGTGGTGAGATATTTGTACTTGATATGGGAGAACCCGTCAAGATTCTTGATCTTGCAAAGAACCTTATCAGACTTTCAGGTTATAAGGTAGGAGAGGATATTGAGATAGAGTTTACCGGTTTAAGACCTGGAGAAAAATTATACGAAGAGCTCCTAATGGATGAAGAGGGAATGCAGGATACAGCTAATAAGTTAATACATATAGGAAGACCTATAGAGATAGATGAGATGAAGTTCTATGCCCAACTAAAGGCACTCAAGGAAGAGTCAAAGAATGAATGCTCAGATATCCGTGCAATGATACACGAGATAGTACCGACATACGTATACAATGGAAAATAAAAAGAATTTATACAGGCTGAGAGGATGTTTAAGAGCATACTTTCAGTTTATCAGAGAAAACAAAGACAGAGAAATCTGTATATTCATGGGAACTCCAAGACATAAAAATCTTGGAGACCATGCTATTGTTTATGCTCAGTATAAGTATATTTGCAAGATGTATCCCGATACGGCTATATTTGAGTTTAGCAAGCTCGAATATGAGACATATCGTTTTCTATTAAAAAGGATTATAACTAAGAAAGCTCTTATCGTTATTGACGGAGGCGGAAATCTAGGTACGTTATGGCCTGAGGAAGATGCCCTGATCAATAATGTCATTTCTGATTTTCGAGATAATCGAATAATCATATTCCCGCAGACAGCATATTATGAAGGCGATAAAAGAAATGAACTTATAAAGGCTTTTTCCGATAAGATCAATTCTCATAAAGATATTCTTTTAATGGTAAGAGATAAGGCGAGCTATAATCTGTTCAGTGATAATATTTTTAATACCAGATTACAGTTATGTCCTGATATAGTACTAAGTTTAAAAGACAACGAGAATCTCTGGCCTGAAAATATACGGGAAGGGATTGGTATCTGTCTAAGAGACGATAAAGAGAGTGCAAGTGGAAAAAAAATCAAGGATGATATCTGCTTGATACTGGGGCAAAAAGGATATAGGTACAAGTTTATAACTACATTTGCTGATTATAATATATATCCAGAAGAAAGAGAATATGTCCTAAAAGCAAAATGGACGGAATTTGCATCATTTAAGCTCGTTATCACAGACAGATTGCATGGCATGATTTTCTCTGCTATAACAGGAACACCATGTATTGCCTTGGATAATCTTAGTAAAAAAGTATCGGGTGGATATGAATGGGTTAGAGATTTGGAATATATAACTATATGTAAGGATATTGAAGATTTCAAAAGAGCGTTGAATACAGAATTTTGGAGGCAATATAACAATAATGCTATGGAAAGATGATAAGAAAAAGGCAATTACTGTCAGTTATGATGATGGTTATATACATGATAAGAAACTGATAGAGTTATTTGACAATATGACATACCTTGCACTTTTAATCTTAATTCTAAGCATTTATCTGATACTGTTAATAGCATAGATTATTTCAAATATGATTCTGAATACAGAAATAAAAAGATATCCAAATATGAGATAAAAAAGCTCTACCAAAAACATGAAATAGCATGTCATACATCGAGACATAAAGATATCACAAAACTTGGAAAATGGATATAATAAATGAGGTGTTATTTGACCGAATCAGATTGTCCTTATACAGTTATAGGAATATTAGGGGATTAGCATATCCATATGGAAGGCATAATGGCGAAACTGAAAATATAATAAAAAGATGTGGGATTAAGTATGGACGTGTAACAGAATGCGATGAAACGTTTGCAATACAAAATGATTTTTACTGTTGGAAACCTACTGTCTATCACATAGATGATAAGCTTATGAGTTTATCACGTGAATTTATTGATTGCGAAGATGAAGGAATAATATTTCATGTATGGGGGCACTCATGTGAATTATATGAGAATAATCGATGGAATATAATGGAAGATTGGTTGAAATATATATATGAATACAAAAATCAGATTTGGTTTGCAACCAATATAGAAATATATGAATATGTAAAGCAACATAGAGGATAGAAGTAACATGGATCAGATAAATCGGATCATACATTTTAAGATACCTATGTCTATATGCAACCTGAGGTGTCATTATTGTTATCTTTCACAAAGAGATAAGTGCTTTCAGGGAGAGCAACCTCAAATGAAGTATTCGTCGGAATTCTTTGGAAGGGCCTTTAGTAAAGAAAGATTAGGAGGAGTTGCATATTTCAATTTCTGTGCGGATGGCGAAACGATGTTGGTAAAGGACATTGATAAATATATCAAAGCCGTGATTGAACAGGGGCATTATGTTGAGCTTATTTCTAATATGACAGTAACCAAGATGGTTGATAGATTTCTAGAATGGGACAAAGAACTCTTGAAACATATCGAGTTTAAAGGCAGCTTTCATTATCTGGAATTTAAGGAAAAGGGTTTGCTAAATACGTATGCTGATAATATAAACAGAGTTAGGAAGGCGGGAGCATCGGTTAGCGTGGAGATTACTCCCAGTGATGAATTAATTCCTCTATTAGATGAAGTAAAGGTTTTTTCCAAGAAGAAATTTGGTGCGTTGCCACATATAACCATCGCCAGGGATGACAGAACTAAGGATATTGATTATCTTACAAATCTGTCAATGGAAGAATATGACAAGGTGTGGTCGGAGTTTGAGTCTGGTCTGTGGAATTTCAAAAAAAGCATATTCAAAGTGAAAAGGAAAGAGTTTTGTTATGCGGGTCTATGGTCTTTATATATAAATTTCTATACTGGAGCTACAAAACCATGCTATTGCGGAAAATACATGGATAATTTCTATGAGAACATCGATGAACCGTATAAATTCAGACCGATAGGAAAATGCCTTTTACCACATTGTTTTAATGGACATATGCTGCTGGGGTATGGATTGATTCCTGAACTTGATACGCCTGAGTACGCTGTGATGAGAGACCGGGTTAAAGATGATGGGAGCCATTGGATTAATGAAGATTTACTGAGTTTTATGACTACTAAACTAAGGGAGTCCCAGGATGAGATTAATGGGATTTTAAAGTTCTATTATAGAAGCAAGACAGTAGCGGATGATATATTCTCAAAAACTAAGCAAAGAATAAAGAGATTATTAAGGAAATAGCACATGGAGAAATAGATATGTCTGGAATTGATATAGGTTTCTGTGATATGAGCAGAGACTTTGACGTAAATGATAACATGTTTGTCAAAGCTCTTAAAAAGAAAAACATAAATTATAATATAAGTGATAATCCTAAAGTGCTGTTTTATTCTGTTTTTGGAAACAGACATAATCTTTATAATGGATGCATTAAGGTTTTTTATACCGGAGAACCTATTGCTCCTGATTTCAATGAGTGCGATTACGCAATAGGATTTGACAAGATATCTTTTGGAAAGAGATATTTGAGAAGACCATTGTGGTTCCCAGATGAAAGTATTATAAAACCAGTGGAAATATCTGATGAAGATGCATTAAACAGAAAATTCTGCAACTTTATATATTCCAACGACAAGGATGGTAATGCCGTTCATATAAGAACTGAATTTGCCAAAAAACTCATGAAGTATAAACATGTTGATTGCCCGGGAAAGATCCTTAATAACATGAAATCAGATCTTCTTGCAAGAGAGAACAGAGACTGGACAAGAAGTAAGGTGGATTTTATATCTGATTATAAATTTACTATAGCTTTTGAGAACTCTAGGTATAGCGGATATACAACTGAAAAGATGTTAAACCCGTTATCGGCAAGATCTGTACCGATATATTGGGGCAACCCTGAAGTTGAAGAAGATTTCAATCCCGGTGCCTTTATAAATGCAAACGGATATGAAAACGATCTCGATGCGCTGGTAGAAAAAATCATTGAACTGGATAGAGATGATGAAGCATATTTAAAGATGATTCATGCAAAGCAGATGAATGACAGCTACGATATAAACGAACGTGAAAAGTTTGATGATTTTATTACACAAATAGTTGGAAATTCAGATATCATATATCCAAAGGATCCGCTGAGATTCAGAAAAAGAATGACTTTTGAAGGACTTTCAAGAAAAGAAAAGATCTTATATTTTTTGAAGAAGTAATATCTTAACAAGCAATTATAGGATGGTAAAAATGGATTCATCACGAAAAACTTATATTAAGAACAGCTTATTTATGCTTCTTTTCTTTGATTTCCTTTTATCTATATTTGCACCGTTAGAATTCTATATGACCAATAAGGCATATTTTTTCTTCAGCGGTATCGAAATGATACCATTTGCAATACTACTCTTTTTAGCTGTGATGGTTGCAGGTGCAATTCTCATATTTTTACTCTCTAAAACAGATCTGAAGATATCAACTCTCTTGACCTGTACCGTTACAGGTATAGTTTTTGCACTTTATATCATAGGAAATTTTATGGTGGTAGATTATGGTGCGATGGACGGACTCGTTCCAAGATGGGAAAGATTTCAAAAAGAGGGGATCTTGCAGTCTGCTGTATTTATTATCATTCCTTTGGTTTCTCTTGTAGTTTCGCTAATCATAAAGAATAAGGAAAAAGTCCTTAAAGCATACGGGGGATTATCTGTATGCTTATTACTCGTACTTATCTTAACCCTTGTAAGCATACTTATAACTACGGGATTAAAAAAGAATCCTGAGTATATAGTTACATCGGATCATGAATTTGAGTTATCTAAAGATCAGAATGTGATAGTGTTCATCATTGATACATATGATTCTAAGATATTTGATGACATGCTTTTGGAAGATTATGACAAATACGCTGATCTTCTTAAGGATTTCACGTATTATCCGGATACAACTTCCATGTTTGCTGCGACAGAACTGGCTCTCCCGCAGATAATCACAGGAGTATCCTATCATAATGAGGCTCCATACGGGGAGTATTTAAAGAAAGCTTTTTCTGATTCAGAAATGTTAGAATATCTTAGAGCAAACGATTATTCAACAGGTATTTATACATGCTGCCGTATGCCGCAGGATGAGATGGCACTGCAGTTTGAAAATGTAAGATACATGGAAAGGACTGTTTCATCGCATAGAAGACTGGCTGGATATATGTATAAGTTTTTAGGATTCAGGTATATGCCTCAGCCTCTTAAAGAATACTTCTGGTTCTATCCAGATGAAATGCGTTCAGAACTTGAATCGACCAAGGATGATTCTGTTGAGGTCTTCTATGACAACAATTATCTTTTTGATTCAAAGATTGATGAAATGAATGATCTGCATGAGGGAAAGATATTCAGGCTTTATCATATAGATGGTGTACATGCACCTTTTTCCATATCAAGTGACTTTACCCCTTCTTCTACTGAAACAAGTATTGAGGAAGAGGGAAGAGGTATCATGTATGTAGTAGATCATCTTTTGAGTTCGCTAAAGGAAAAAGACATTTATGATAATAGCGCAATAGTGATCATGGCTGATCACGGATATTTTGATGAAAGATCCAATCCACTGATGCTCATAAAAGGCATTGGTGAAGATCATCCTTTTGAAGTAAGCGATAAGATGCTCTCATATGAATACTTGCAGGATGTTATGATGAGCCTTTGTGAATCTAATACTTCTTTAGAGGCTGTTAAGCAGGATAAAAGCGAACAGGCAGGACGAAAGTATCTGTATTACGCATGGAATAAGGATCTTAAGGATTATGCATACGCATCGACTATAACCGAGTTTGATGTTAAGGGAAATGCCAGGGATATAGACGGATATAAAAAGATTCGTGACTATCATGGGGAAGAGTAGAATCTTAAAATTTCGTCACCCGATAATGTGAGACAAAAAAGATAATACATATTATAATGGTCTTGGATATGGTGAGATATAAATGACAAACAGCGATGCAAATAAAAGCAATAACAACCATATACTATATAAAAGATTTATTAAGAGACTGTTTGATATAATACTGTCACTGCTCTTTTTGATCGTATTCTTTTGGCTGTATCTTATACTGGCGATCCTTGTAAGGATAAAACTGGGGAGTCCCATTCTTTTTAAGCAGCCAAGACCCGGAAAAGATGAAAAAGTCTTTAACATGTTCAAATTCCGTACAATGACTGATGAAAGAGATGAAAACGGAAATTTGTTGCCCGATGAAGTAAGACTTACCAATTTTGGAGCTTTTTTAAGAAAGACAAGTCTTGATGAGCTTCCTGAACTTTTTTGTATTATCAAAGGTGATATGTCTATAATCGGTCCCAGACCGCTCTTGGTCAAATATCTTCCTTACTACAACGAAAGAGAAAAACTAAGACATACAGTCAGACCGGGACTTACGGGTTATGCTCAGGCTCACGGGAGAAATGCGATATCATGGGAAAAGAAGTTTGAGTACGATGTCTACTATGTTGAAAACATATCTTTTGCTATGGATGTAAAGGTTATTATAGATACTGTTAAAGCTGTATTTAAACGTGATGGAATACAGTTAAATGCCCTGGAGGATTTTGATGAGTACAGGAAGAAGCTTCTATCCGACTCCGATAATAAAACTGAATGATAAGGATATAAACAGACTGTATATAAAGCGAGAGGATATGATCCCGTATAGCTTTGGCGGAAACAAGGCAAGAAAGGGCCTGTTATTCTTTGACGATATTGACAAAGGTGATTATGACTGCGTTGTGACATACGGCAGCAGTCATTCCAATCATTGCAGGGTAATCGCCAACATGGCTGCGCAAAGGAATATGCCTTGCTTCATCATAGGCCCCGAAGAAGTAAGTGATATTACATATAACAGTGTTCTTATGGATATGTTAGGCGCTCACATAACAACCGTGCCCGTTGAAACTGTGAGCAAAACCATAGATGATAAGATTAATAAGCTAAAAGAACAGGGGAATAAACCGTATTTCATAGCCGGCGGCGGTCATGGAAATATTGGAACTCAGGCATATGTTGACTGCTATAACGAGATAAAAGAATACGAAAGATCAAACAATGTATTCTTCGACTATATCTTCTTTGCAACTGGAACTGGAACGACCCATGCGGGACTTGTATGCGGTCAGATATTAAATGAGGATGAAAGAAATATAATCGGTATCAGCATAGCAAGAAAGAATCCCAGAGGTAGAGATGTTGTAATTGAGAGCATAAAAGAGTATCTGGGAAGAAATGATGCAAAGATCGATGAAAAAACAGTATTTATAGATGATTATACAGGTGATGGATACGGTAAGAACAGTGAAGAGATAAACCAGGTAATAGATGACATCTTTACTGAGTATGGTATACCGCTTGACAGCACCTATACGGCAAAAGCATTCCTGGGGATGAAGAAATATATTGATAAACATGATATTAAAGATAAGAATATCCTTTTTATCCATACCGGAGGAACACCGCTTTTCTTTGATGATATTATTAAAAGGAAGAATTCATGAATATATTGATATTGAGCGCAGGCACGCGCGACAAGGTAGTACAGTTTTTTAAGAAAGAATTAAAAGGGGAAGGCAGGGTGATCGCAACCGATTGCAGCAATCTTGCTCCCGCAGTATATGAGGGGGACAAGTTTTATCTTGTTCCGAGAATTACTTCCCCAGGTTACATGGATGACATACTGGATATATGTAAAAAAGAAGGTATTGATGCAGTATTCTCTCTTATAGATCCGGAACTTAGTATGGTGGCTGAGTACTCTGAAAAATTTAAAGAGATAGGAGTTACTCCAGTTATTTCGGACAAGGAACTGGTGGATATATGCTTCAATAAATATGAGATGGCAAAGACATTTCTAAAACATGGACTTACTACAGCTAAATGTTATCTTTCTATCGAAGAGTTCAGGTCAGCAAAGAAAAATGGCGAGATAGACTATCCGGTATTTGTAAAGCCTGTATGCGGAAGTGCCAGTCTTCATATCAATAAGGTATCATCTGATAAAGAGCTTGAAGGACTGTTTGCCATGTATGATGATCTTATGATCCAGGAATACATGGATGGACAGGAATATGGCGCAGATGTTTATATAGATATGCTAAGTGGCAAATGCACTTCTATATTTATAAAAAAGAAGATAAAGATGAGAGCGGGCGAGACTGATAAGTCTGTATCTGTGCATATACCTGAACTGTTTGAGCAGATCTCAAACTTCGTTGAAGAAGTGGGATTTAGAGGAATTATAGATATTGATATATTTGAGGTCAATGGAAAATACTATTTCTCTGAGATCAATCCGAGATTTGGCGGAGGCTACCCGCATGCATATGCCTGCGGAGTAAATGTGCCTGCGCAGATAATAAATAATCTTAAAGGAAACAAAAACCCAGTTACTGTAGGTGAATATGGTGACGGGATAGTCATGATGAAGTATAACGAGACCATGATAAAGGATATGAGTGATATTAAACTCATCCCGTAATAGATAGGTGTTATAAATGGCCAGAGTTTTGATTTTAGCCAATTCTTCCAGTGGGCTTTACGGCTTTCGCAATGAACTGGTTGAGGAACTTGTAAAAAAATACGAAGTATATGCATCTCTTCCTGATAAAACAAATAATAAGGAACTGGAATCAGAGGGAGTTAAGATCATAGAGACACCCATAAACCGCAGAGGGATGAATCCGACTGAGGATTTTAAGCTCTTTAAGTCGTATATGTCTCTTTTGAAAGAGATAAGACCTGATGCAGTTCTTTCTTACACTATCAAGCCCAATGTCTACGGCGGATTGGCCTGCAGACTTAGAAAAATACCTTACATGGCCAATATCACGGGACTGGGCTCAGCACTCGAAAATCCAGGTCTGCTTCAGAAATTTGCAAAGATTCTATATAAAATGGGGTTAAAAAAGGCACGAACAGTCTTTCTTCAGAATAAGTATAACTATGAATTCTTTGAGAAGAGCAAAATGTGCAGATCGGAAAAGGTATTGCTGCCCGGATCAGGAGTGAATACTGAAAGGTTTTCTGTATTGCCATGGCCCAAAGATAAGATAAGATTCGTTTATATCTCAAGGGTAATGCGTGAAAAAGGTATAGAGGAATACCTTGAATGCGCTAAAACTATACACTCTGAATATCCTGAAACGGAATTTCATATTTTGGGATATTGTGAAGAGAGTTATGAAGAGGAGTTAAAACAGCTTGATAGTAAAGGTGTGATATGTTATCACGGAAATGTTGATGATGTAAGAGAGTATCTTATAAAAGTCAGATGCATAATCCACCCATCATTCTATCCTGAAGGCATGTCTAATGTATGCCTAGAAGCAGCATCATGTGGCAGAGTAGTAATAACGACTGACAGACCTGGATGTAGAGAGACACTTATAGACGGTAAAACCGGATTTATGGTGCCAATCAAAGATAAGGATAAACTTATTGCTGCTGTCAGACACTTCATGAACATGACTTCAGATGAACAGAAAGCTATGGGCCTTGCGGGAAGGAAGTATATTGAAGAAAACTTTGACAGAAGCATAGTTGTAAGAGAATACATGACAAGACTTGATAAGATCATAGGAAGGTAAAATGAAGGTTTTAATAGTAAACAAATTCTTATATCCAAACGGCGGTTCCGAAACTTATATATTTGAGATAGGAAAGCAACTTGAAAAACTGGGTCACGAGGTCCAGTTTTTTGGTATGGAGCATAAAGGACGTATTGTAGGTAATAGATCAGAGGCTTATACATCTGATATGGACTTTCATACAGGAAAGATGGGAAAGCTTTTATATCCCTTTAAGATCATATATTCAAAAGAAGCAAAAAAACAGATAAGGAAAGTACTTGATCAGATGCAACCTGATGTTGTACACCTTAACAACATTAATTTCCAGATAACTCCCTCGATCATTGATGAGATAATATCATACAGAAAAAAGACAGGAAGAAATGTAAAGATAGTATCCACTGCGCATGATTATCAGTGGATATGTCCAAATCACATGATGAGGATACCACAGACTGATCATAACTGCGATAAGTGCATAGGCGGAAGATATATTAACTGTACGAAAAACAAGTGCATTCACGGTTCAACGCTAAAGAGCATGCTGGGAGCGATAGAAGCTCGCCTTTACAGGATGAAGAAAACATACTCCAGGGTGGATACTATTATCTGTCCCAGTGTGTTTTTATGTGATCAGTTCAAAAAAGATGAGATACTTAACAGATGCAACCTTGTAGCAAAGCATAATTTCTTCCTAAAGGGAGATGATTTTGATAAGATCATGAATCTTCCAAAGAAGGATTATGTTCTCTACTTTGGAAGATATGCTAAAGAAAAAGGGATAATGACATTAATTAACGCAGCAAAGGCTCTCCCGGAGATACCATTTGTTTTTGCAGGAAGCGGACCGCTTGAAAGTGAGCTTAAGGATGTTGAAAATATCGAGAACAGAGGCTTTTTAGGCGGAGAAGAACTGCATAAGCTTATAAGGGAGGCAAGATTTGCCATATATCCTTCGGAATGGTATGAAAACTGTCCGTTTGCGGTAATGGAAGCGATATCATACGGAACACCTGTTATTGGTGCAAGGATTGGCGGAATACCAGAACTTATAGGAGAAAACCGAACAGGTCTTGAGTTTGTCAGCGGAGATGTAAATGCTCTTACTGAGACTATCCACAGACTGTGGAATGATACAGACAAGCTAAACGCAATGGAAGAAAACTGTAAAAAGGCTGGTTTTGATACAGTTGAAAGCTATACCGATTGGCTTATAGATGAGGTTTACGGATAAACATGTATTTTAGCAGACATAAGCATCTTTTGTCCGTTCCGATAATGCTCTCAGCCTTAGCAAGGCTTGCTTGTTCCACATGCAGAGCGATCATACGGATAATCATGAACAGAAACAACAGCATGACTCCTGATATGATAAATTCATTTCTATGGCGTGTTCAGACATTCTTTTCGTTTTTCGAAATAGTGGTCATAGCGGTAGTGTTTTATCTGACGTGGAAAAAGCTTACATGTTACAGAGATACTATAGAAGCAGATGACAGAAAAGAAATAGGCAGATTGCAGGAAGAGACACTAGGTACAAAACTGTCATCGCTTTCGGCTGAAGCGATAATGCAGCTGTTGCAGCTGTGGGCAGTGATACTCATAGGTGCGGAATCTGTATATTATATATCATCTCTTATATACAGAAGAGTCACTTCTCAGTTGATATTATTGATCACAGACGTTAACCAGTACAAAGATTTCTTTTCGATATATAACCAGACACACGGATTTAAATATCTTGCGATGTTAACCGCAATACTTCTTGGAATCATGATGACAGCGATATTTCTTCAAGACAGACGCTTAGGTATCATCGTGCTCATGATCGCTGTTTTGTTTCTTTTGGCATTCGGTATACTTCAGATGCAGACTATCACCTTTACAGGCAGAGAAATAGGCATTGTATGGACATCGGTCATATTTCATCTGACGGAAACTGTCGGGCTGTTCGGTTTTTCGGTCTATTTAGCCAAGCATTACAAAGGATTATAGATTTTCCTTATACCAGTCTATAGCAAGCTTTATACCGGCTTCAAAGTCATATTCCGGATCATACCCCAGCATCTTTTTTGCTTTGCTTATATCTGCGTTTGAGTGCTTTATATCACCTGGTCTGTCAGGACCGAAATTGGGCTCACGTTCAATGTTAAGAGCCTTGCACAGATCATAATAGATATCAAGCAGAAACTCCCTTCCGCCATATGCTATATTAAAAGCATTTCCAGCAGCATCTGAAGGAGCAAGACATGCTTTGAGATTGGCTTCAACGACATTATCTATATATGTGAAATCACGGGACTGCTTTCCATCACCGTTGATGGTAGGAGTCTCGCCGTTTATAAGCATCTTTATAAATTTCGGTATAACAGCAGCGTAAGCTCCGTCAGGATCCTGGCGTCTGCCGAATACATTAAAGTATCTGAGTCCGTATGTGTCCAGACCATATAGCTTATGGTAGAGTTTGCCGTATTCTTCGGTCACACGTTTGGTCAGAGCATAAGGAGAAAGGAGGTTTCCTTCCTGGCCTTCAACCTTTGGAAGAATGGGATGATCGCCGTAAACTGAAGAACTAGAGGCATATACAAACTTCTTTATTCCGCTTTGACGCGATGCTTCCATCATGTTAAGTGTACCGCCGATGTTATTCTCGTTATAAAAAAGCGGCATCTCTATACTTCTGGGAACACTGCCCCAGGCAGCCTGATGAAGAATGAAATCCACATCTTCACATGCTTTCATGCATGTATCAAGATCTCTTATATCTCCGTTTATAAAGGTATATCCTTCTCTATCGATCAAAATATCTACATTTTTCTGTTTTCCTGTTGATAGATTGTCGAGACACTTTACTTCATAACCGAGGTCAAGTATTGCCTCGCAGAGATTTGAACCGATGAAGCCGGCTCCCCCGGTAACCAAAAATCTAGTACCTTTTGGAAATTTGATATTTTTGTAACTCATATACTCGCTCCTTTATCTATCAATGTTATAAATATATAAACCATCATCAGATATCAGTTTGATATCTTTTCCGCCAAATGCTTTGTATATATATTCAGAAACATGTTGAGCATCAGGTATACTGGTCCTGATATACACAGCAAGATTATTGTCCTTTGACGTTCTGTTTTCAAAAGCTGATACAAGATCAGTCGTATACAGTTCATCCATTGAAAGAAACTTGATCTGATCATAGTTTATCAGTTCAAGATCTCTTCCGTAGTGAGGAGTGCTCCATTCATCATATATGAATAAACAGTCTCTATTATCGGATGTGGACTTTATTATGCTCATTCTAGATGACATTGTTTCATGCAGCTGTATTCTTTCAGGTATTGAGATGACTAGGTATGTTAAACATATTATTATTGCAATCCCCAAAAGTATTACATTATCTCTTTTGGAAAAAATAGTATGTATTGCCCATATAATGATAAGTGATAATAAGATTATAATCGGAGCAAAGGTAGGACTGATATACGCCCATCTGGTAGAATAAGAAATCTTGAATAATGTACACCAATACAAAACTGAAGGGATTATAAGAATTGAAATATCATTGAGGTTTTGCCCGGCAACTATGTCGTTAACTATGACAGATTTATCATTTTTTAATACCAGTGAAAAGATTAATAGGAGTATGATGATGGTTGCAAGTATTAAGAAATGACCATTGAAAAGCTCGGTATTGTATGTTTCGCCAAATCCTTTAATGTGATTCAAATAGTAGTTTTTATCTGTACTGCCTAAGTTTTCTATAGCCTGTTCACCTCGTTCACTGTGAAGCATATGTCTGAAAACATAAGGATAGGCTGCAAAGGATATAACTGCACCAACAAACTGAGAAAAGAAAAACTTAATAAAGGCTCTTATTCTGTTATGTTTGAGAAGTATTACTGTGGTCGTTAGAGCGGTAAAGAAACACATTATATAGTAATAGTAATGTGTGAGTGTTCCGATTGTCGTTATAATGCCCAGTGTTATATATAGTGGTCTTTGATCATATTTCTCATCTGCCAAAATCATGCACATATACGTAAATATCATCAGAAGAGCACATAAAGGTGCGTACATTCGTATATATGTTACTTCTGTCTCTAACGCTGGAGTCCCCAGCATGAGGATAACTGGTATGAAAGCTTTTATCCTATCATGAACTATTCTATTTGATATTAGATATATAAAAACAAGCATGACGGTGCATGAAATGATATTTATCAGATGTCCAGGAAATGCTGTTGCCCTTCCCGGTACAAAACTGCTGAATGCATTAAGCAACATAAAATAGAGAGGTGGATGAACATCGTCTCTTGCCTGTCTTACACAGCCTATGAGGTTGAAGTACTCACCTTTGTCAACAGAGTAGTAGCTCCTTATATAATCGCCAGGAATCCAACCGTTTACTGCATGCATTTCCATTCCAGCTCTATTTAGAAATAGAAGATCTGTATTATTTGCAAAACCCAGTGAAAAAACTTCATCTCCATAGATTGAGTCACCGCTACAATATATAGCCATGACTGATATCGAAATAAACAGTATGGCAATACAGATTGTTATATACAATTTGTTTTTCGAATTAAAAACAGCCTTCATACAATGAGTGATTATAACATAACAATTCACAACTTGCATTATTAACGTAGGATTGCTTTTGTAGTATACTTATACAAGTGGGGGAGTTGTAGTAATGAAACAACACTAGAAAGTCGTTTGGTTTTATGTGCAACTTCAAAAGATCCAACTTAATAGCATGTTTAATGGCTACGGCGTTCATAGCGATCCTACAGATACTCGGCAGATTTTTAGACGTAAGAAGCGGAGATGTCAGTATATCATTAAAAACGAACATTCTGGAAGGATTGCTATTTTTTATACTTTGCTTTACTAGCATCATCTGCTTTTGGAAACTTGGAAAGAAGATTCTAGCAACAAAGCCTTTGACGAATAGATTGTTTTTCAAAACATGGTTCTGGCAATCTGTGATACTGATGTCGTGGTTTCCTTGCTTCTTGGCATATTTTCCGGGAATATATTCATATGACGGGGAGCCTCAACTTATTCAGTACACTACAGGAAAACTGGATAATCATCACCCTATACTTCACACACTGATTTTAGGTGAATGTTATGATCTTGGACAATGGTTTAAGGCAAACGGTATAAACATAGACGGGCTTGCTTTCTATACAGTCATTCAGGTATTGCTACTTTCTTTTGCACTGGCATATGTTCTTGAGTTTCTTGTTGATAAGAAGGTAGGAAGCATATTTGTAATACTTTCTGCTATATACATCTGTCTGTTCCCTACGATGCCGTTGATGGCGATAAGCAGTACGAAAGACACATTCTATACCGCATTCTTCATCCTGTTTATCACAAAATTCCTAAGAATAACAGAGACACAGGGAAAATCTGAATATATAAGCCTGTTTGTTTTTTCTGTGGGCTGTATGTTTTTTAGACGTAACGGTTATTATGTGATAATTATTTTTGTGTTTTGCATGGCAGTTTTATGCGTAATAAAGAAGAAAAAGATTAGTAAGTATTTGGTAAATGTTACGATCGTTCTTGTAATATCTGTATTCTTTTTCACAATAACAGAAAGAGCAATCATATCATTCACTGGTGCTGCAAGGGGTGAATCAGCCGAAGCTCTTTCAATTCCTCTTCAGCAGATGGCCAGAGCCTTTAAGAACGATGATAATGCTATCAGAGCTAAGTACGGTGAAAGACTTACCAGTTACGTGTCTGAAACAGGGCTGTGTAATTACCGCCCGCTCATAACAGATGGTGTGAAGCAGTATTTCAATAATGAACATTTTGCTGAGGATAAGGCGGGATTTATAAAGGTATATCTTGAACTGGGCAAGGAGTATCCGGGTCCTTATGCACTGGCTGTACTTTACCTTACAAAAGGTGACTGGGACATTATGGATACTTCGTATTGTAAAGTGTATAAAGATTGGTGGCGAGACAGGACAGGATATCTCATAACAGATGCAACCCCTGTTTTTGCGGGTGCTTTTGTGACAAAATCCAATCTGCTTCCATCAGTAAGATCATTTTATGAACGCTTTGCAACAGAGTGCTCGTTTATGAGATTTATACCTGTTAAGATAATTTGCGCTCCTGCTTTCTATATTTTTCTTTCTCTTTTTGGGTCAATTGTTTTGGTAATGGAGAAAAAAAGGAGATTCTATCCGGTTGCAATAGTGATGCTCTTATATCTGTTGACGGTTTTGGCAGGACCGTGTGTGTTGATAAGATATATATTTCCGCTGATGGCTGTAATGCCTATATTTGCATGGTGCGTTTTACAAGATGAACTTGTTTTATAGCATAATTTGGAGTAAAATATGACTGTTTGATTTCTATGGATATGAATGGAGGAAATGATGAGTTTATACGATAAGATTATAGCCGGTGAGGAAAAGATAGCTCTAGTTGGTCTTGGATATGTCGGCATGCCTATAGCTGTAGCATTTGCTAGAAAGGTCAAGGTTGTAGGATTTGATCTGAATGCTGCAAAGATAGATCTTTACAAGAACGGGATAGATCCCACAAATGAAGTCGGAAACGATGTGATAAAGAACACTACTGTAGAGTTTACTTCTGATCCTTCAAAACTAAAGGAGGCAAAGTTTCATATCGTAGCTGTTCCCACACCGGTAAATGATGATCATACACCGGATCTTACACCTGTGGAAGGAGCGAGCAGACTACTTGGTCAGAACCTTACAAAAGGTTCTATTGTAGTATTTGAGTCTACAGTATATCCTGGTGTTACGGAGGATATATGTGTACCGATAATAGAGAAGGAATCAGGACTTAAATGCGGAGTTGATTTCAAGATCGGATATTCTCCGGAAAGAATAAACCCTGGTGACAAGGTTCACAGACTTGAGACCATTACAAAGATCGTTTCCGGTATGGATGCAGAGACACTTGATGAAGTAGCCAAGGTTTATGAACTTGTTGTCGAGGCGGGTGTTCACAGAGCCGAATCTATAAAGGTTGCCGAGGCTGCAAAGGTTATAGAAAACAGCCAGAGAGATATCAATATCGCGTTCATGAATGAGCTATCTATCATCTTCCACAAGATGGGAATAGATACCAAGGCGGTTTTAGAGGCAGCGGGAACAAAGTGGAATTTCCTAAAATTCTTTCCTGGACTTGTGGGAGGTCACTGTATAGGCGTGGATCCTTACTATCTGACATACAAGGCAGAACAGCTTGGATATCATTCACAGATAATTCTTTCGGGAAGACGTATAAATGACGATATGGGTAAATATGTTGCTGAGAGTGTGGTTAAAAAACTCATTGCTGCAGATCTTCCTGTTAGAAATGCAAAGGTTGCAATCCTTGGATTCACATTTAAGGAAAACTGTCCCGATACAAGAAATACAAAGGTTATAGACATTTATAACGAGCTTAAGGAATATGGGATTACTCCCATGGTTGTAGACACCACCGCTGATGCTGATGAAGCAAAGAGACTTTACGACATAGAGTTTGCCGGTATGCAGGATATAAAGAACATGGATGCAGTGATCGTGGCAGTAGCTCATGATGAATTCTTAAAGATCTCAAAGACTGAAATCGACGGATTCTTTAATCCTTGCAATGCAAAGAAAGTCCTTGCAGATATCAAGGGATTATATAACAAAGATATATTTTCAGGAGCCGATTACTCGTACTGGAGACTGTAGTAAACGCACAAAGGACCGCAGAAATGCGGTCTTTTTGTGTTTAAGGATATATGGTACAATAGATGCTATGAAAACTGCTATTCGTATGGATGATATCACCCCTGATATGGACTATCAGAAATTTAATAAAGTAAAAGAAATCCTTGATGATGCTGATCTAAGACCGCTCATTGGAGTGGTTCCGTACAGCAAGGATGAAACTCTGCGATTAGAAAAGCCACATGAGGATTTTGATGAGCTTGTTCGCGAGCTTGAAAAAAAAGGCTGGATCATAGCTCTTCACGGATATAATCATCTGTATACCACTAAAGATAAAGGAATGTTTCCTATAAATGAGTTCTCAGAGTTTGCAGGTGTGGATTATGACAAACAGGAAGTCATGATAAGACAGGGGCTGTCACAGCTTAGAGAATGGGGCATAAACCCGATCGTGTTTATGGCTCCCGGTCATACATTTGATAAGAATACTCTAAAGGCATTAAAGGTAAACGGCATAAACAGAATAACCGACGGGTTTGGAAACAGTCCTTATATCAGAGACGGTATAACGTTCTATCCTATAAGCAGTAGAAGAAAAGATTGCATCAGTGATAAGGAAGGCTATAGTACCTATGTGCTGCATACAAATACGATGTCTGATGAAGGTATTGAAGCATTCAAAAAGATGCTTAATGAAAACAGTGATAAGTTTATTTCATTTGATGAGTATCTTAATGTAAAGCCAATAGAAAGATCAATATTTGGAAATATAAGGGAGTATCTGATGGCAACTGGCAAACACTATCTGGTTAGTAAAAAAGCCAGTAAAGGGACCGTAATACATAAGCAGTAGGGAAATAAAGATGATAAGAGTTTTACAGGTGCTCGGAAGTACCACTCTCGGCGGAGCAGAAAGCCGTGTCATGGATCTGTACAGACATATGGACAGAGATCGTGTACAGTTTGACTTTCTGGTAACAAAAGGGCACACAGGACATTTTGATGAAGAGATAGAGAGTCTTGGAGGGCATGTTTATACGATCATGCCTTACAGGATATATAATCATAAACAGTATACGGATGCGGTAAAGACATTCTTTAAGGAGCATAATGATTATGCTGTAGTTCATGGTCATATGACCAGTACGGCATCAATCTATCTGCCGATAGCGAAAGCATCAGGGATACCTCTGACCATAGCACATGCCAGAAGTGCAGGAGTAGACAGCGGTATAAAAGGCATATTGACAAATATGCTAAGAAAGAATCTTTCGAAACGATGTGACAAGATGATAGCATGCTCTGATCTTGCTGCAAGATCGGTATTTGGTGAACACAGTTATGCTGACGGTCTTGTAAAGATAATGCCCAATGCGATAGATGTTACGGATTATGCTGTAAATACTTCAGAAAGAGAGAGGATAAGAAACAGGTACAACGTAACCGATAAGTTTGTGATAGGCCATACCGGACGCTTTCACGAAGCAAAGAATCATTTGTTCCTGATCGATGTGTTTAACGATTTCATAAAGATGAGAGATGATGCAGTACTTATGCTTTTGGGAGAGGGGCCTCTTGAGGAAAGCATAAGGGATCATATAAAGGAACTATCCATTGAGGATAAAGTGATTCTTGCAGGAAATCAGAGTCCGATAGCACCATTCTATCAGGCATTTGATGCTTTTGTGTTCCCTTCAATCTATGAAGGAATGCCGGGGTCAGTGATCGAGGCTCAGGCAGCAGGACTTAGATGTCTTGTTTCAGACAGCGTTACAAGACTTGCAAAAACAACAGATCTTGTCGAATTTGAAAGCCTAAATAAGGACTCAAAAAAATGGGCAAATAAGATCAATTCCATCTATGGTGACCTGCCTGTAAATGTTCTTTGGAATGAAAGATTAAGAGATAACCATGCTATACAGCAGATCATGCTAGACAGTGATTATGATGTAAACAATCAGGTAAGATATTATACCGATCTGTATGAAAAAGGTATAGATGAAAACAGATGAAGATACATATCTTTATAGCTCATATGGGGATAGGAGGCTCGGAAAGAGTCTGCGTAAATCTTGCTAATGAATGGGCAAAAAAACATGAAGTTCATATAGTGGTTCTTAACCTTGATAACGATGTGAACACTCATCTTCTTGACAGCAGTGTAAAGGTCCATGAGCTGGGAGTGAGCAGATTAAGGTATGCAGCACTTCCGATGCTTAAATACATCAGAAAAAACAGGCCGGGCTTTATGTTCATCTTTGGGATGGAGATGGCTATAATCCTAAATAAGCTTAAAAAGCTAAGACTGGTAGATACAAAGCTTGTTGTAAGGATACTCAACAATGTAAATATATCTCTGGCAAAGGAAGATAATGTCTCTCCCGTAGTTGAAAACTATCTAAAGAGATCACAGATTCAGATGCAGGACATGGATGTGGTCATTGCCCAGTGCAAGGCTATGGGAAAGATGCTCGTTGATTCAAAGGTTGTTTCTGATGACAAGCTAAAGGTAATATACAATCCTGTGAGTAGCGATCTTATATCAAAGGTTGATGTATTAAGAAAAGGAAACAAAGCGCAAGGCAACAGTATAACCTTCATAGGAAGGATAGATCCTCAAAAACAGCCGGATCATCTGATAAGAGCCTTTGAAAAGATAAAAAAAGAACTGCCTGAAGTTATACTTAGGCTTGTCGGTGATGGAAGCCTATCAGAACAGATAAAGAAACTTGTTTCAGATCTTCATTTGGATGGTAGTGTTATATTTGACGGTATCAGAAAAGATATGGAAAATGTGTATGCAGATTGTGATGTCGTAGTTTTAACATCACAGTATGAAGGTATGCCCAATGCGCTCATAGAGGCTATCGGCTGTGGCATACCTGTCATAAGCTATGACTGCCCGATAGGTCCGTCTGAGATAATAGAAGACGGAGTTAACGGATTTATAATAGATCAGGACGATACAGACGAGTTTGCCCAAAAGACTGTAATAGCCCTTAATCAAAGCTGGGATGAAGATATAATAAAGGCTACCTGCAAAAAATTTGATGCTCAAGTTATAGCGAAGCAGTATGAAGAGATATTTGCATCATTTTAGGAATAATACATGTGCGGAATATGTGGATTTATCTCTAGGGATAATGTGACAATTGAACAGCTCAGAGTTATGAACGATACGATGATACATCGCGGTCCCGATGACAGCGGTGTTGAGATCTATGAAGCAAAGAACGGATACAGTGTCGGATTCGCTCAAAGAAGATTATCAATAATGGATCTTTCTGAACTTGGGCATCAGCCTATGCACTCGCCAGTAGCAGACGGTTCAACTCCAAGAGTAAGTGTTGTATTTAACGGGGAGATCTATAATTTTCTTGAATTAAAGGATCAGATCCCTGAATATGAGTTTAAGACCGGATGCGATACCGAACTGATCATAGCAGCATATCTTAAGTGGGGAAAAAGGTGCTTTGACAGATTCAACGGTATGTTTGCTATAGCCATATTTGACAGAGAAAGTGGCGAAGTAATCTTTGCAAGAGACCGCATAGGCAAGAAACCGTTATATTATTACTATGACAAGGAAAAACTGTTATTTGCATCAGAGTTAAAGCCCATAATGAACTATCCGGGTCTTGCAAAGCATATCAATGAAAGAGTACTTGCTAGATACATATCCCAGCAGTACATAGTACATCCCGATACCGTATTCGAAGATGTTTACAAGCTTGAACCCGGAATGATCATGACGTTTAAGGACGGTCATTTATCAAAGGAAAAGTACTGGGATATAGCTGACATATATGACTCATTTAGCAGAAATATAATTACTGATTACAATGATGCAAAGCAAGAGTTAAAGAATCAGCTGACCGAATCCGTTAGAAGAAGGATGATAGCTGACGTGCCACTGGGTACCTTTTTAAGCGGAGGATATGATTCGACACTTATAACTGCTCTGGCTGCAAGTATAAGTGACAAACCTGTAAAGACTTTTACGATAGGATTTGGTGACAGAGATTACAATGAAGCTGAGTATGCTAAAGAGGTAGCAAAGTATCTAGGGACAGATCATACAGAAAGGTATATAACAGAAGAAGAGATGTATGATCTGGTTGAAAGCATACCGAAATATTTTGATGAACCTATGGCTGACTCATCTCAGATACCGACCATGCTCGTATCAAAGCTTGCAAAGGAAAGAGTTACTGTAGCGCTTTCAGGTGACGGAGGGGATGAGTTTTTCTGCGGTTATAACATATATAAAAATGTTGCACAGGCTCAGAAACTGGATAAGCTTGGCGCTGCTGTCAACGGAGTGGCAGGTATTACTCATCTTAGAAAGACTGAAGTATACAAAAAACTTCCGTTTAAGGTAAGAGTCATATCAGAAAATAGAAACAGACTCACAAAAACGCAGCTCAGCTCCATGAATTACATAGAAGCGGCTAACAGAATGGTTCTTTGTGATGACAGTCTGTCATGCAAGTATGAGATAGAAGATAGATATAAGGCAAAAGACTGGCAGATGATTAGAATGCTTGTTGACATGGAAACATATCTGCCCGGAGATATACTGTGCAAGGTAGACAGGGCCTCAATGAAGTATTCCCTTGAGAGCAGATGCCCAATACTTGACAAGGAAGTCATGGAGACATCTTTTAGGATACCGCATGAATTCAAGTATTCTAACGGCGACAAGAAGCATATCTTAAAGGATATAACACATGACCTGGTACCAAAGGAACTCTTAGACAGACCCAAGCGAGGATTCAGAGTACCTCTCGATAAATGGATGAGAGGACCTCTTAAAGATCAGTTACTAGAGTATTCACAGGAAAGATTTATTAAGGAACAGGGGCTGTTTGATGCAAATGAAGTGAAAAAGATAGTAAACCGCTATCTTTCAACAGGTGATGAAGGACCATTAAGCGGAAACAATTATTCCAAGATCTGCTGGGCTTATCTTGTTTTTCAGCAGTGGTACTGTGCATATATGAGATAGATTATAAATGTCAAACGAAGCTAAGCAAAAGACAATTGCATTTTATATCGGCAGTCTTGCAAGAGGGGGCGCGGAACATGTCATGGTAAACCTTGCGGCGTACTTTAAGTTGCAAGGTTATAAGGTATACCTTGTTACAAAGCTAGTAGATGAGCCTGAATACGAGGTTCCCGAAGGTGTTGACAGGATAGTTGCTGATATCACAAAAGAGGAAGAAAGTGATTCGCGTATAGCCAACCTCCGAAACAGGGTAAAGAAGCTCAAAAATATATGGAGAGAGATAAAACCTGATATAATCGTATCATTTATTAGAAAGAACAATCTGATGGCAATCGCTTCTTCCAGAGGATTAAATATTCCGGTAGTTGTAAGCATCAGGAGCAACCCGGCCAGAGAACTTGAAGGAAGATTCTTTAAGCCACTGTCTTTTTTTATGTTCAGGTTTGCATCGGGTATCATCATGCAGACTACAGCAGGTGTTGAATTCCTGCCCGGATATCTTAAAAAGAAAGCTGTTGTCATGCCTAATTCGATAGATGGATCATTTATCGGAGATGTTTGCGAAAAAGAAAGAAAAACCGAGATAGTTCTGGTCGGAAGGATAGATAAAAACAAGAACCAGAAGATGGCACTTAAAGTATTTGATAAGATAAAGGATGAGTATCCTGACTGGAGCATTCATCTTTACGGGGACGGAGAATCAAAAGAAGAACTTAAAAACGAGTATAGGGATGAAAGGATAGTCTTCCACGGACAGGTATCAGGAGTAAAGGAATACATAAAAGATTCTTCTGTATTTGTTCTGCCTTCGAAGCAGGAGGGCATGCCAAATGCACTTATAGAAGCCATGGCACTTGGACTTGCATGTATATCTACAGACTGTCCGTGCGGAGGTCCTGCAGATCTTATAAAGCATGATGAGAATGGCATACTCATTCCTGTAGATGATGAAAAAGAACTTGAAAATCAGCTTGTGAGATTGATGAATGATGCAGATCTGAGGGATAGACTGGGAAAAGAAGCGACGAAAGTATCTAAGATACTTTCGCCGGAAATAGTAAATGTAAAGTGGAAAGAATATATTGAAGGGTTGATTTAATCACCATACTTTCCAAGGCGCATCTGCGTTATTCCACATAGCATCGAGCATATCTTTTTCTCGTTTTGTATCCATGCATTGCCAGAAGCCTTTGTATTTATACGCTTTGAGCTCATTTTCTGATGAGAGCCTGTTAAGCGGGTCTTTTTCAAAAACGGTTGTATCATCTTTGATATAATCAAATATTTTAGGCTCCATTATCATGTAACCGCCATTTATGTAACTGCTGTCTAATTCACTCTTCTCACGAAAAGCAGTTATACTGTCGGTTTCATCTAGAGTGAGTACACCAAATCTCTGACCGACAGGGACAGCTGTTATAGTTGCAGTTTTTCCATGTGATCTGTGATATTCCAAAACTTTACTTATATCTATATCACATACTGCATCGCCGTATGTTAGCATAAAGGTTTCATTTCCGACATACTTTTGTATTCGCTTTATTCTTCCACCCGTCATTGTATCAAGGCCTGTGTCTACAAGAGTTACTTTCCATGGTTCTGATACATTCTGATGAACAGTCATTTCATTATGATTTGCAAAATCAAAAGTAACATCACTGTTGTATAAATAATAGTCAGCAAACCATTCCTTTATGACATGCTGCTTGTATCCGCAGCATATGATGAACTCATTGAAGCCATAGTGTGAATACTCTTTCATGATATGCCAAAGGATTGGCTTGTCACCAATCTCAATCATCGGTTTGGGCTTTAAATGACTCTCTTCACTTATTCTTGTACCATAACCGCCTGCAAGTATAACAACCTTCATGGGATTCCTCCGAATCATATTTATTTAACAAAGATATTTTATCATGTTTAGGTAATTTAATAAAGGTGGGCAAACGCATAAAAATGATATATATTAATATGTGGAGTTTAGTCATGAGTGATAATAAAAAAAAGAGATTATTTGATCACAAATTTGATATAGCAGCTTTGATTCTCATATCTTTATTGTTTGGATATTTTTGGCTATTTTGTGATGTTGTAAGATGCGGAGACAGTTTTCAGTATGAAAATCAGTTTCCTATGAGAGAACCGGTATACTCTCTTTTATTGCAATTATTGCAGATATTTCCCGAAGATATCTATCTCAGGCTTTTGGGATTTATTCAGAATATCATGGCCATAGGCTGTACATACTTTGCTTATATTATGGTCTGCAGGTTGTTTGAATTTAAAAACCCATTCAGAATCGGAACTCTTACCGTATTGTTAGCACCGCACATACTTACTCCTTTATCTTCAAAGACTCATCTTATACTTACGAATACAGTGATGACGGAAGGTATAGCGGTTTCACTTTATTACGTGTGGTTTACTCTGTTACTGATCATATTAAAGGATAAATATATAGAAAAAAACAAGAGAATAATTATATATTCTGTTAGTTTGATACTTGCTCTTGTGCTTGCAATGACAAGAGGTCAGATGATGTTATGCATGGTGATATGGCTTATAGTAGTAGAATTTAGGGTAATAACTAACAAAGAGATAAAGATTAAGTCAAAGATGATCCGCATAACAGGATTCATAGGAATATTGATTATTCTTTTGTGGACAAAGAGCGGATTAACGAGACTTTACAATCTAGTGGAGACAGGTTACAGAGTTGACACGGTATCATCAAGTCCGATGATGCTTGCAAACATAGTATATGTTTGTGATGAAGCAGATGCTGAATTTGTAGCCGAAGATGATATGAAAGAGACGATAGCTCATATTATTTCCGAAGTAAAAAGTGAAAGGCTATCGGTATCCGATGCGCAAGGTGGACTTGTCGATAGAGCAAGATTCCATGAATCCGTACATGAAACAATCAATTTTGATATCATTGATCCGGCCATGAGAGAACTTATAAAAAAGAGATATGGGACGGATGAGAGCAGATTCCTTGAACTGATGATAATAGAGGATCAGCTCTGCAAAGATGCATCAAAACAGCTCTTGGGAGGCGTACTTGGTAAGTATTTGAAAAACTATCTAGTAATAGCGTCTCTTGGATTTATTCGAAGTATCGCAGTTGAGAAATCAATATTGTGGCTGTTTGCAGTTATCATGTACTTAACTGCAATAGCTATGATTACTTATCTAATAAAACGAGAGGGATTCAGTTATCCTGTATCGGTTATGATGCTAGTACTGATTACTATCTGTGGAACAGTTTTGGGGACATCTATAGTTATACAGTGCATTACCAGATATATGATTTATAACTTCCCGTTTTTTTATATAGCTTGCATGGGAATGCTTTGTTCTGTTAAAAAGTTAATAAAATCTTAATCAATACTTCTGATTTTAATCAAATAAACAGCGTATCATATTAACCATAAGATTAACATGATTTTCAGACAGGAGATAATACTATGAAAGAATGGTTAATAAGAATAGGATGTGTACTTCTCGGAGTTATACTCACGCTTGGTACAATACATTTAAAGAGTTTTATAACAGATCCAGACTTAACTTTAACTGAAAGAAGTGAATCTGTCGAACAAAAGGAAGATAAGAATACCGATCAAGAAGAGCCTTCTCAGGACTATGATCTAGAAGCTCAGCTGAAATTTCAGGATCTTTTAGATAAAAAAACGGAAGAGAAAACTCAAGAGATAGAAAAAAACGCTGAGTCTGAAGAAGTAGATGTCGAAGTGGAACCCACTGAAGCACCTGAGCCGGGAAGTGTAGAATCTGCACCTGTCAAATGGATACAGGACTATCCGGTCATTAATTCTGAAGGAACTATAGAAGACAAACTTTCGCAGAGATCTTCCTATGATGAAACTATGGCTGTGAATGCATTTGACAAGATAGTTATAGCAAACAGCACAGTGGATTTTTCCAATGTGAAGATAACAGTTCTTGGTGACAGCCTGACGGCAGGAAGCAATCTGGATGACAGTGAGAGAGAGCAGTACAATTGGCCTTCACAGCTTAAGGAAATACTTGGATGCAAAGAAGTAGTAAACCTCGGCATAGGCGGTTCTACTGTAAGCTGCTGTATAGATCACTATCCTATGTGCAGAAGATGGTCAGAAATCGATAATGATAGTGATATCATAATAGTCATGGGCGGAAGCAATGATATGCTTTTCGAAAACAAATGGCAGTTTGGTGAAATCGAGTACGAAAAAAGAATGACAGCAGGA
>Ga0247610_10000534_pt1 | contig 52022 bp, 39 predicted proteins | sample 174DNAGHGhighgp2_FD_193483 | JGI IMG/M metagenome (GOLD analysis project Ga0247610, IMG submission 193483) | Sheep rumen microbial communities from Palmerston North, Manawatu-Wanganui, New Zealand - 1742 DNA GHGhigh gp2 | ecosystem: Host-associated > Mammals > Digestive system > Stomach > Rumen...
AGGAAGATGAACTCGATCTTAGCGATCAAGGTGGTGGTAGCAGCATTTGGGACAGATAAGAACCAAATCATAATCAATGAAGAAGTAGCGGTGTTCAACTCTTGGACGTCGCTACTTCTTGTTAGTATGGGACAGATGTAAGGGGAACGAGTGTTATCTTGTCAGCCCCTGTTCAAGCCGCTTGCGTCTGTTCACCCAAAGCCTCTGTATCTCTGTTACACTGTTACGCTGTTACGCCGTTACATTTGGTGAAACTGCGTTGTTACTTTGAGGGAGCAGATAATTTTTATATTATATATATAATAGATTATATATATAATATAAATTTATTGTAATATAAAATAATGATGATATTTTCGTCTTCGCCTTGCTCGTCGATCGGCATAAACCTGACAAGCAAAATAGTAAAAGTAACAGCGTAACGGCGTAACGGCGTAACGGTGTCAAGACACATAGACACACATACTTATAATATATATACTCTAGCTTTGTTGCCCAGAAAAAGGTTCAGAAAGGTATTTTCTCCCCGCAACGAGACGCTCCTTGGTGAGCAGGGGGATAGACGGTGGTGACCAAGGAGACGCTCCTTGCACACCAAGATGACGCTCGTTGGCGAAAATGGGACGACAAGCGGACGATAAGCGAGGGAAACGAAAGCGTAACTTGTTGTATATGACGCGATTGAGCCTCCGCTTGCTAAAAGTTTTTTGGAATATCTTCAAAGAAATCTTGGTCAGCACAGAAAAAAGTCGTACCTTTGCATTGTGAGACGAGAGTACGAGTTTCTTTGACGAGAAGACGAGAGAACGAAGTTTTTCTTTGACGAGAAGACGAGAGAACGAAGTTTTTCTTTGACGAGAAGACGAGAGAACGAAGCTTTTCTTTGACGAGAAGACGAGAGAACGAAGTTTTTAATCTAACCCAAAACAATGATATGATGAAAAGAATACTGTTTTTCCTGTTATGCGCGTTATGCGTGCTGCCCCAGTTGGCAAACGCACAGATGGATGTGGCTACCTATAATAAGGAGAGGCACCAGCTGATCAATTACCACACGAACAGCGATGGTAATCTGGAGTCGGTCGCTATCATCGACAAGGACATGACGACCATCATGCTGAATGTTGACGGCACCACACAGTCGATTGTCAACAGCCTGGCGACGATGGAGTTTGAGTATGACAACAACGAGCTGTCAGCCAAATACACGGTCGATGGGCAGCTGCTGTCGCGTACGGCCTACCATATGGATGAGGATGTCGATTTCAAGAAGTTCAAGCAGGAATATCAGATGTATAAAGGTGAGCTGAACTCGTTGGAGAAGATGGACAAGTGGTTGTCGCAGGGTGGTGCGAAGCTGATCTACGACATGACGAACCACACGCTGGAACTGATGAACAACCCGATAAAAGCGTGCTACGACGCGCTGACCGAGGATCCCTATGAGACAGGCAAGACGGAGCTGGTCACTGCCGACAACCTGGCTGAGATCGTGACAGGGGAGTCGTCCATCGAAGAGGTCATAGAGGAGTTCACCGTGGGCTATATCTTCGAACACTACAACGACTGGACGGCTGACTGGGCCTCAACGGTGTATCAATGGCAGGTGCGCCACCGTGAGCACCAGAAGAACCTGAACGAGCAGGTGCAGGGATGGCGCGAGGGTCTGAAGGAGAAGGTGCTGAGAAACGAGATAACCATGGAAGAGGCGTGCCGAAAGATCAACGAGATAGAAAAAGGTCGTCAGGCGTATAAGAAGATGTATGCGGGCTTCTGGCAGGACGTGGCTGTCAATATCACGGAGAAGGACGGCAAAGAGGAGGTCACCTATACGGTTGTGGACAAGGACGGACGGTCGGCCGAGGCGCGGAATGCACCTGCCGATGGCGAGAGCAACAAGGTGATAGACGTGGTGAGGCAATATACGGAGAGAACGAAATACGGCATCCTCGACCATATCAACATCTCGTATTATTCGCCTTCACAAGGTGAGGAGAACTGGAGCTACGCCGAGAAGGACGGCAAGATGGCACTCGACAGTCACACCGTCTATTACGGGCAGGGCAAGCGCGACTATCCCTACTACAGGGTGTGGATAGACTATAGCAACGATGTCAACCCCAATGTGTGGGGCAGCGTGCAGGTACAACTGTGGCTGAGTCCGGAGGGCAGAATCCTCAACACCTACGTGATTGACTGCCGAGGCAAGCAGTCGGACTATATGAACGGCAAAATGCCCAGGAAGACCAGCGGCGAGCAGTTCTTCTTTATTGAGAGATACTAATTTTAAGGGAGTTAACGGGAGTTAGCGGGAGTTAACGAGCCTACGGCTCGAGAAGTTAGCGGACAATAGTTTTGCTGCAGATGGGTTGCACACAGAGTATCGTCCGTTAACTCCCGTTAACTTCCGCGGTCGAAGACCGCTAACTCCCGTTAACTTCCAAAAAGTTACTTCGGCTGCTTGCCGATGTAAGCCAGGATACCACCATCGACGTAGAGCACGTGACCGTTGACGGCATCAGAGGCGTGAGAGGCAAGGAACACAGCAGGACCTCCCAGCTCAGAAGGATCGAGCCAGCGGCCAGCAGGCGTCTTGGCACAGATGAACGCGTCGAAGGGATGACGGCTGCCATCGGCCTGACGCTCGCGCAGAGGTGCTGTCTGGGGCGTAGCGATGTAGCCCGGGCCAATGCCGTTGCACTGGATGTTGTACTCGCCATACTCTGAGCAGATGTTGCGGGTGAGCATCTTCAGACCACCCTTGGCAGCTGCGTAGGCAGAAACGGTCTCGCGACCCAGCTCACTCATCATCGAGCAGATGTTGATGATCTTACCCTCGCGACGCTCCATCATCTCAGGGATGACGGCTGACGAGCAGATGAACGGACCAACGAGGTCGATGTCGATGACCTGCTGGAACTCGGCACGCTTCATCTCGTGCATGGGGATGCGCTTGATGATGCCGGCGTTGTTGACGAGGATGTCAATCTGGCCTACTTCCTTGTGGATGGTCTCGACGAGAGCCTTCACGTCGTCTTCCTTGGTGACGTCGCAGACGTAGCCCTTCACATTTTCGATGCCTGCCTCCTTGTAGTTGTCCAGACCACGCTGCAGGGCTGCCTCGTTGATGTCGTTGAAGATAATGTTCTTAATACCAGCGGCCACGAATGCCTTTGCGATGTTGAACCCGATTCCGTAAGATGCGCCAGTAATCCAGGCGTTCTTACCTTCTAATGAAAACATGTTTGTCATTTTGTTGATTGATTTTATTTTAAATCAGTAATTTGAAAAAAGTCTTGATCTCCGTAATCCAGGTTCTCGCCCCCCATGCCCCAGATGAAGGTATAGTTGTGGGTAGCGGCGGCGGAGTGGATGCTCCATTCGGGTGAAAGGACAGCCTGACGGTTGTGGAGCCAGAGGTGGCGCGTTTCCTGCGGCTCACCCATGAAGTGGCAGACGGCCTGGTCGTCAGGCAGCTCGAAGTAGAAGTAGGCCTCCATACGACGGCTGTGGGTGTGGGCAGGCATCGTGTTCCAGACGGAGCCTGGTGCCAGTTCGGTCATACCCATCTGCAGCTGACACGTAGGTAGCACCTGATTGACCAGCATCTTGTTGATGTTGCGCTCGTTCGAGGTTTCCAAAGCACCCATGTGAGCCACGACAGCGTCGGCCTTGGTAACCTTACGGCAAGGACACGACGTGTGGGCCGTTGTCGAGTTGAAATAGAACAAGGCTGGTGTCTCAGCGTCCTTCGAAGAGAATACCACCTCGCGGTCGCCACGACCTATATAGAGGGCCTCCTTGAAGTCGAGTTCAAAGACCTCGTCGCCCACCTTGATAGTGCCAGGACCACCCACATTATAGACACCTACCTCGCGACGAGTGGTGAAGAAGGGAGCCTTCAGGGGGTCGATGGCCTCGAGTGGCAGCGATTCACTGACAGGCATAGCGCCTCCCACCACCATACGATCGTACATGGAATAGACCATGTTCACCTCGTCTTTGGCAAACAGGCGTTCTATCAGGAAATCACGGCGCAGACGGGCAGTGTCGTAGTGGCGAGCATCGTCAGGATGGGCCGCATAGCGCACCTCAAAGTTAGTATTCATATCAGCAGTTTTATTGTTTCGGATGCAAAGATACAACTTTTTCTTCGTAATGGAAACAATTAGAATCTGAAAGATACTTAAAAATGTAATATCAGGGAACAGGATCGTAACCAGAGCCTCCCCAGGGATGACAGCGGAGGATGCGGCGGACGGCCAGATAGAAACCCTTGAAGGGACCATGTTTGCGGATAGCCTCAACAGCATACTGCGAGCAGGTGGGGGTGAAGCGACACGATGCAGGCGTGAAAGGACTGATGCATCGCTGGTAGAAGAAGATGGGGATGAGCAACACCCACTTCAAGACCTCCTTAAGATAATGCCAGAGAAGGGTCATGGGTTCAAGGGTTCAAGGGTTCAAGGGTTCAAGAGTTCAAGGTTCAAGAGTTCAAGGTTCAAGAGTTCAAGAGTTCAAGAGTTCAAGGTTCAAGATCTTTCGGCTATGCGGGTGAGAAGTGATTTGACACGCTGTTCAACGACGGAAGAGGGGAAATGGGCATCGGTGAGCCAGATGAACGCTACAGCCACGTGTTTGCCATCGAGCAGATGCTTGTGATGACGATAGGCCTCGCGCAACTGACGCTTCACACGGTTGCGATCAACAGCATGCTTGAAACGCTTCTTGGGGACGGAGAGTAATAATTGAGAGGTGAGAGATGAGAGATGAGAGATGAGAGTTTTTTCAGCAGCTTCACTTGGTGAAAGTGTGGATGTTTCCATTTCCTTGAAGACGGCACGAACAGGAAAGGCAACCAATGAGTGGCTGCCTGACTTGCTAAACAGTTCGTCGATGAGTTTCCGACTGACTATTCGCTCTGATTTCGGAAAAGAGAATTGACCGTTCAAACCACTAATCTATCGTCTAAACTCCTACACTCCTAAACTCCTACACTCCTACAGAATCAGTCTTCCTGCATCAGCAGGTAGTGCTGCAGAGCACCCGTCATAGAAGGATACTTCTCTGTGGGGGCCTCGAGGTCGAGACGCAGGCCAGCATCCTGAACAGCCTTTGCCGTAGAGGGGCCGAAGGTGGCAATGGCGATGTCACCCTGCTTGAAGTCGGGGAAGTTCTTGGTGAGCGACTCGATACCAGAGGGGCTGAAGAACACCAGCATGTCGTAGTCGAAGTTGGCCACCTCCTCAGGGGTGAAGTCATTGCTCACAGTCTTGTACATCACCACCTCCTTATGAATGAGCTTCTTGGAGTCGAGCAGAAGGGTGAGCGAGTCATTATGAACATCGCTCTGGGGCACGAGATACTTTTCGTTCTTGTGTTTCAGCATCGTAGGCAACAGGTCGTCAACACGGCCCGTGGTACCAAAGAACACCTTACGCTTGCGGTACTGCACGTACTTCTGGATATAGAGGGCAACGGCCTCAGTGACGCAGAAATACTTCATGTCCTCAGGGATGGTCACGCGCAACTCCTTCGACAGAGTGAAGAAATGGTCGATGGCGTGTCGCGAAGTGAAGACCACGGCAGTATAGTCCAGAATGTTTACGTGTTGTGCGCGGAAGTCGCGTGGGGTCATTCCTTCCACCTTGATAAACGGACGGAACACCAACTCTACTCCAAAGCGGGTGGCCAAGTCGTAATAAGGTGACTTCTCGCTGGCGGGTTTCGGCTGCGAAACCAGAATTTTCTTTATCATCTTCGTGTCCTAAAAATTTATTTCCAAAGAGTCAATCTCCTTTTGCAAAACGCCCACAAAGGCAAGCACAGGTGTGATTTCGAGGGCACAAAAGTACAAAAAAAATGGAACAAAACCATCATTCTTGTGAAAAAAAGTGCGATAGACCTTATAAAATGTCAGCATTTTGTTCAAAAAGACCACAATAATGGTACAAATCATCACAAATTCCCACTGCATTCCTCCAAAAATTTGTAACACCATGATAGGCATCAAGAGCAGTCCTTCAAAGGCCACAAGGAGTTGGAATGAGTCTGACCATTGTAAAGTCTTTTTACCACCGAAGAACAGTAGGTTGACCACCTGGTACAACCCCCACTTCAGGAAAAAGAAACCAAGGAAGACACCCCACAACAAGGTCATCACCAGTGTCAGGTGCTTACCCGTGAGGCCTGCTGTATGATGATCGGCCACATAGAAGCTGGTGACATACGACAGCAGCATACAGGTGCCCAGCATCAGCGTCAGGACCATAAACCGCTCTTCCTTCGTCATGCCGCTACGATAGGCCACGGGGCTATCGAAGAAGAACTGCTTGAACTGTCGCTGGATGAACTTGCGGTAGTAGCCTACAAGGGCCACAACGATGCAGAACCCCACCAACAGCGGTAGAATCATGGCATCATCGTGACTGATACTGTAGGGTATCGGATGGCCTGCTACTCCCCGCTGGACATCCATCAGATGTTAAAAGCTCGTTTGATGTCGTCCACACGGTCGAGTTTCTCCCACGTGAACAGCTCCACATCGATGGTCTTCATCTCGTGATAGTGGCTGGTGAAGGTCTTCTTCACCACCTCGGGCTTGCGACCCATATGTCCGTAGGCAGCAGTCTCCAGGTACATGGGCTGACGCAGCTTCAGGGTGCGCTCGATGGCCTTGGGACGCAGGTCGAAGAGTTGCTCAATCTTCTTGGCAATCTCACCATCGGTCATATTCACACGCGAGCGACCATAGGTGTTCACGTAGATATTCATGGGACGAGCCACACCAATGGCATAGGCCACCTGCACCAGCATCTCGTCGGCAACGCCTGCTGCCACCATGTTCTTGGCAATATGACGGGCTGCGTAGGCTGCCGAACGGTCCACTTTAGACGAGTCCTTACCTGAGAAGGCACCACCACCGTGGGCACCCTTGCCACCATAGGTATCGACGATGATCTTACGACCCGTGAGACCTGTATCTCCATGAGGGCCGCCAATGACGAACTTACCCGTAGGGTTGACGTAGTATTTGATATGGTCGTTGAACAGCGCCAGCACCTTCTGCGAGTGGATATGCTCCTTCACGCGAGGGATGAGGATATTGATGACATCGTCCTTAATCTTCGCCAGCATGGGCTCGTCGGCATCGAACTCGTCGTGCTGGGTAGAGACGACGATGGTGTCGATACGCTGGGGAACGCCCTCATCGCTGTACTCCACCGTGACCTGACTCTTGGAGTCTGGACGCAGGTAGGTCATCACCTTGCCCTCCTTACGGATATCAGCCAGCGTGCGCATGATGAGATGGGCCAGGTCGAGCGATACGGGCATGTAGTTCTCAGTCTCGGTGGTGGCGTAGCCAAACATCATGCCCTGGTCGCCAGCACCCTGCTCGTCCTCGTTCTCGCGATCCACACCGCGATTGATGTCCTGACTCTGCTCGTGGATGGCTGTCAGGATGCCACAGGAGTTGCCGTCAAACTGGTACTCGGCCTTCGTATAGCCTATCTTCTTGATGGTCTTACGGGCAATGGTCTGCAGGTCGATATACACCTCGCTGCGCACCTCACCCATGATCACTACCTGACCTGTGGTCACGAACGACTCTATGGCGCAACGTGCATCCTGATCATAGGCCAGGAACTGATCCAACAACGCATCACTAATCTGATCGGCCACTTTGTCGGGATGGCCCTCCGACACGGACTCTGATGAAAACAAATATGCCATATAACTTACGAATTGACTTTTTACAACTTACAATTTAATAGAAATGAGGGTGCAAAGGTACGGCAAAATAACGAGATTTCAAAATAAAAAACGCAAAACCTTTTCTTAGTTACTAAGAAATGATTACTTTTGTCCTGTGATATTAGTATTCGGAGGTACAACAGAGGGCAGAAAAGCCATCAACGAACTGGAGGAAGCAGGCGCAACCTACTACTACTCCACGAAAACAGGCGAACAGGATGTGACGCTGCACCACGGCGTGCGCATAGACGGCGCACTGGACCGTCAGGCGATGCTCACCTTCTGCAGGGAGCACGACATCCAACTGATGATCGATGCCTCGCATCCCTTTGCACAGCAACTGCACCAGACGGTAGCCAGCGTGGCTGACGAACTACGCCTGCCCCTGATACGCTTTGAGCGCATCTTCCCTGAACGTGACAAGGACATCGAGTGGATTGACGACTACGACGAGCTGAGTCGTCTTACGCCTATCCGCACCCTGCTGGCAACAACAGGGGTGCAAAGCATCAGCAAGCTGAAACCCCTGGAGCAACAGGGCATCAAGGTGATCTACCGCGTACTGCCACGAGAGAGCAGCATCCTGCTGGCCCACCAGCAAGGAGCAACAGACAGTCAGCTGTGTTTCTATGACGAGGACAGCGAACTGGAACCCATTGCCGACACCATCCTCCTCAAGGAAAGCGGCATCACAGGCGGTTTCCTGAAGAAGACAGAGCAGGCCCGACGCCTCGGCATGCGGATCATCGCCATCAGACGACCTGCCTATCCACAGCTCCACCATACCAGCGTCAACGTGGTGAACGGTGAACATGGTCTGCGACGGATGGTAGAAAAACTGTTGCCTGATTTCTTTCCCCTACACAGCGGACTGACCACTGGCACCTGCGCTACTGCTGCCGCCATTGCTGCCACCCTGCAACTGTTGCAGAAGAAAGACCATTCACCCTCCACCCCCCACCATTCACCACTCCCCACAGAGGTACCTGTCATCCTGCCCAACGGCGAGACCATTCCCGTTGCCGTCAACTATGGCGACGGCTATGCCTATGTCATCAAGGACAGTGGCGACGACCCCGACGTGACCAAGGGCATTGAGATCAGGGCCGAGGTGAGAGGGATGATGGATGATGGAAGATGTGAGACGGAAGAGGCCATTCAGATTGTTGGTGGCGAGGGTATCGGCACATTCACGCTCCCAGGCTTCGACTATCCGCCAGGCGAGTCTGCCATCAACAAAGGACCACGGGCGATGATACGTCAGAACCTATCATCTTTCATCTATCATTTCTCATCTATCACAGTCACCCTCAGCGTTCCCAACGGTGCAGAGATAGCCCAACGTACCTTTAACCCCCGTCTGGGCATTGTGGGAGGCATCTCGATAGTGGGGGTCTCGGGCATCATCAAACCGTTCTCTGAGGAAGCGTTCATAGACAGCATCCGCAAGTGTATGGAGGTGGCAAAGGCCAGCGGCACCAACCGTGTGGTCATCAACAGCGGTGCCAAGAGTGAGCGTTTTGTGAAGGCGCTCTACCCCACCCTGCCCCAACAGGCTTTCGTGGAGTATGGCAACTACATAGGCGAAACGCTACGCATAGCCCACGAACTGAAAATCCCCAACATCACGCTGGGTGTCATGCTGGGGAAAGCGGTAAAACTGGCTGAAGGTCAGCTGGATACTCACAGCAAGAAGGGTACCATGAACAAAGCCTTCATCGCCCAGATGCTGGAGGAAGCCTGCTCGCAACCAGGGACGGCCTCAAACTCTCAATTAGAAAATATCACCCTCGCCCGTGAGCTGTGGGACCTCGTTCCGGAAGATCAGCTGCAGACCTTTGCCAATGTGGTGATCGCTCATTGTGAAAAACACTGTCGTCCGCTGTTGCCTGACGGTCAGCTGACCATCCTGCTCATCACGGACGACGGTAGAATCTATAAAAAAGCCCCCACTCCCTCTTCTGATGGAGAGAGATGAGGGAGGTAAAGCTTTTACATCTTTGCGATGACGCCAAGCTTCGTGGAGTGCATGAAGTCGAGGATCGTACGAATCTCAGGACCGTCGGGCACCTGATCTTCAATCTGCTTCACTGCATCAAACAGCGAGGTGTTGCTGAGGAACACCAGACGGTAGGCGTTGGCAATGTGCCTGAGCACCTTCTCGTCGATGCCGTTGGCACGACCCATGGTGAAGTTCACACCACCATACTCCGAACGCTTGGTGCAGACGATATAGGGAGGCACATCCTTCGAGAAGGTTGTACCAGCCTGAATCATAGCACCCTCACCCACACGGGTCTTCGCATTCTCGATGACCGATGACGAGAAGATGACGCCATTGCTTATCTCACAGTCACCAGCAATCTTCGTACCATAGCCGAAGACGCAGTTGTCGCCCACCTTCGTGTCGTGACTGATATGGGCACCCTCCATCAGCACGTTGTTGTTGCCGATGACGGTCTGTCCACCAGCATGGGTAGCACGGTTGATGACCACATTCTCACGGATGATATTGTTCTCGCCAATGATACACTCTGACTTCTCACCTCGGAAGTCGAAGTCCTGAGGCAGGGCTCCGATGACGCTGCCCTGGTGCACCTTGTTGTGGCCTCCCATGCGCGTACCACTTAATATAGATACGAAGGGGAAGATGATGCAGTTATCACCAATGACCACGTCGTCCTCGATATAGACGAATGGGAATATCTTACAGTTCTCGCCGATCTGCGCCTTGGGGCTGATCTCGGCTCTAGGACTAATCTCGCTTGCCATAGTAGCCTCCCCCGACCCCTCCAAAAGGAGGGGAGTAACGCGGGGGACGTTTTTAATTGTTATACACTATATAAATATTTTGATGGTGTTGCACTCCCCCTCCCTTTGGAGGGGGTGGGGGGAGGCTTTCTTATTTACTTCCGCCTCCCAGTGCCTGGTACAGGTTCACCACTGCCTGCATCTTCGTGAAGTCTTCCGTGACCTTCGAGATACGGGCGTTGAGCAGACTGCTCTCAGCACTGATCACCTCCAGATAGCTGCTACCCTTGCTCTTGTAGAGCAGCTGGGTGTCTTCAACATTCTGTGCCAGCACCTTGATGCGCTGGTCCTCCAGCTGACTCTTCTCGTCGCTGGCGGTATAGAGCAAGAGGGCGTTAGACACCTCGTTGCCAGCCTTCAGGATGGTGTTCTGCCACGTGTTGTAGGCCTGCTCCTGCTGAGCCTTGGCTACCTTCAGACCAGCCACAATCTGTCCGTGCTGGAAGATAGGCTGCGTGAGCGAGCCAACGGCATTGAGGAGCCACTTGCCTGGGTTCAGGGCGTCGTTGTAGTTGGTGAACGATGCCGTACCCGTGATGGTGACATTAGGATAGAAGCGCGAGCGGGCCGTCTCCACATCGTAGAAGCACTGTGCCAGCGCCATCTCGGCAGCATGCACATCGGCACGGTTGGTCAGCAGCTGGATACCTACGCCAGCAGCAAACTGCGAGGGCAGCGACTGCTCAGCGAACTTACCACGAGGAATCTGATGACCTGCCTCGTTGAGCAACAGCGACATGGCGTTCTCCATCTCACGGATCTGACGCTTCAGGTCAACGGCCTGCGTCTTCACAGAGTAGTAGTTAGCCTCAGCACTCTGCACACTGGTAGAACGAGCCATGCCCAACTGGTTCTGCAGCTTCATCATGTCCCAGGTCTCCTTGACCAGCTGTTCCATATCAGTAACGATAGCCAGCTGCTCGTCGAGCATCATCAGCGTGTAGTAGAGGTTGGCAACGCCACAGACAATACTGGTCTTCACTGCCACCTGGTAGTCCTTCGTAGCCAGCAGTTTCATCTGTGCCGAGCGTTTCTGCGAGAGGATATTGCCGAAGAGATCGACATTCCACGAGGCAGAGATGGGCAGCGAGTAGCTCTTGGTGTTGACAGCGGGGTCAGTACGCAACGATGTCAGCGTGCCGCTGGGCGCAAAGGCCACAGAGGGCAGGAATGCCAACTTAGCTACCTTGAGCATATCCTCCATCATCTTCACGTTGAGGGCGGCATTGCGCAGGTCCACATTGTTCTCCAGGGCTGTCTCTATCAGCGACTGCAGCTGCGGGTCGGTGAAGACCTCGCGCCAGGACAGGTCGCCGAAGTTCTCGTCGCTGTTGACAACCAGCGTGTCGCCATCGACCACCACGTCGCGAATCAGTCCCTGAGTGTTCACATCAGGACGCTCATATTTGTTGTAGAGTCCGCAGCTCGCCAAAAGAAGGCAGAGGAGGAAGCCTACCCCAACCCCTCCCCAAGGGAGGGGCTTAAGGTTAGACATACTATTGATTATTTGTTTCATATTTCTTCGTATCATAGTAAACTATCTTTCTTGACATCCCTCCCCTTTGGGAGGGCTTGGGTGGGCTTTTATTCTACGGTATATTCTACTGGTCTTTTCGCATACTGCTGCAACTCCGTAGTCACATCAGGATTCTCCTCGTCGCCCTCGAACTTGATAGGCGAAATCTTCTCCTGTATGCTCTGGAAGATGACGAACAGCGTGGGCACAACGAAGATCTGCAACAGCGTACCTATCAACATACCACCCACGGCAGCGGCACCCAGCGTCTGGTTACCGTTCTTACCTACACCCGATGCGAACATCATAGGCAGCAGACCGATGATCATAGCCAGTGACGTCATGAGGATAGGACGCAGACGGGCTGCGGCACCCAGCACGGCCGACCATGTGATGGCCATACCCGAACGACGGCGCTCCAGTGCGAACTGCACAATCAGGATGGCGTTCTTGGCCAGCAGACCTATCAGCATGATCAACGATATCTGCATGTAGATGTCGTTACTGTGGCCGAAGAGGTAGGTGAACAGGAAACAGCCAGCCAGACCGAAGGGCACAGAGAGCAACACAGCCAGCGGCAGGATGTAGCTCTCGTACTGAGCCGACAGGATAAGATAGATGAACAGGAAGCAGAGTACGAAGATGATCCATGTGGAGTCACTGGCCTTCGACTCCTCGCGGGTCAGACCGCTATAGTCGTAGGTATAACCTGCGGGCAACGTGGTCTCTGCCACTTCCTGACAAGCCTTGATGACCTCACCTGATGAGAAGCCTTCAGCCTGCTGTACCGTCACGTTGATACTGGTGAACAGGTTAAAACGGTTGATATTTGACGGACCATAGACACGCTCCAGCGTACAGAACTCCTGCACAGGCGACATGCCTGCCGGGGTGCGCACATAGACATTGTTCAGACTCTCCTGGGTCATGCGGGTCTCAGGTGCACCCTGTACCATCACACGATAGAGCTTACCATAGGCATTGAAGTTAGAAGCATACATACCACCATAGTAACCCTGCAGGGTAGTCAGCACCGTAGAAGGCGAGATACCTGCCTGCTTACACTTAGCCACGTCAACATGGATCATATACTGCGGATAAGAGGGGTTGTATGAGGTCATAGCCATCTGCACTTCAGGACGTTTGTTCAACTCGGCCAGATAGTTCTGCACCACCTCGTAGAATCGGTTAAGATCACCACCGGTGCGGTCCTGCATCACCAGCGTAACAGCCTGTGTAGCTGAGAAGCCAGGAATCATGGGCGGCGGGAATGCGATAATCTGTGCATCCTTGATAGCTGCCGTCTGCTTGTAGATCATACCCAGCACAGAGTTCGACTCCATGGGATTGACAAAGAAACGGTAGATGCCGTCGCCTTCCCACAGACCACTGATCTTATGCCAGAAGCCACTGGTACGCTCTTCAAAGGGCTTCAACTTGATGATGAAGGTAGCTTGGTCACTACCGGCACCGGCGATGAAGTTATAACCCTGAATCTGCTCACGGCTCTGGATAGCGGGATTGGCAGCCAACATCGAGTCTACCTGATTGATAATCTGCTTGGTACGCTCCACGGATGTTGCGGGAGGCATAGACACAGTACAGAACAGGGTACCTGTATCTTCACTCGGTACCAGACCGGTTTTCGTGATGGACATCGTACCCACCAGTGCACCGATACCCAACAGCACGAAGACACCAATGAGAATGGGCTTGCGCACCAGCTTGTCCATACGACGCTTGTACTTGCCCAGAATCTTGTCGTACGAGGCGTTGAACGAGGCGTGGAAACGGTCCACCATCGACATCTTACGCTCCGAACCGTCCTCGTTCTTGGGTTTTAGGAAGATGGCACAGAGTGCAGGCGACAGCGTCAGGGCGTTCAATGCCGAGATGAAGATAGACACAGCCATCGTCACACCAAACTCACGGTAGAACGTACCGCTGGTACCACCAATGAACGATACGGGGATGAACACTGAGGCCATCACCAGTGTGATGGAGATGATAGCGCCCGAGATCTCGTTCATGGCATCGATACTGGCTGTGAGGGCCGACTTATAGCCCTGGTCCAACTTGGCATGCACGGCCTCAACCACCACGATGGCATCATCGACCACGATGGCAATAGCCAACAGCAGGGCCGACAGCGTCAGCAGGTTGATGGAGAAACCAAAGATACTGAGGAAGAAGAACGTACCTATCAACGACACAGGCACGGCAATCAGCGGGATGAGCGTCGAGCGCCAGTCTTGCAGGAAGACATACACCACGAGGAACACCAGTATCAGCGTCATGATAAGGGTGAATACCACCTCTTCTATTGACGCGTAAAGGAACTCCGTGACATCGTAGTTGATCTTATAGAACATGCCCGGGGGGAAGTTCTTAGCCTGAGCCTCCAGCTCGGCTTTCACCTCCTTGGCAATCTGGTTGGCGTTAGAGCCGGCAATCTGCTGTACCATACCCATCACCGACGGGATGTTGTTGTTCTTCATCGACACGGTGTACTGCTGACCACCCAGTTCAATTCTGGCGACATCCTTCAGTTTCAGGGTGTTACCATTGGCATCGCTCGAGATGATGATATTGCCAAACTCCTCAGCCGACTTCAGACGACCGGTATAGCGCATGGCGTACTCGTAGGCCACGTCGCTCTGTTCACCGAAGGTACCGGGAGCAGCCTCAACATTCTGTTCGGCCAGCACACCAGTGACATCGCTCGGCATCAAGCCATACTGCTTCATCACGTCGGGCTTCAGCCAGATACGCATAGAGTAGGTCTTCAGACCAGGCGACTGAACGTCACCCACACCCTGAATACGCTTGATAGCCGGAATGATGTTGATATTGTTATAGTTGGTCAGAAACTCGTCGTCGTAACGACCGTCACTGGTCAAGGTGAACATCAGCACCTGTGAGGTCTGACGCTTCATCACCGTCACACCGATACGCGTCACCTCAGCAGGCAACAGCGCTTGAGCCTGTTGCACACGGTTCTGCACGTTGACGGCACACATATCGGCGTTCATACCCTGACGGAACATCACGGTAATCTGAGCCGAACCCGATGAAGCAGAAGAGGTGATATAGTCCATGCCTTCCACACCGTTGATACTCTCCTCCAACGGCGTAATCACGGAGTTCTTCACCGTCTCGGCATCGGCACCAGGATAGCTGGTATAGACGACAACCGTAGGCGGCGCAATATCGGGATACTGCTCAATAGGCAGCGAAAACAGTCCGATGACACCCAGGATGACGATGAGGATAGAGATCACCGTCGACAGCACCGGACGTTTTATAAAGTTTGTAAAAGTCATAATTCTTAATTTTCAATTGTCAATTGTGAATTGTCAATTATCAATTATCAATTATCAATTATCCATTAAGGAAAACTCACTTTCCTTTCATGGCCTCCACGAAGCCAGCGGCCGATGCCTGCTTCTTGCTCAGCTCGGTAGCCTCCTTGATCTTCTCCTCATAGCGCTCGGGGGTGATGGCCTTGATGGTGTCACCATCGTGCAGACTTGTAATACCGTTGGTCACATACTTGTCGCCCTCGTTCAGACCGCTGGTCACAATGTAGTTCAAACCGTCGGTCTGGGGATCAACAGTGATCTCGGTATAGTGGGCAATGCCCTTGTCGTCAACCACATAGACAAACTTCTTGTTCTGCACCTCAACCACCACGTTCTGGGGGATGACGATGGCAGCCTCGCTCGAACGGGGCACGATGATGGTACCGCTACCACCGCTCTTCAACAGCTTGTCGGGGTTGGGGAAGTGGGCCTTCAGCTGCACCGATCCTGTCTGCTTGTCAATGACACCGCTGGCTGCAATCACCTCGCCCTCATAGTCGTAGATGGTTCCGTCAGCCAACTGCAGCTTCACCTTGGGGAAGGCAGCAACGGCACCCGTCAGTCCACCCTCGCCTTTCGACAGCGTCAGCATGTCTTTCTCAGTCACAGAGAAATACACCTCCATCTGACTGATATCAGCCACGTGGGTCAGCACGTTCGAGCTGCTCACCAGGGCACCCTTCTTAAAGGGCAGCGTACCAACGACACCCTTGGCAGGACTCTTCACATAGCAGTAGGTCAGCGACTCTTTGGCCGAAGCCAGCGCTGCCAGAGCCTGAGCATGCTGTGCCTGGGCACTGGCATAGGCGTTCTCGGCAGTCTGCAACTCGTAGTCGCCAATCACCTTCTTCTCGTGCAACTGCTTTGAGTTCTCATAGGTCAGCTTGGCCGTGTTCACAGCGCTCTGGGCCGTGTTCACAGTTGCCTGGGCCTGACGCACCTGCATCTGCTGCGTCTGGTTGTCAATCTCGAAGAGCACCTGTCCGGCCTCTACCGACTGACCTTCCTTCACATAGATCTTCGTGAGGAAGCCCGATGTCTTAGGACGTATCTCTACATCCTGAATACCGTTAATCGTAGCCGGATAAGAGGTCTCGAGCGATGTGCTCTGCGTCGATACCGTCTCCACCGGATACTCATTGTCTCCAAAGTTGGGCATACCACCTCCACCACACGACGTCAGTGCGGCAGCAATGGCTGCAACCATCAGAATCTTGTTCTTTTTCATACGTTTTTTGACACTTAAATTTATATATAAATTTCTTTTTTCTCTGAAAACTTTCTTTTTGTGTGCAGGTTTTCGGGCTGCAAAGTTACAAAAAAAGATGCGTAAGCTCCCTATTCTAGGGCTCATTTTTATAGAAAATTAGCAAAAAACGGCCCGTTTTTCTGCCCTCAACACCCAACTTTTTACAAAAATAGGGTTTTTCCTATTGAAAAAAAGGGAAAAACCTATTGGCATATTACATAATTCTTCTTATCTTTTCAGCCGAACATCGTTATAACCTAAAAACGAATCCATATGAAAAAGAAGATTTTATTCCTGTTGGCACTTGCAGGCATGATGTCAACAAGCGCAATGGCACAAAAGAAGTGCAATAACTGTGACGGTTCGGGTCTGGAGTATCGCTCCTGTGCATTCTGCGGTGGCGAGGGCATCCGCGAGTGCGACTTCTGCCTGGGCAAGAAGATGGTACGCTGCAACGACTGTGGCGGCACGGGCAAGGTGTTCTGCGTCCATTGCAATGGTCGTGGTGGCGTCAACACCAAGAACGGCTGGCGCGACTGCAACTGGTGCGACGGTCAGGGCACACCCGCATGTGAGCGCTGCAAGGAGACTGGTCAGATCGTCTGCTGGAAGTGTAGCGGCGTAGGTCACTATGAGTGCAACCAGTGTCATGGCGACAAGGTGCTCCAGTGGCAGTGCCACATCTGTGGCGGCACAGGACTCTCCAAGGACCAGGACGAAGAGATCACCTCTACCTTCAAGGACGACAAGGGCTACTCAGGTACCGTCAAGGTGCAGATCGACCCCAACGACAGCGAGCAGGAGAAGATGCGCAAGATTGCCAAGGCTCGCCTTGCTCACCGTGCCCAGCAGATGAGGGCCAAGGGCATCACCGTGAAATAGGTCGCAACACAAATCCTCCGCTTCCCCAGTATTTACAGCAGAAGCGGAGGTTTTTAATTGTTCATTGTCGCCGTTAGGCTACGCACGCCGTTGTAGTAATTGTTGTCAGTATAGCGGTGATGATAGTGACGGCCAGCTCCAGCACCCGCTTCCAAGGGAAAGATTTCATGATTTTCAAGAAGTTAACGAAGTTAGAGAAGTTATCGAAGTTCTTTTTTATCAAGACGTTTTTTAGAGGTTAAGGCTCGTCGGGTTCGACTGGCGTCAGACCACCTGAGCTGCTGGAGCTTTCGCCAGGCTCCACGGTCTTGTCGTTCTTGTTTTGATACTTAAAATATTTCAGTGCCATAGTAACAATTAGATTAAAGATTAAAGATTAAACATTAAAGATTAAATTTTAGTTTTTGTTTTGGTTGTGATCAGGGATATTAGGAGTTTAGACGATAGTCTTGCAGGCCTCTGCAGCGGCAGCATTATTCTCGTCATCTCGTTCTCTCGTCAAAATCCTCGTTCTCTCGTCAAAATCCTCGTTCTCTCGTCTCACAATGCAAAGGTACACACGTTTTGCCTACCCTGCAAATTGACCTTGCGAAAACGGCCCTTTTCGCCATTTCTTTACAGATTTTAACACTCGCACGCACACCACGGCGGTAGCAAATTTTTCACTGTTCACTATTCACTTTTATCTTAAAAATACATTTTTCGAGCAACGAGACGCTGCGTGGAGGGCGCCGAGCGTCTCGGTGCGATGCGCAGTGTTATCTCCCATTGCGCACCATGACGCACCTTGTTGACCAAAGTGACGCTCAGCGAATGCTGCCGAGCGTCTCCTTGCTTGATGAGCGTAGAAGAGAGTAGTAATATTATTTTACAATGAGTCAAAATGACTAGACATAGAAACAAGCTGCCTCTCTAGATTTTCCACATTTTCCACATTCCACATTTTCCACATTTACTATTTTTGACTTTCAAACAAAGATATATTATAATATATCTTTGAACTATAAAATTTAATTTTGTGAATCCAGAAAGTGTTTTATGTGGAAAATGTGGAAATGTGGAATGTGGAAGAAAAATGTTTACAGACTTCAAACACAATTAGAAAAATATCGAAAACATAAAGAATAATTTGGTGGTGTGAGAAGATCGTTGGGGAGGCCCTCTTCATCGGTATAATAGACCAGGGTATTGGGGTTTCCCTCAGCCGTCAGGGTACGGTCGGTGGAGTAGAAGAAGTTTTCTACGTTATGACCCATCACCATGATTTTGTCGCCTGCCAGGGCAACCTGTACTGCCATCACCGACAGCAGTACCATCAGTATTCTATTTGTTTTCATAAGCGTTTTATAGTCACTCCGCATCGATGCGGACGAATGGGGGTCGGACATCAGGCTCCACCGTTTGAACCTCTACATCTGAGAAATGGACATTGCGCGTGTGGCGCAGGAAGAAACCCTTGGCTGGCAGCAGACCCCACATCGTGGCCTCGGGGTAGGCCTTGGCTCGCTCGTCAGCCACAGCATCGTCGATGGCCTTCAGGTCGTTCTGCGTCACACCTCCCTGCTGAAGGATGGAGATCTGCGAGAGCCTCACATTCTGCACAGGATGGTCAGGCAGTCCGCTGATGGAACAGCCTGTAGGACCTGCGTTCCTTATCTGGAAATGCGCTATGCTGATGCCGTCGATGGTGCCCACATGGTCTATGGGAATCAGCTCCGCTATCGTGTCGTCATTACCCTGTCCGCTCAGTCCGCCAGCTTCCCCCTCGCCTTTTGGAGAGGGGTTAGGGGAGAGGCTCGAGGTTTTCAACTTGTAACCTCGTCCTCTGTTGCCCAGTCGGATGAAGATGGGCGACTCTGTACCCTCTACAGTGAAGTCAGAGGCACTGACGTTCTCCATCACGCCCCCATCAACAATCTCGAGCGAGAGGGCCGACGTGCCGTTGGGTCGTCCGAAGAACAGTTCTCGCTGGTCTGAGCTCGGCTTCACCACCACCCCACTGATATTGATATTGCGGAAGCCGCCGTTGGTCTCTGTGCCCAGTTTCACGGCATTGCAGTGGCTCGACACCACGCAGTCGGCAATACGGATGTTCTCGCAGAGCCGTGGTGACGTACTCTTCAGCGTGATGCCGTCATCGTCCGAATCAGCGATGACACCCCTCACCACTACCTCGTGGCATCCGTCGATGTCCAGCGCATCGTTGTTGTAGTTGTTGCGGTTGAACACCCTGATATCTTCGATCCTCACCCTGTCGCAGGCCAGGTAGTGCTGCATCCAGCAGCCCGAGTTCTTGAGGGTGACGTCCTTCACCGTGATGTCCTCGCTCTGGATGAAACGCAGCAGGTGCGGACGCGTGATACCCTCATCGTTCCACGACAGTTTCTTGAAGGCCCTGCCCCTTCCGTCAATCTTTCCATAGCCGTCTATCACCACGTTCTTCACCCTGTCGGCATAGATCAGTTGGATGGTGTGTGTCTGCGTGCGCAGCGACACATAGTCCGACTTCTGGGGCACATAGTCCTTCAGGTCCGTACTGCCATAGAGCGTGGCACCCCGTTCCAGGTAGAGGTGCACGTCCGACCTCAGGACGATGGAGCCAATCTTATACTGTCCGGTAGGCACCACCACCCTACCCCCTCCAGCCTGCGAGCAGTCGTCGATAGCCTGCTGCAGCGCCTTTGTGCTGAGCACGGTGGTGTCAGCCCTGGCCCCATAGTCCACGATATTATAATCGCGTGCCTCCACGCTGCCTGCCAGCATCAGCAGCACAGCCGACAAACAAAAAGCATTCATTTATTTTCCTTCTCCCGCATCCTTTTCTCAAAGGCCTTCATGGCTTTACGTTTCTCTTCATCCAGTTTCTGCAACTCTTCCTGTAATTTTTCGTCGACATCATCAGGTGTTACGTTCCTTGTAGCCTCTCTAAAAACCTCCTCGTAGTCATTTTTAGCATCTCTGAACTCATTAATCTCCTTTTCAGAAGGGTCATTCTCCAGGAACTCTATCTGGGCTTCCAATGCCTGCTTGAAATTCTCAGCCAACTCATTGGGAGAAAGATTTCCCTTCTTGATTTCCTTCGTCAACTCCACCAGCGTCGCCGTGGGGTCGCCGCTTGTTTCATCGTCTTCTTTCTCGCTGTCGCTCTTGCTGCCGCACGACACCACCATTGCCACCATCATCAACATGGTCAGCACTTTTCTCCATGAATCAATTGTCTTCATAATCTTCGTTTTTATGTTTACGTCTGCAAAGATACGATTAAGCGAGTAAAAAACCAAATTTTATTTGAGTTTTTTCGAGCGATAGTATCTTATGGTATCAAATGTATAAACTCCGTCCTTCACCTTCCAAACGTAATAGGGAGAACGGAGATTAAGTCGGTCTAAATCAAGTGTGTACATAAAAAAGTCATACGGCAAGTTCGTGTTCAATGACTCTTTTTTCCAGACGTTTGTCGGATTCCTTGAACCATTCACGCTGTCTTGCCTGAAATGCTCGCACTGCAGCAAGCATCTCTTCGTTTGAACGTGGTGTAAATCTCTTGTCCATTATATCTCCTTTCGTCTTTTCTTGTTGCAAAGATAGACAATAAAACTGAGACCAACAAATATTTCTCTTATTTTCTATAAAAGTTTACCAATGCCTGTCCACTGCATCATTACTCCCAGTCATCGACCTTGAAATAGAGGTCGGCCTCAGCCGAGGGGGTGTAGTCACTCCAGTAATCAAAGAAGTTTTGCGACTGCGGGGGCTGTTCGCCCTGCCCCTCATAGAAGAACAGCTCTGACTGCTGATGGTCAACAGCCTCATTGCGCATCTCAATATAATAGTCACGCAGACTCTCCCAGTCGGCATCGTACTTCTCATACCAGAAAGCGTCATACCAACCGTCGCCAGCCCTGTACTCCCAACTGTCGCGCCCACAGGCATCTGAGAGTCCAAGACTCCGCTCCACATCATCAATACGACGGCCTATAACCTCGCAGATGCCGTTGGAGATAACATCCTGCAGGCGTACATACTTTGTATTGAAACACACGTCGATCCAGTCGTCATAGTCTTTGGAATGGATCTGTGACAGCGTGAACTTCCATATCTTTAACGCCCACACAGGATGGTGAGCCTCGGCACAGAGGTCGCCCAGCAGCAATCCCTTCTGGGCCTTCCGAGCACTGGTAGAAGCACAACGGATGGGGTGGATTACACGATTGACCAGTTCCCTCAACAGTCTGGTTTCGAGATGGGTCACAACACCAAAGGGTGTGCAGCTGCACACCCTATACGGTAGTTTTCTTCTCATGGTTGTAAGGTATTAGAATCCTATTTTACGACGTTCCTTAGGCACCTCGATGGGCAGGATGTCCTCGGGGGTGAGCATGCGCATCTGACACTTATCGGCCGGGCGGTGATGAACACAGCGGGTGGCATGACTGACGTAGATACGCTCCAGTTGGTTGGCAATGAAACGGGCATTGCCCCAGGTCTCAGGGTTGCGCTGCTGGTAGGCCTGTGACAGCATCTCGCTGTACTTTTCCCAGGCCGGGGGTGTGAACTCGTACTCGTACTCTTTCACACGGCGACGCGTAATCTCCAGCAGCTCATCGACAGAGAAGTCGGTAAACTCGAACTTATTGGGAAAGCGCGACAGCAGACCTGGGTTGGTTTCCAAGAGCCTTTCCATAGGTTCCTTGTAGCCACAGAGCACCACAGCGATGTCTCGCTGGGTCTCGTCGGCCAGGATGTTCATCAGCTGTTGGATGACCAGACGGCCAGGGTCATGCTCATGTTTGCTGTTGAAGAGGTAAGCCTCGTCAATCATCAGCACCCCACCCTTTGCTATTTCCAGCACCTGTCTCAACGAGCGTTCCTCGTCGCCCCACAGGGTACCGATGAAAGTACCACGGTCGCACACCACAACATGACCTTTCGACAAGGCACCAGCCTTCCGCAACAACGAACCGAATATCTTGCAGACAGTGGTCTTACCCGTTCCAGACCTTCCCAGAAAGACGCTATGTAGCGACACCTGATGCTGCCTGCTGTCTGGGAAAAGGTCGCGCATCATCTTGTTGTAGCTGGTCAGCGCGAGCAGCTCGTCCATTCGCCGCTTGATGTCGGCACAGCCCACCAACTTATCAAGTTCCTCGTAGGGATTTGCTATGGGGCGCAGTATCTCCACCTTCACATTCACTCCCTGGTTCTGTTCGATCCTGCCATCTGGAATCTGAATGTGACTGATATCATCGTCATCGTCGTCATCAGCAGATGGGACATCAGCAGCAGATGGGTCGTCAGCAGGCAGGTCAATATCGTCAGGCAGGTCGTCATCCTCGTCCTCGCCATCCTCATCACCGGTCTCTTCCACCACCTCGCAACCACTCCTGATAAACGCATCGAGCATCCGTTCGAAGCTGTCGTCTGGCTTTGCTATCTTGCCCTCAAGTATGATATCGACCATCTGTTTAGCGGTAGCATGACCGTTCTCATTCACGTCAATCTCACACTGCTGCAGGTCGCTGAGCCCGTCAATCACATTGACATTCATCGTTTCCCATACATCTTCCACATCCTCTCTGTTAAAGAGCGTACTCTCCGTCATCAGCACACCATAGACTTTGACGTATTTGCCGTGATCCAACAGACGCTGATGCATCATTTTCATGGTCTCAGACAGATGCCACACGGGACTCACGCGATGGTCGGAATCCGTAAAATAAAGCGGATGTTCTTCATTGGCGAACGGCTCTTCATCAGCCAGCTCGTCCCTTTTTCCGCATTTGTCGAGTAGCACCACCACCAGATTGCGGGGGTCGGCAAAGAGATAGATATCATTTTGTTTCAGATGGGGAGCATACCCATCAATGTGTGTGGAATAAATGGTATTATTATCCTTCAGTGCGTCAAGAAATGGAAAAACACCCCATTTTTCAAGTCTCTTAAAATCGTTAATACATGTCTTAAGTTTCATCATAGTCATCAAAAAAACATCCCAAAAGCAAAAAACATCACATCATCAACCCCGTCAATAGGGGCGCAAGAGTTAACGGACAGATGCCAAAGCACCTGCCCTTATATCCATAGAGTATTCGTATGTAATAACTCTATCACATCAACACAAATTGTAGCAACATGTCAAAGAACACACATCAAGGCACACTTCTGCCGAGTCCATAGCCAAAGCACTAACTTTGTCTAAGAACCGCTCTACAGTAGATGGTTTCCTTGATTGTTCGTGTCATTGTTACTTGATTTGTTTTTTGTGATAGATTGGTTTTTCGGGTGCAAATGTAAGTATTATTTTTGGAATCGCCAAAGAAAATCGAAAAAAAATGATTCTCTGTTTTTTCTTACATATATTTATGTTTTATTTTGCCGATTGGTTTGTTTTTACTATCTTTGCGGCAAAATAAGCGATGAGTACTGTGAGGATACGATATACCATGCTGCTGATAGCACTGGCCGTCTGCACGCAGTCCTGGGCACAAGAGGCAGCATTGCCACAAGACAGCGACAGCGCAGGGGGCAAGGGTGCCGCGGTCTTCATCAGGAAGGTATTCACGCTGATCGACTCCATGTCGGTCAGGGGCTTGGACCGTCGTTACATCGACGCGCCAGAAAGACCCTGGCAGTTCATCGTGAAGAGCAGCCTGAACCAGAGTACGTTGAAGATGCACGCCAAGGGCACCATTGACGGCATACACTACGAAGCCACGCCCTACCTCAGGACCGAGCCGTCGCGCTATGTCGGCCTGTGGGCAGGTTACAGGGGCTATGGTCTGGGCTACACGGTGAACGTGGGAGGCGACAAGGGTAGCTACCTGTCGTTTGGTGCCACGGGTGGCGCCTACGGCCTCAACGTGCGTCTCCATTCGTTCGAGAACAACCATCCGCACTATGACCTGAACACCGACCTCATCGCCGACGAGTACAAGGACGACTGGAAGCAGATGAACCTGCGCAGTCCCATCAAGGTGCACACCATCATTGCCGACGGCTACTACCTCTTCAACGGCAAGCACTTCTCCTACGCTGCCGCCTACGACCAGTCCGTCATCCAGAAGCGGTCGGCAGGCTCGCTCATGGCAGGAGGCATGTACTATTACGGTCACGTCGACTACGCCTCGTCCGTGAATGGCGACCTCATCTACCTGATGCAGGGACTGGGACAGGTAAAACTGTGGCAGGGCAGCGTGGGCATAGGCTATGCCTACAACTGGGTGCCTACAAAGGGACTGCTCGTCAACGTGATGGCAATGCCCATGCTCACCTTCGTCAACAGAATCAAGGGCTACGGATACGCAACCAACGTCCTCGACCTGCTGGAGGACCCCATCATGTTCGATGACGATATCGAGGACGACGAATGGGACGACTGGTGGTACAGCAGCCTGCGCATAGAGCACATAGCCGACAGGACGTACAACAGCGGCATGACCGTCAACCTGGACGCACGCCTGTCGCTGACCTACAATTTTGACTGGTTCTTCGTCAACGTCTATGGTCAGTTCAACAATTTCCGATACCGTCACAGCCTTAGCCACGGCCACATCAACGACTGGTTCGTCAACGCCGCCGTCGGACTACGACTATAAGAAAAACATATTAAAGACGCTTACTCCACGACCTTGAGCATTGCTCGAGCTCGTTCACGCTCGATAAAGCATGAGCAAGCTCTGCTTTATTCTCACTTAATCACGACCTTGAGCATGTGCTGGCTGTCCCAGAGATACTTGTCGGTGATTTTCAACTCGGGGATGACGGGCAGACACAGGAAAGCCATCGTGATGAAGGGAGCACGCATCTGACAACCGGTACGACGCGCCATCTCACCCAACTGCAGACAACGATAGGCCACCTCATGACCTCCCAATGGGGACATGAGTCCAGCGATGGGCAGCGCCAGATCGACCATATCGTCCTGGGCAATAGCCACCTGACCGCCTTTCATCTCGATAACGCGATTAATGGCCTTCACCAGGTACTCGTCGCTGGAACCGATAGCCACGATATTGTGACAGTCGTGAGCCACCGAGCCTGCAATGGCGCCGTTCTTGATGTTGAAACCACGCACCATGCCCACCACAGGACGCGCATGGGGCTGGTAGCGGTTCAGCACGACAATCTTCTGGACCTCGGCCCACGGATAGCGGGAGTCTTCAAAGGGGTTGCCCGTGATGGTGACCACCTCATGGCCTGTGTAGAGGCTGCCGTCGGTGGCACTCATGATGTGCATGGTGTCGGAGGCCTTGATGGAGGTATGGATATCTTCCACTGTAAGGGGACTGGCAACGAAATTGTTGGGATACTCGTAGGTGCCGTTGATGCCATCATTGTGGATGGACGGCAGCAACGAGCCGAAGGTGGTGTTGCAGTCATATACCTCGATGCCCTTGATGACGGTCTGCAGCACACGGAAGTGGGCATTCAGCGCGTCAACGGCTATGAAGTTGGCCTGATCGCCCTCCTGCAGCATACCCCAGTCAAGATGGTAGTGACGCTGGGCATTGATACAGGCAGCCATGAGGATGTTCCAGAGGTTGTAGCCCTCGGCAAAGGCACGCTTCACCAAGAGGTTGATATGTCCGCGTATGAGGTCGTCGGGGTGACAGTCGTCAGTACACAGCATCACCATATTGGGCGACTCTTCGATGAGCGGACTGAGCTTGGCAAAGTCCTTGGCAGCGCTGCCCTCGCGGATGATGACCTTCATGCCCGACGATATGCAGGCACGGCCCTCGTCGAGGTTAGAGCACTCATGGTCGGTAGTGATACCTGCCAGGGCATAGCGTTGGCGCTCGTTGCCCACCAGTCCGGGAGCATGACCATCCACCGGCTTACCGTTGGCAAGGGCTGCCTTCAGCTTGCGCATCACCTCAGGGTCGGCACCAAGCACACCCGGGTAGTTCATCATCTCGCCCAAAACGCCGATTTCATCGCGTGCCATGAGCTGTTCCACACCTTCAGCGTCAATCACGGCACCGCTGGTCTCGATGCCGCCACCACAGGCAGGCACACAACTGGGCGCAGCGAAACAGTAGTTGAACGGCGACAGCTTGCCCGAGTCGATCATATAGTTGACGCCCTCGATGCCCAGCACGTTGCCTATCTCATGAGGATCGGCCACCACGCCGATGGTGCCGTGACTGGCAGCCACACGGGCAAACTCGCAGGGGGCCATCATGCTGCTCTCAATGTGCACATGACTGTCGACGAAGCCTGGCATCAGGTAAGGATACTGCCGTCCCTTGTCAGGCAACTCGCAGGCCTTCACCTTGACGATACGTCCATTGTCCACTATCAGTTCGCCATCGAAAATCTCGCGGCGCACCACATCAACGATATGTCCTTGATACTTTTTCATCATATGATAGTTTTAGATTGTTATGTATTTTTTTTCATCAGACTACAAAGATACAGCCCCAAAAGGATGAGGGCAGTGCCCAGAAGAAACCAGGGGGTGATCTGTTCGCTCAACAGCCACCAGGCAAAGAGGATGGTGGTGATGGGGTTGAAATAGACCCAGTTGGTAGCAACGACGGCACCCAACTGGCGGATGACCCAGTTCCACACGAGGAAACAGCCCATCGAGGCGACGACACCAAGGAACAGCAGGTTGCACAGCACCTGAGGGCTGAAGATGATGTCGAAGGAAGGGAAGCCTGGGACGACAAGATAGTAGGGAAACATCGTCAGCAGGCCGTAGAAGAACACCTTGCGCGTAATGAAAAAGGTGGAATAGCGTTCAGTCACCGACTTCATCAGCAGGGAATAGACGGCCCAGCACAGACAGGCGCCAAAGGCCAGCAAGTCGCCCAAGGGAGACAGATGGAGCACAAAGCGTCCGTTGAGCACAACCGCAGCCATACCCATGAAGGCCAGCAGCGAGCCCACAACCTGAAGACGCGAGAAATGCTCGCTCTGCCGATAGACAAGGGCTACGAGCAGCATGGCAAACAGCGGACACGAGCAGACGATGAGCGAGGTGTTGGTAGCCGTGGTGAAGAGCATGGCGGCATTCTCGGTCAGGAAGTAGAGCGACCCTCCCGTGATGCCCAGCAACAGCATGATCAGCTCATCGCGCCACGAGGCACTAAGCCACCTGAACGTCTGTCGTCTGACTGTCATCTCAAACGCCAGCAGCAGCACGTAGGCGATGATGAAACGCAGCGTGAAGATGTGGGCAGGCGACAGTCCATTGAGCAGCAGCATCTTGGTAAACACAAACGTGCTTCCCCATATTGCCACCGTGACAAATGCCAAGAAATGGGCAACACCTACCTTCCCTATTGACTGACGGTTCATCGATAGAATCAATTAGTCTCAATCATCATTATAATTGCCTATAGATCAGGCATCGACAACAACCTGATAGGCAAGAATGGTGTCGTCAGACTTTCGCATCAATATATAGGTGGTGCCAGGAGATAAGCCCAGAAGGGCATTGTCCTCAATCTTCACAACAACACCATCAACGAAAACGATGGACTCTCCGTCAGCGCAAGGCAGACTCTGACCCACCTGAAGATGCAGGACCTCTGGTTGCAACCGGTAGTAGGTGAAACGACCCATCTTTGTCATGACGGAGAGGGCGTTGTCAGTAAGTGCCATCACGTACCAGTTGTAGCGGAACTGGTAACCATAGCCGTTGGACCACAGAGTAAGCAGCGCCCCCCTGTTAGCATACCAGCCATAGGTCATCGAATCGAAGCCATAAGAGAAATAGCTGTCGTAGCCCGTATAGGTGTTGTCAGGATTGAACGTCAGCAGCTCATAGTAACCTGCCTCCACACTACCCCACAGCCAACTGCCTGTCAGCGTGACGTCAACAGACTGCTGCTCAGTTTCAGACTTATCAGAAAACGTGAGGCTATCAATCTCCTCAATGGGGATGTCCACAAGCGTTCCATTCTTATAATAAACGTGCATGAATCCCTGTGCGTTACAGACGTCACACAGCGCAATGACTGAAAGGAGAAATAAAAATCGTTTCATAGGCTCACTCTCTTTTGGGGGTCAAAGGTACGAATAAGCGAGGACAATACAAAACAAAAATCACTTTTTTTGTTTTTATTGTCGAGCGAAAGTATCTTCGACGTAGTCAAAGATACGAATAATTCACCAAAGCACCAAACAACTGATACAAAAAAAGAGTGCTGCGACCCTCCCGAGCCGCAACACTTACAAGCCTATGTTTAACTAAAAATCCTTTTTTCGAAAGAAATTTTTAATCCACAAGGACTAAAAATTTTGAAAGTTTAAAGGGCGTTTCCCAACGACCTCCTGCTATCCACAGTTGAAAACTTTCTTTTTACCAATAACTAAAAACCTAAAACTATAAATATTACTACTAACCTAAAACAATCTATTAACCTTTTGACGATGCAAAGGTACAACGTTTTTCAAAACCACACAAATTTTTTAGTGTTCAGAATACAAAAAATCGCTCTATTCTTGATTTGAATCAAGCCTTGTGTGCGAAAACAACACATTTTCACACATATTTCACAGCTATTTACAATTCAGCGTGCAGAAATCTCAAGTAATTGTATTACCTTTGCAACTGCAATGAGAGTACTGATAGTCAACACGAGTGAAAGGACCGGAGGTGCAGCCGTAGCTGCCCACCGTCTGATGGATGCCTTGAACAACCATGGTGTGAAGGCTAAAATGCTGGTAAGAGACCGTTCGACCCAGTGTCTGACGGTCAGCACCTTGCCTGCCTCATGGAAACAGCGATGGCATTTCCTGTGGGAAAGGATTGTCATCTGGAGATATCTCCACTTTAAACGTGAACATCTTTTTGAGATAGACATTGCCAACTGCGGCACGGACATCACACGACTGCCCGAGTTCAAAGAGGCTGACGTGATACACCTGCAATGGATCAATCAAGGCATGCTCTCGCTAAAGATTATTCGCAAGATCTTGGAAAGTGGTAAACCAGTGGTATGGACCATGCACGACATGTGGCCTGCCACAGCTATCTGCCACTTGACGATGAGCTGCAAGCAGTTTATGAGCCGTTGTACCATGTGTCCATATCTCCCTGGCGGCAACAAGAAGACCACTCGCCTGGCTATAAAGGTATGGCAGCGCAAAATGACGATGCTGACCCATGGCAACATTGTTTTTGTGGCTTGTAGTCATTGGCTGGAAGGTGAAGCCAGCAAAAGTGCGCTACTGAAAGGTCAGAAGGTGATAAGCATCCCCAATGCCATTGATACTCGCACATTCTCACCAGGCAATGCGTCAGAAGCCCGTCAAGCTCTGGGCTTGCCACAGGACAAGTTACTACTATTATTTGTATGCCAGCGCGTGACTAACGTCAACAAAGGCATGCACTATTTAGCAGAGGCTTGTCGCAAACTGGCGCAGCAGCACCCAGAACTGAGCGAACGGCTGGGGTTGGTACTGTTAGGAGGACATGCCGATGAGGTGAGTGCCGAGATGCCGTTCGCCACCTACCCCATGGGTTATGTCAGCGACGAGGCACAGATTGTGAGTATCTATCAGGCCTCAGACGTATTTGTCTTGCCATCGCTCAGCGAAAACCTGCCCAACACCATCATGGAAGCAATGGCCTGTGGACTGCCTTGCATAGGTTTTCGCGTTGGAGGCATTCCTGAAGAGATTGACCATAAGAAGAATGGCTACGTGGCTGAATACCGCAACAGTGACGACTTGGCACGAGGCATCCACTGGACACTTTGCGAGGCCAATCGTGAAGCACTATCGGTAGCAGCCATCAAGAAGGTTCACCACAACTTCTCGCAGAGTAGCGTGGCTCTGCAATACAGCGAAGTGTATCAAGAATTGCTGGCTCAAAAACACTTTATGCTATGACGAAGTTTACGGTCATCACCATTACATACAACGCAGAGAAGGTGTTGGAGAGAACGCTGCAAAGCGTACTCACCCAGACTTACGAGGACGTGGAACACCTGATCATAGACGGGGCGTCGAAGGATAAGACGCTGGCACTTGCTGAAGCCTACAAGAAAGCAAGTGACGATTCAGGACAAGGACATAAGGTCATCATCAAGTCGGAGCCTGACGAAGGCATCTATGACGCCATGAACAAAGGGCTGACACAGGCCTCTGGCGACTATATCGTGTTTATGAATGCAGGCGACTTTTTCCCACAAGACGATACGCTGGAGGAGATTGCCCACCGCTGTCACCTGAACGAGCTGCCCAGTGCAGAACTGCCTGCCGTACTCTATGGCAACACGGATATTGTGGACGGTGAAGGACGCTACCTGCATCCGCGCCGACTGCAGCCACCAGCAAAACTCACGTGGCGCTCGTTCCGTCACGGCATGCTGGTATGCCACCAGGCCTTCTATGCCCGTACAGACATTGCCAAGAACATACAGTACGACATGCAATACCGCTACTCAGCCGATGTAGACTGGTGTATTCGTGTGATGAAAGAAGCCGACCGTCTGGGACTGCCGCTCTACAATATAAATAAGGTAGTAGCGAACTATACAGAGGAGGGTGCAACAACACTGCACCATCACGAGTCGCTACGTGAGCGCTACCGCGTGATGGTGCAGCATTATGGTCGTGTTTCTACGTTCCTGATGCACTGCTGGTTTGCAGTGCGCAGCGTTATCTCACGATAAACTTCTTGCCATTCTTGATGTAGATGCCCCGTGGCAGTTGACCGTTTACAACTTTGCGTCCCTGCAGGTCGTAGATGATGTCGTTGGCATTCTTGTCGAGGGTCACATCGTTGACGCCGGCAGTGACGAGACCAAAGAATCCCTCCTTGGTATAGTATCCACCGTTCTTGAACTGAAGGTCAGCCGTCTTGGGTGAGCCGTTGCTGCCGTTACTGAAAATGATCATACCTGGTTGAGCAACGGTGGTATTCTTCTCTCGGGTGCCGTCCCACTTCCATTTCCACACCTTATTACCATTGAGTGCCTCACCCAGATAGGTACAGTCAGCACCAGGCCATGTGCCTGTAGCAGAAGTGAAGTTCTCGGCAGGCGAGTTGTTCCAGGCCCAGCACTTGATGGTCTGTGTCCATGTGACAGGTGCTTCAAAGAAAGCACACACGTCACCCTCTGCATAGTGACAGAAGTCGGGGATAACCACCTCGGTACTCTTTTTTTCCTTCACCGTATAGTTACGGGTGATGATGCCGCTCACCTGATTATTGATGAGTAAGCCCACCTTCAGGGTTGTAGTGCCAATGGGGATAGTGATGGTGGTACCGCTGGCTACCTTGGTGCTGCTGGCAGTAGGATCACTACCGTTGGTGGTATAAACCAGTTGGGCACCTGCGGAAGCAGTAACAGCTGTCAGCAAAGCTTTCTGCTCACCCTCATAGACACTGGAAGCCAAATCAACATAAGCCGTCTCCATTGATTTCGGGAAGAAATAGGCATAATGATAGCCCGACAGCACCTTTACCCATTTGGATTTAACGAACTTATCTATTGCCGTGTTGTCGCCAACAATGGTGAGCATAATGTCTTTGCCATTCAGTTGGGTGTAGAATGCGAAATAGTTTGCAGTGCCTCCGTACATATTATAACCACATTCGTTGTGAATGCCGATAAACTTACGGGCTGCCACCATTGCTTTAAGTTCGGTAGGATATTCCAGCCAGTGTGGTTGGAAAATACATGGTGTACCGGGCATTGCCATCATGTATGCGTTAGCTGCCAAGGTGTCTTTCTTCAATGGACCGTTTGAAGAACCGTCGGCTCTCAGCTGTGTGTCATGGTTCTCCACAAACGTCACGGCATAACGGCGGTATTTGCCTTGCTCATTGTTATTACTCACCAAAGGCCAATTATCGCCTGTACCTCTTTCGTCATTGGGCTTGTTGAGCCACGTCCAGTCCTTCTTGTCAACAGCATTGCGTACTACATATTTAAACTGGAAATCGAAGGCTGCGCTCTGAATGACATCGTCCACTTTGGTTCCATCAATCCAGTTTTTAATAGTGTTGCTGCTGTCCCAGCATTCTCCCACGCTGAACTCTGGGTTCGATGAAGTGTTGTACATGCCAGTAAAAGATGCAGAATAACCCTTTACCATATCATAGCGGAAACCTGCATAGCCGAGATCGTTGAGCAGGAAGTTCAAATAGGCCTTGACAATGGTTTGCACATTCTGACTCTTATGATCAAGGTCGCGCATGCCACCCCAGTCTTCACCGGTATCGTTATTGGCACTGACGCTGAGTCCCAACTTGGCAGCCTCTTTAGCCGCATTACCACCATCATCATTCTTACAGATATCGGTAGACAACATCTCATAGGTCACACCCTTATATGTCTCCTTGGGGAAATCCACCCAGTTGGATATGTTGCGGCGGTGGTTGATGACCACGTCGGCAATGGTCTTGATGCCTTTATCCTTGAATGTATTGATGAGTGAACGCAGTTGCGTCTCATTGCCAAACGAACTGTTGTAGTTGGTAAACCAATACAGGTCATCGTAACCCATTGACTGCCCGCCGCAGTTACCACTTTGGGGTAACCATACAAGATCAAAGGTGCTGGCCAGTTCGTCAGCCTGCTGTTGCAGCACCACCCAGTTGGTTTCGTCGTAGCTGTCCCACGAGAACGCCTGCAGCATCACACCCTTGTATTCTGAAGGCCAGCCCTGAGCAAAGCTATATGACAAATTACAAATTACGAATGATAAAAGTAAAAGTAAGCGCTTCATATCTATATTGTTTTTGGTTTCGTCTGCGAAGATACGACAATTATTTGACAAAATAGGTTTCGGTTGGATATAATAAAAGAGAAGCCGGAATGCAAACGGTTGCACTCCGGCTTGAATTCATGTATGAAGCAGGGATTACTTCTTCTCGACCTGAACGGTGCGAGTCTTTTCGACCTGACGGGTCTTCTCGACCTTCTCTTCATAGGTCTCGTACTTGGTAACCTTGAAGTTACCCTCACCCTTCACGATGACGCAACGGTTCTTGTCGTTCTCAGCAAACGGCTGAACGGTGTCGCCCTTCCACTGGGTGGTGATATTGGCAGCATTGATACCATGCTCGTTGACCAGTTTGCTGACAACACCCTCGGCACGCTCCTTAGAGAGGCGCTCATTGATTTCGGGAGTACCAGTCTCCTTGTCAGCGTAACCTGTGACGATAATCTTAGCATTAGGATCGGTCTTGATCAGATCGGCAACCTCTTTAATGGCTGCATCGACACCCTGGCCTTTCTCAACATCGCTCACGTTAATGGTGTAGTAAACAACCTTCTCGATGTTAGACACCTGAACGGTCTCCACAGGACGCTGCTTCTGAATGGTCTCAGTGTAAGGCTCGTCAACATAGTAGGTCTCTACCACATCAACATACTTAGCCTTCTTGGGGCCACCAAACTTGAAGGTGAGACCCAGCAGAGCAGATAGCTGCCAGTCGGGATCATAGTTGCGCTTCAAGTTAAATTCATCATTCTTGTAGTTGGCATCGATTTCGAGACCCAGAGCCACACATCGTGACAGGTTGAAGTTAAATTGCGTACCAAGACGACCGTTGAAAGTTGAGTGTTTGCTATCACACATCACTGGACCATGATAGAAATTATTGTCATTGGTAAGGGGTAGAAGATTATTGAACTCATCGAAATCCCATGCATAGTTCACACCAAAACCAGCCAGCAACACCCAGTCGAATGTGTCGTTGATACGATTGGGGTTGATGATATTGGTCATGTTCATCAACAGGTCGATGTCGCCAGTGATGGCCTTGAACTTATACTTCGTGTCTTCAGCAAGGAAAGGGAAACGGTCGGCTTTGAAGCCACCATTGATTTCCCAACCCTGCACATGCAGACGGGCACCAACCTTCGAGTTGAAGTAGCGACCTGCAGAAATAGCTACCTGAGGATTAATCAGGTCGGTGAGTTTGTAGTGCGTCAAAGTCATTTGTGCACCACCCTGAACAGTGACGAAATTGTAGGGATAGTTATCCTCTACGCTCTGTGCATTTGCTGCGGTGGACACTCCGATGAAGAGTGCCACTGCAGTTGCTATATTAAGAATTCTTTTCATATTCGAATAATGCTTTTAATTTGAATTGTTCATTCTTGATAGAACGGCTTCATTTCATTGAGCAACAATCATCATAGAGCCTGTAATGTCGTTGAGGTAGACATCATAGGTGCCAGGAGGTACAATAATGTTACCGGCACCATTGGTTCCGATTCTGTTGAAACTGGTGCTCACATCCCAGTCACCGTTTGAGCCGAATCCCCAGTTGATACCCCAGTCATGGTTAGCACGGAACTTCAACTCGTATGCCCCATCTTCACTATTTTCTTCCTGAGTAAACACGGCATGCCAGTTGTGAGGAGTAACCTGAGTCAGTTCGTAATCACTGCCCCAACCGTTGAACTTGCCAATCAGCGAGATGTATTGGTATTCTGTAGGAGCCTGATCATCGAGTTTAGTCCATGTATATGTCATGGTGCCCAAATCAATGGTAAACTTATAGAAGGCATCACCTTCTGGGCATTTGATAGCGCCATTGCCGCCAATTGTGCCACTCATTGACTCATCGCCATCGGTTGGAGTTCCTAAAGCTGCATCCCAGTTGCCGAAATCATCGGCAGCCCAAATCTTCAGATTATGGTCGCCCGTCCATTGGGTAGTATATGAAACCATATTGTTGCCTTCGGGAGTCATCAGGCAAGTTCTGGCTTGATCATTCCAACCCTGTAGAGCACCAACAAGGTAATACTGAGCGGCAATGGTAACGGGAGTAATCTCGTAGGTCATATCCAATACGTTGATGACGATGCGATAGTAGGTAGCAGCACCATCGACGTTAAATGAGTGGTCGCCACCTAAGTTTTCGCGAGTGTCGAATGAACCACTGAGGTCATCGCTATTACCCTTTGTTCCAAACAGTTTGGTCCAGTTGCTTTCATTGGTAATGGCATCCAAAGCTTCGTCATCGCCGAATGCGAACCACATTGAACTGCCTGTGCTCTGCATGATGTATGTAAACACAGGGTCGTCGTAGACGTCAATGTCACTATGACTGAACACCTGTTCCTTGCTGGCTGCAGATGCTGCCCAGTCAAGTGGACCGCCTACCAAATAGTAAGCGCTGGAAACCTTGACGTTCATGTCTTGTGGCGTGAACGTTATGATGTGGGTGTCGAAATAGGTGTAACCGGGCTCGCCAATCTCAGAGACAGCTGTCTCGTTGGTTACCACAGAGAGGGCAGTGCGCACATATAAGTCGGTGGCTTTCGGACTGCGTGTGATACCATTGAAGTAGGCTTTCTGAAGGTCACTGGGGCTGACACTAATCACATTATCGTCAATATTTCCCTTTACTGTAACCTTTTTATTGAAATCCTCGTCTTTTGAGAACTCAACTTGGGCAGCGAGAACCGAATTCATAGGCAGAGCGTTTTCTGCTACACTAACAACGCCTATAGGGATAAGTGTTTCTTCGCTATTCTCGGTGTTGATATATTCTGCAAGACTGATAGTTTTAGGTTGACTTTCACTGCTAACAGTGACATCGGTCACCTGCAAAACACCCTCCTGTGGATTGCTCTGGGGACCAACTTCTGGGTCGAAGTCCTTATCACAGGCAACCAGTCCCAGACTTAGGAGAGCCATTGTATATAAACTGAATTTTTTCATATTGCATTTAGGTTTGGGGTGGGGATGGCAAGCATCCCCACCATTGATTATACAGACTACTTATTCTACGATTTCGAATTTGACAATCTTCTGGTTCAGGTCAACAGTGAATTTAAGATTACCACCAGGGAAGTCAAACTTCCATTTATCCTTACTGGGAACGTCACAGGTACCAGAATAGACACCATCAGTAAATACGCAATCCACATCTTGGTCGTCATCTGCGGCATCCAAAGTGGCTCCAATGGAAGCACCACCGTCCCATCCTGTCAGTGCACTGTAGAAGCGGAATTGCAATGTGCCTTCAGGTATCTCCTTTATGCCTACAAATACGTTGCTACCAATTTCAGTTTCAAAGATGCGCCAGTCTGCCAGTTTTGCGGCATTCCCTTCACTTGGCTCATTCCATCCTGAGCAGTTGCCAATAATCCATAATGGAGCTGGAGATTTCACTGCGCAGTAGGCTTTCATGTTATTGAACACAATAGTGTTGGAAATGATTTCAGTGCCAGGTACCACATCACCTACAGATGTCTGGATGGTGGAGCGGATTCGCATGGCAATTTGGCGATAACCCAAATCCACATAGTCATCTTCTGACGTGACACCGTCAATTTCATTGATGGCCATGGCGATTTCCTCAGCATTGATATTTGCGTTACACTTGAAATAGGGGGTATCCAAGTACTTGGGCTCACCGTCCTTCTCATTCCATACAATATTCTCGCCTCCATCACCGAATGTTGGCGCAGCTCTCTGTATCAGGCCAACCTGAATTTGGTAGGTGGCATAGGCATTGTAGCCATAGTCAGGCTGTGACCATGTAAGGTTGACACTGTTATCGGCAGACAGTTCAACATATTGGTCTGCCATAGCAGGCGTATTAAGTACAAATCCTGTAGGCTTTTGTACGGTTGGATTCGAATCGCGATCTTCATCACAAGACGTTAGTACGGCGATACCACCCAGCAACATCAGAGCCATTGAAAATATCTTTTTCATAATGCTTATAATCTTTGTTTGTTGTAAGTTTAATAACCAGGATTCTGCTTCAGATTGCTATTCGTTCCAAGCTCCTTGGCAGGAATCGGGAAAATGTTGCGGAAAGCTTCAAACTTGCTGCCTTCTTGGGTACCACCCTTCCACTGCCAAACGTAAGAGGTGTTGCCTCCGTAATAACCGTAGCGGATGAGGTCAGTGCGGCGCAGTCCCTCGAAGTACAGCTCACGTGAACGCTCGTCGAGAACCTCATTCATTGTATAGGCCGTCTTCTGCTCATTATTGTTGGCACGCGTGCGAAGTTCGTTAATCAGCTTTGTTCCTTCTGCTAAAGTGACATTGGAACCGGCTGCACGAGCCTCGGCTTCAGCGAAGATGAGATATGCCTCGGCCAAACGCATCAACATAATGTCGTTGTCACAATGGGTGGTGTTCGTAACAGGGCCATTGTCGGAACGCACACTGCTGAATTTCGTTGTAGCTATACCTTCGGTGAAGGTCGAGATGTCATCGTTGGTATATTTACGGTCTTTCGGGCCAGTGATAATACCTTTGTCAGGGTCGCCTTCGGCATTCTCGCCAAAGAACAAAGCGCGGTCGTCACCAGCTGCCATTACGATGGTTTCTGTGCTCCAGTTGGGAAGCTCGTCAAAGTCTTCCAGACTGATGAATTTCTCAATCAAATCCTTGCGGGTACGGTTTCCACCCCAAGCCTGGTCTGTAGTCTGAGGATAAATCATGCCCATCTTTGCATCGCGGGTGGAAGCGACAAGGAACGTTGAAGCACCCCATGATGCTGTGGAAGAGCCTTCAAGAGCAAATCCGAAAACATTCTCGTTATAAGCACCTGTCTCATCGTTGTCTGCCATGAACAGCATCTGATAGGCTGAATACTGACCGTTTTCACTCATGTGAGTAGTAGCATCGTCACCCATCCAGATAGAACGTCCTGATTCCTTGATAACCTTGTCGGCGTATTCCTTGGCCTTTTCCCACTGAGCAGTGCCAGTGTACTTCTCTGCATTCAGGTAGAGGCGGGCCAGCAACATCCAGGCAGCACTTTGATCAGCGCGGGCATAGTTGGTTTCACCTTTTTTGCGAACAGACGGTGCCAACATTTTATCCATGTTCTCTTCCAAGTCATTCACGATGAAATCAAACAATTCAGCACTCTGAATCTGTCTGGGGTTGTCGGTGCTGACTTTGTCGGTGAAAGCAGGGTTGGCGAAGTTGTCGAGCAGATAATAATAGTACAGGGCTCTTAGGAAATGAGCCTCAGCAGTCATGGTTTCATCATAGTCGCTGCAGACTTGAATGTATTGGTTGCAAAGACTTACGCCAAAACTGAGTCGCCACCACAGGCCATACAGCACATCACTGTTGGCTGTATAGTTGTTATAGTCATAGTTGATGATGCCTTTATCCGTCCAGCCACAGAGAGCCTCGTCGGTAGTCAGTTCATTGGCATTCCAAAGCAGGCGATAGAGTACTGAGAGTCCTGAGTCGCCCAAGTCCAGCTCACTGCTGCCAGGACCATAGCCCTCTAATACAAATTCAGCATAGCATTTGTTCAGCAATTTCTGGGCATCAACTGTCATATTCTCGCGCGGGTCGATAGGTTCGACATCCAAGTCATTAACGCAAGAACTCATTCCCATAGACAGCGCTACGGCTGCAAGGGGCAGAATGTTTTTAAAATATCTTAATTTCATATTCTTGTAGTCCTTTTAATGATTAGAAATTCAGTGACAGACCCAAGACGAATGAAATGGGTCGCGGATAAATACCACCGTCAATGCCGCCTCCGACCTCAGGATCAAGACCAGAATAGTTCGTAATGGTGAAGACATTGCTGGCAGTTGCAAAGATACGTCCGTTGATTCCGTTGTATTTGCCACCTTTGAAGAGGTTCTCGAACGAGTAGCCCAGAGTGATGTTGTCACACTTGATGAACGAAGCATTCTCAACGAAGTAGTCCGTCAAATCATAGTCAGCAGAAGAAGTCCTGAAATTCACCTCGCTGGAATAAGGCATCGTGTTGGTCAGATAACCTGTGCCGGAACCGATAAATTCAGGTGAACGATATCCGAGCTTGTTCCTGTTGAACAGATAGTTGCCATAGCTGGCACGGAGTCCAAAACCAAAGTCCCAGTTCTTATACTGCAGACGTGAGCTCAGACCGAACAGCCAAGGAGCTGTAGCTGAATAATAGTAATAGCGGTCGGCATTGTCAATCTGACCATCTGCATTGCGGTCAACGACGACACCCTGCAGAATATTGCCATTCTCATCGTAAGCCTGCTGCCATACCCAGAATGAACTCATAGGCTGACCCACCTGATGGCACATACCAACAGTACCGGTACCCATACCTACATCACCGAACTGGATAGCTTCACCATCGCCGGCGAGCTCCAAAACCTCATTCTTATTATAGGTAGCATTGCCTGTTACTTCCCACTGCCAATTCTCTGTCTGGATGGGACGAACGGTCAGAGATGCCTCAACACCTTTGTTCTCCATCGAACCGATGTTCGTCAGCACGCTGTTGCTGAAGTTTGACATACCAGCTACAGGGGCGTTCATCAACATATCTGTAGTCTTGCGCTTGTAAACGTCAACACTACCAGTGATGCGATTCTTCAAGAATGCAAAGTCAAGACCAATGTTGTAGGTGGTAGTGGTCTCCCATTTCAAGTTAGGATTGTAACCTTTTGGAATGTACTGATAGCCATCGCCGAAGGTTGGATAGAGTGATTGTGAGCTTGTAGGCTGATTGTAGGAAGCGAAGTAGCCAAAGTCGGCGATACCTTCCTGCTGACCTGTCATACCCCAGCCGAGACGGAGCTTCAATTCGTCAAGAGCATCGACGTTCTTCAGGAACGACTCTTCGTTGATCTTCCAACCCAAAGCCACAGAGGGGAAGTAACCCCAGCGGTTATCCTTGTTGAAACGTGAGGAACCGTCGGCACGTAGTGTGGCGGTCAACATGTAGCGGTCAAAGGCAATATAGTTCATACGTCCATAGAATGAAACAAGATAGTGCTCGGACTTCCAGGGAGTACCTTCCTCCTGATATAATGTGCCTGCATTGTCACCGGCAGTCTCAGGATAGGTCCAATACTGGTTGTAGTGACCGAAGTACTTCTCATGTCTCCACTCATAACCACCCATGATGTCAAAATGCTGGGTCTTGGCAAAGTCCTTATAGTACTGAGCGTATGCGGTATAGTTTAGGTTGAACTTCTCCTGAGTGTTGAATTCGTCAAACTGATAATAGAAATTGTCTGGTGACCAGCTGGCAGGATTGTTTTTCCTTGTACTTGTTGTATAATCACCGCTGAAGTTCATGTGGATACGGAGATCTTCAAAACCATGAATCTGATAATCCACCTCAACATTGCCTAAATACTCAAAAGTGTTCGAGCGGTTATTAGCACTCATCAACTGCGAGACAGGATTAGAAGGAGCCAGGGCCAGTTTTGAATAAGGCCATGCACCATCATTGTAAGGAGCATCCTGAACCCACTGCCAATAGCCGTGGAACTGAGAATACTGTGGAGCGGTACTGGTAACAGGATGTGTCGGGTCAAAGCTTATAGCATTGCCAATGGCACCACCATTAGCCTCACGGTTGTGAGCATACATGAACTTTCCGTTGATATTGAACTTCAGGTGGTCGTTCAATAGTGTCGGACTAAGGTTCAAACTGGCCGTGGCACGTTGATAATTAGATGTTTTCAGAATACCGCCCTGGTCGGTGAAACCTGCACTGACGCGATAAGGCATATTCTTCAAGCCACCCTGTACGGTGAGGTTGTGGTCGGTGCTAACTGCCGTATGGTAGATTTCTTTCTGCCAGTCGGTGTTGGCATCGCCTAACATACCGTATCTGGTATCATTAACACCATATAGGCGTTCAACAAGTGCACGGTACTCGTCCGCATTGAGTACGTCGGCATACTTGCTGATAGTCGAAACAGATACGTTTCCGTTGTAACTCACTTGCGGAGCCATATTGGTACGTCCTTTCTTGGTTGTAATGATGATGACACCATTTGAACCACGACTACCATAGATAGCAGTAGCAGAAGCATCCTTCAATACGGTGAACGACTCAATGTCGTTCGGGTTTACCAATGCCAAGGGATTGCTCACACCTTGATCACCCATGCCGTTCTGGTCCATAGCCAGACCGTCAATCACAATCAGGGGGTCATTGGATGCACTGAACGAGGAACCACCACGAATACGGATGGAGGCACCTTCACCAGGCTTACCGCCTCCAGTTGTGACGTTCACACCGGCAATCTTACCTTGCATCATCTCTTGTGCGTTGGTTACCAAAGGACGGTTCTTCTCATCCGGTTTTAATGCTGTAACCGAACCAGTGAGGTCGTTCTTCTTGGCAACACCATAACCGATGACCACCACCTCGTTCAAAACTGTTTGGTCTTCTTCGAGCGTTACCACAACACTGGGAGCAGCCTTGACCGTAGCTGTCTGGTAGCCCATAAAGCTCACCTGAAGGTCGGCTCCTTGCTTAGCCTGCAGGGTGAAGTTACCATCAAAGTCGGTGATGGTAGCGTTTTGTGTACCAGCCACACGAACCGTAGCGCCGATAACACCTTCACCTGTAGCATCTTTCACATGACCTTTGACAGTAATCTGTGCAAAGGCGCCCATGGATAGGAACAAGCCCACAACAAGGGCCAGCATCCTAAACGGAAACTTAATGTTTACCTGCTTCATCATTACATTAGATTTAATTTAAACATGTTAGTATTATTCGTTTTCGTTTTAAGCTTTCTCGATAATTTCGGATGCAAAGATAAGAATATCTTAACACGCGTATAATATTTTTTTATTAAAAAACGTTTATAGATTAATGCAAACGTTTGCATTAATACTTGTGCACAAATAAAAAAGTAAAGAAAACGGAGTATGAAAATTATGCTTAATTTTGCAATGCAATGACTAAAGACTGCTCATTATGAGAGACATCACGCCACTGACAATGAAAGATATTGCACGGGAGTTGGGTATTTCCGTGGCAACAGTGTCGCGTGCCCTAAAAGACTCTCCTCGTATCTCGGCAGAGCGACGTGAAATAATACAAAGGTACGCGCGTGAACATCACTTTACGCCCAATGTACTGGCAGAGTCGCTGCGCCATAGTCGTGTGCAACCGCAAAAGATCATCGGAGTCATCATCCCCGAACTGGTACACTACTACTTTGCCTCTATCCTTAAAGGTATTGAAGAAGAGGCCACGGCCCACGGTTACCAGATTATGGTGGCTCAAAGTGGTGAGCACTACGAGCGCGAAGTCAAGTTGTGCAGGATGTTTTTTGAGCACAAGGTGTGTGGCATCATCGTATCGCAGGCAAAGGATACACAACAGTATGAGCACTTCCGACACCTCATCGATGCTGGTGTGCCCATCGTATTCTATGACCGTATTTGCACTGGCGTTAACGCCAGTCGTGTGGTGGTAGACGACTATATGGGTGCTTTCAATGCCGTGACTCACCTGATAGAGACAGGGTGTCGTCATATCGCCTTCTACGGTTCGCAAATGAATATGGAGATATCCAAGAACCGCTATAATGGCTACAAGGATGCCCTCTTGAAACATGGTCTGCCGTTTGATGAGCGGTTGACGCGTGTCTGTGACAATCGCGCTGATGCTGAGATGATTACACCCATGATGTTTGACGATACACCTTATCCCGACGCTTTCTTTGCTGTCAACGACGACACGGCTATCGGCATTCTCTACACTGTGAAGAGAATGGGCTTGCGCGTACCTGAGGATATCTCTATCTGCGGTTTCACCAATGGTGACCGTGCCGTATCCTGCGACCCCATGCTGACCACCGTTGAGCAACGGGGCATTCGTGTGGGCGAGGAGGCTGCCAACATCCTTATCGGCCATGTAGAGGGCACCATCCCCATGGATCGAATTGAAAAGCGTGTCGTGCGTACCCGCCTGATTCTTAGAGGAACAACAAGATAATACATTATATTATGAAACAGAAACCTGATTTAAGCTTTTGGAAGCTCTGGAACCTGAGCTTCGGATTCTTTGGTGTACAGATTGCGTATTCGCTACAGAATGCCAATATCTCACGCATCTTTGCCACATTGGGTGCTGACCCTCACACGCTGAGTTTCTTCTGGATACTTCCCCCACTGATGGGTATGCTTGTACAGCCTATTGTAGGCACAATGAGTGATAAGACCTGGACACGCTTTGGCCGTCGCATTCCTTATCTGTTCGTGGGTGCTGCCGCTGCCGTTGCCGTGATGTGCCTGTTGCCGAATGCCGGATCGTTCGGCTTGTCTGTGGGGGTTGCCCTATGGTTTGGTGCCTGCGCCCTGATGTTCCTCGATACTAGCATTAACATGGCTATGCAGCCGTTCAAAATGATGGTGGGCGACATGGTAAATGAGAAACAGAAAGGCAAGGCCTACTCTATCCAGTCGTTCCTGTGTAATGCCGGCGGACTCGTTGGTTTTGTATTCCCCTTCTTCTTTACAGCGATCGGCATTGCTAACACTGCCCCTGAGGGTCAAGTGCCCGACTCAGTAGTCTATTCGTTCTACATCGGAGCCGCCATACTTATCCTTTGCGTCATCTATACGGTGATGAAAGTAAAGGAGTGGCCTCCTAAAGTCTATGCTGAGTACAATGCACCTGCAGAAGAAAAAGAAGATAAGGCCAGCTGGATATCACTCCTGAAGAAAGCTCCTACAGCCTTCTGGCAGGTAGCTTTAGTGCAGTTCTTCTGCTGGGCTGCGTTCCTGTATATGTGGAACTACACGACAGGAACCATCGGTGAGACCGTTTGGGGAACCACGGATGTGAAGTCGCAGGGTTATCAAGATGCAGGTAACTGGACGGGTATTGTCTTTGGCATACAGACGCTGGGAGCCGTACTTTGGGCAGCTGTACTACCAAGATTCAAGAACATGAAAATGGCCTATGCCGTTAGTCTTGCCATTGGCGCCATTGGTTTCGCTATGATTCCATTTATACATTACGACATTCTGCTACCCATCTTGGACACTTCAACAGGAGGCAACTTTGTATTTGCCATTAAAGCACAGTATCTGCTGTTTATTCCCTATCTGCTCATTGGCTGCGCTTGGGCTGCCATGCTGGCTATGCCTTTTGCCCTGGTCACCAACGCCTTGCAGGGATACGGACACATGGGTGCCTATCTGGGCCTCTTCAACTGTGCCATCTGTGTACCTCAGATTATTGCCGCCCTCTTGGGTGGAACCATACTCACACTCGTGGGTAGCCATCAATACAACATGATGCTCGTGTCAGCAGTCAGTCTGATTATCGGCGCTGCATGCGTCTTCGTTATCCGCACAAAAAACCAAGAAGTCAAATAACCTATGGAACAAGGAGCTTTTTTTGAGATATGCGGTTGGGTGGCCAGTATCACCATGATACTGGGCTACCTGCCACAGGCCATCACCACCATCCGCACACGCAATACCGACGGCATTGCCCTGCCCACATTCCTCATGATGGGTATTGGTAGCGCCTGCTTTATGCTGCAGGGCATTATGCACAAGCCCGATGTGCTGTGGGCATTGTTTTTCACCAACCTGATAACAACCACGTGCAGCATCATTGTGTTCAGTATCAAGGTCTATAATGATTACATCAAGAAGAGGTAATCAGATGCAAACGTTTGCATCGCCTAATACCAACAATCCCGTCAACCTCTACAAGGCAGACGGGATTTTTTCTGTACTTTTGTCCTCAAAGAACCAAAAACTACCATATTATGAAATTAATATTTAACCTTGAGTATCAGACCATTTTCGGTGAACAACTCGTACTGAACTTCGTGGACGAGACTGGCAAGGCCGAGCCTCATACAATGGATACGCGTGACGGCAAGCACTGGACCTACGAGTACAGTAAGGTTGTTAAGACTGGCAAATGCCTGGACTATTACTACAGTGTGCAACGCGGTGACGAAGTGATACGCCACGAATGGCTGGTGCAGCCCCACCGTCTGGAACTGATAGCTGGAGAAGGAAGCCGTTATACGATGTATGACCACTGGATCGACATTCCTCAGGACAGCTACCTCTACTCATCAGCCATTACAGAGTGTGTGATAGGGCGTGAGCAACAGATGAGTGCCCCTGCCGAGACACAGCGCACAGTTCGCCTGAAAGTGCGTGCTCCACAGCTACGCAACGGGGAACGGCTCGCCATCGTAGGAGCCCCCTACATCTTAGGCATATGGGACAGCAAGAAAGCAGTGCCGATGGTGGAACATGCCTACCACGAGTGGGTGGTCAGCTTGGATGCCGACCGTCTGGGTATCGACGTGGAATTCAAGTTCGTCGTACTGAACAACGAGGACGTTATCTGGGAAAGCGCCAACAACCGCACGTTGTCGCTGCCAGCATTGAAGAAGGGCGAAGTCTATGTCTATGAACTGAATCAGGCCCGGTTCTCCATTCCTGAATGGAAGGGTGCCGGCACGGTGGTTCCTGTATTCTCCCTGCGCACTGAGGGCAGTTTCGGCGTTGGCGATTTCGGTGACCTGAAGATGATGATTGACTGGTGTGCCAAGACACAGCAACGCGTTCTTCAGATCCTGCCTATCAACGACACGACGATTACCCACACATGGCAAGACTCCTATCCCTACAACTCCATCAGTATCTATGCCCTGCATCCTCAATATACTGACCTCCGTCAGCTGCCTGAGATTAAAGACGAGCAGTTAAAGGCGAAATACGAGCAGTTGCAGAAGGAGTTGAACGCCTTGGTACAGATAGACTACGAGCGCGTGAACCAGGCCAAGATGGAGTATCTGCACATCATCTTTGCACAGGAGGGTGCTAACATTCAGCGCACCAATGCCTACAAGGAATTCTTTGAGCGCAACAAGGAATGGCTGGTGCCTTACGCAGAGTTCTGCTACTACCGCGACAAGTACGGCACTTCCACCTTCTCTGAGTGGCCCGAGAAGCTGCCGAAGGCCGATGCCAAGATTGTTAAGTTCTGGTATTTCGTGCAGTTCAACCTCGACCAGCAGATGCATGCTGCTCATGAGCATGCCCGCAAGAACCACATCATCCTGAAGGGCGACATACCTATCGGCATCTCGCGCGACGGTGTGGAGGCTTGGGTAGAACCTAAGTACTTCAACCTCAACGGACAGGCCGGTGCTCCACCCGATGCTTTCTCAGCAAACGGACAGAACTGGGGCTTCCCCACCTACAACTGGGATGCCATGCTCGCTGACGGTTGTCAGTGGTGGGTACGCCGCTTCCGCAAGATGTCAGAGTTCTTCGATGCCTATCGCATAGACCACGTGCTGGGCTTCTTCCGCATCTGGGAAATTCCCATCGATGCCGTTCATGGTTTGCTCGGACAGTTCTCACCCTCACTCGGCATGACCCGTGAGGAGATCGAGGCCTACGGACTGAACTTCAACGAAGAACACATGACGCGTCCCTTCATCGCCGACTGGACACTTCAACGTATCTTTGGTGAGCGTACGGCCTATGTCAAAGAACACTTCCTCAATCATCAGCACGACGATATTTGGGAGATGAAGCCCGAATTTGACACACAGCGCAAGATTGAGCAGTTCTTCAAAGGCAAGAACGAAGACTACCTGCGTGACGGACTCTATGCTCTCGTCAGCGACGTGCTCTTCGTGCACGACCGTAAGAACCCCAACAAGTTCCACCCACGTATCGGCGTGCAGAACGACTTTGTCTATGAGGCTCTCTGGGATCAGGACAAGGATGCCTTCAACCGCCTCTACAACGACTATTTCTACCGTCGCAACAACCAGTACTGGTATCAGGAGGCCATGAAGAAACTGCCACGCCTGACACAGGCCACCCGCATGCTTGTCTGTGCCGAGGACCTCGGCATGGTGCCCGACTGCGTGCCCTGGGTCATGGATGAGCTGCGCATCCTCTCTCTCGAGATCCAGTCCATGCCGAAAGACCCGAAGGTTCGCTTCGGTCATCTGGCCCGCAACCCCTACCGTTCAGTGGCTACCATTTCCACTCACGACATGTCCACGCTGCGCCAATGGTGGGACGAAGACGAGGAACAGACACAGACCTACTTCAACCAGATGCTCCACCATGCGGGTCCAGCACCTCATCCCCTGCCCGACTGGCTGGCTAAGGAGATTGTGGCAGCACATCTGATGTCGCCCTCTATGCTCTGTCTGCTGTCCCTGCAAGACTGGCTCAGCATCGACGGTCGTCTGCGTCTGCCCGACCAGAACGCCGAGCGCATCAATATTCCTGCCAACCCACGTCACTACTGGCGATATCGCATGCACATGACCATCGAACAGCTGATGAAGGAAGACGACTTCAACCACGAGGTGCGTCTGCTCATCCAGCAGGGTGGTAGATAAACGGAACTACAACTAGACATAATACTTTTAAAATGAGAAATTGTATTGCAATTTTATTTCTGTTATTGTCAACGACATTATCAGCAACAGAGGTGAAGTCGCCCAATGGCAACATCGCGGTGAACTTCTGGGTTGACGGAAACGGACGCCCTACCTATGAGATGACCTACAAGGGGAAAGCTGTAGTCAATCCCTCTCACCTGGGACTCGAACTTGCCAAGGACAAGCATGCCTCGAAGAAACTGAAGGAGACCGACCTCATGGACGGCTTTACCATCAAGAACGAGCAGACATCGACCTTCGACGAGACGTGGCAACCCGTATGGGGCGAGACTGCCAACATCCGCAACAACTATGTTGAATATGCCGCTACGCTGTTGCAGCCAAAGGAACAGAGGGAGATCATCATCCGCTTCCGCGTCTATGACGACGGCATAGGCTTCCGCTATGAGTTCCCACAGCAGGAGAACCTCAACTACTTCCTCATTCAGGAGGAACGGACGGAGTTCGCTATGACTGGTGACCACACGGTCTGGTGGATTCCTGGCGACTATGACACACAGGAACAGGAGACCCAAGAGACTAAACTCTCTGAGATTCGCGACAAGTTCAGGGAAGCCGTCAACTGGGGCAATTCCTCTGTGGCCGCCTTCTCAGAGACGGGTGTGCAGACGGCCCTGCAGATGAAGACCGAGGATGGCCTCTATATCAACATCCACGAGGCAGCCTGTATCAACTATGCTACCATGCACCTCGAACTGGTAGATGCCAAGACAAAGGCACTCTCTACCAAGCTCTTGGGCAACAGCAATGGTTACACCCCTGCTCCCAAGCCCTCACCCTACTATTCAAATCTTGATTCTCAGAACTCAAACGTCAAGCCCTTCACCTTCGTCAGTCACCTGACACCCGATGCCACGGGTCTGAAGGGTTGCATGCAGTCGCCCTGTCAGTCACCCTGGCGCACAGTCATGGTCAGCGACGATGCCCGCGATATGCTCGCCTCGAACCTCATCCTGAATCTCAACGAGCCCTGTGCCCTCGACGACACCTCATGGATTCATCCCACGAAGTACTGTGGTGTGTGGTGGGAAATGATTGTGGGTAAGAGCAACTGGCATTATACCAACGACTTCCCCTCTGTCTATATCGACAAGGTGGACTGGCAGAAGGTGAAGCCCAACGGTCGTCATGCTGCCAACAACGAGAAGGTGCGCCGCTATATCGACTTTGCTGCCGACAACGGTCTGGACCAGATATTGGTAGAGGGTTGGAACATCGGTTGGGAGGACTGGGCCAACATGTGGAAACGCGATGTGTTTGACTTTGTGACCCCCTATCCCGATTTCGATATCAAGGCCCTCAACGACTATGCCCACCAGCGTGGCGTGAAGCTGATGATGCACCACGAGACCTCGTCATCTACACAGAACTACGAGCGTCACATGGAAAAGGCATACACGTTGATGAACAAGTATGGCTATGATGCTGTGAAGAGCGGCTATGTGGGCGACATCATCCCCCGTGGCGACCATCACTTCTCACAGTCCATGAACAACCACTACCTGTATTGCATTCAGGAGGCCGCCAAGCACCATATCATGGTGAATGCCCACGAGGCAGTTAGGCCTACAGGACTCTGTCGTACCTACCCCAACCTTGTGGGTAACGAGAGTGCACGCGGCACGGAGTACGAGGCCTTCGGAGGCTCTCGTCCCGATCACACCGTCATCCTGCCGTTCACACGCCTGCAGGGTGGTCCTATGGACTATACGCCTGGCATCTTGGAGACACAGCTCAAGACCTGGAGCGACAATCCCAACTTCGTACACACCACACTCGTTGGTCAGCTGGCCCTCTACGTCACGTTCTACAGTCCGCTACAGATGGCTGCCGACCTGCCAGAGAACTATGCAAAGTATATGGATGCCTTCCAGTTCATCAAAGACGTGGCTGTTGACTGGGACGACACGAAATACCTTGAAGCCGAGCCTGCCGACTATATCACGGTGGCGCGCAAGGCTAAAGGTTCTGACAACTGGTTCGTGGGTGGCAAGTGCGATGAGAACGGACACCAGACCGTGCTGACATTAGACTTCCTGGACAAGGGTCGCAAATACGAGGCTATCATCTATGCCGATGCCAAGGACGCCCACTACGAGACCAACCCCAAGGCTTACACCATTACCAAGAAGACGGTAAAGGCTGGTCAGAAAATAAAACTGACGGAGGCTCCTGGCGGTGGTTTCGCCATTTCTCTCCGTCCGTTATAAAAAACTGGATATTCCGGAATTTCCGGGTTATCCGGATGTTCCGGAAATTCAATATTAGAGGTTCTCCTCCTGGAAATCCAGATCGGCCTCAACAACGAAAAACACATCTTGAGGGTCGAGCGCTGCTCGGCCCTCTTTCTTTGCCTGCTCACAGACATGCTGAGACACTTCTTCCAGATCGATGTCAATCTCGTCGTCATCGCTATCCAGGATACCACTGTCCACATAGTAATCGACAATGGTATCCAGCATCCATCGCAACTGTTCGTCGTTGTACTGCTCTTTCAGGTCCATCGGCAGACGCTCGCGGATAAAGGCTATCTCTCGAGCCGTCTCCTGCTCATCCTGAAGCAGTTCTTCTTCAAAACTACTCATAAGCTTAAGCTTTTCTTCATGGAGTTAACGGAAGTTAGCGGTCTACGACCGCGGGAGTTAACGGAAGTTAACGGACGATACTCAGTCGGCAACTCTTCTGCAGCAAAACTATTGTCCGATAACTCCACAGGCTGAAAGCCTGTTAACTCCCGATAACTCCCGTTAACTCCCAGGATTAATTACAACAGCGATTCAAACTTCTGCTCAAGGGTGGCCTTGGGAACACCACCTACCAGCTTGTCAACAATCTGACCGTTCTTAAAGAAGAGGATGGTGGGGATGCTACGAATGCCAAACTCGGCAGCCAGCTCGTCGTTCTCCTCCACGTCGCACTTGCCTACCACGATCTTTCCGTCATACTGCTCGGCCAGTTCCGACACGATGGGACCAATCATACGGCAGGGACCGCACCATGTGGCCCAGAAATCGACTACTAAAGGCTGTGCGCCATTCTTCAGACTCTCAAAATTCTCACTTGTAATCTGTACTTCCATAATTGTCTTCTTTTAGTTAATAATCTGCCACAAAGATAATCATTATATTTGAAACACCACACTTTCTCCCAAGATTTTCGCAACATTTAGTTGATTTTTGCATCTCTTTTTCAAAAAACAACGACAAAAGTGTTGCACAATGGCAATATTTTTGTATCTTTGCACGGAAAAAAGGAAAAACTATATATGCAAGAAAGAAGAGTGAGGGTGCGTTTTGCGCCCAGTCCCACAGGACCCCTACATATCGGCGGCGTGCGTACCGCCCTCTACAATTATCTCTTTGCCCGTCAGCACGGCGGCGATCTGGTGTTCCGTATCGAGGATACTGACACCACTCGCTTTGTGCCTGGAGCCGAGGCCTACATCATCGAAGCCTTCCAGTGGTTGGGCATCAAGTTTGACGAAGGCGTAAGCTTTGGTGGCAACTATGGTCCCTACCGTCAGAGCGAGCGTCGCGACATCTACAAGAAATATGTGCAGCAACTGCTCGACAACGGCAAGGCCTACATCGCCTTCGACACACCCGAGGAGCTGGATGCCAAGCGTCAGGAGATAGAGAACTTCCAGTACGACAACAAGACGCGTCTCCAGATGCGCAACTCGCTGACCCTTCCCAAGGAGGAGGTCGATGCGCTGATAGCCGCTGGTCACCAGTATGTGGTGCGCATCAAGATTGACGCTGGCGAGGAGGTCCTGGTCGATGATATGATCCGTGGTGAGGTGCGCGTAAAGAGCGATATCCTCGACGACAAGGTGCTCTATAAGAGTGCCGACCAGCTACCCACTTATCATCTGGCCAACATCGTCGATGATCACCTGATGGAGATCTCACACGTCATCCGCGGCGAAGAGTGGTTGCCCAGTGCCCCACTCCACGTGCTGCTCTACAAAGCCTTCGGATGGGAGGACACTATGCCTCGCTTTGCCCATCTGCCCCTGCTGCTGAAGCCCGTAGGCAACGGCAAGCTGTCGAAACGTGACGGTGACAAGCTGGGCTTCGCCGTGTTCCCACTCGAATGGCACGACCCCAAGACGGGTGAGGTCAGCTCAGGCTACCGTGAGCAGGGCTACCTGCCCGAGGCCGTCATCAACTTCCTGGCTTTGTTGGGATGGAACCCAGGCAACGACCAGGAACTCATGACGCTCGACGAGATGGTCCGTCTCTTCGACATCTACAAATGCTCAAAGGCCGGAGCGAAGTTCGACTATATCAAGGCCGAATGGTTCAACC